>OGNF01002426.1_pt1 | contig 14132 bp, 14 predicted proteins | sample 1573321 | NCBI WGS metagenome assembly OGNF01 (sample SAMEA2581911, study PRJEB24529) | metagenome | biome: Human gut stool | place: China | collected 2011
ACGGCGGAACCCTGCCGCCGAACGAGTTGAACAATTCCTCGTAGAAAGCCATGGAGGTTTCAAATATATAATAGGGCGAGAAAACGGTTGAAACAATGCTGTTCTCGTTGCCGCGATTATATCTGTATTCGCCCTTTTGGCAAAAGCCTATTTTCATCTTGCGGCGCAGGATATCGCAGCAGTATTTCTCGTCCTCGTGCCTGAAATTCGGCGACTCGTCGAAGAAAATGCCGTTATTTTTATTATTCTTGACGCAGATATTGACGTTCGTCTGCGTGATGAATCTGTTTTTGGGGTCGTCTAAATCGTACACGTCCGTGTGGGTCAGCGTGCGGTATCTGAAATGATAGACCGGCGGCGCATTTTTGAAATACTGCGTGATGCGGTAGGTGACTAAATCCACCTCGTCATAGACCGTGTCGAAATAGTCAACGACGCTCTTGACCGTATCGGGCGCTAAAGTGTCGTCGGAGTCGAGAAAGAAGATATACTTGCCCTGCGCATGGCGCAGACCGAAGTTTCTTGTTTTTGAAAGTCCCTCGTTCTCTTTTGAGTAGAAATGGATATTCTCATATTCGTCAGCCCAGCGGCGGCAGATATCCGCGCTGCCGTCCCGACTTCCGTCGTTTATCAGGAGTATCTCCATATTCCCGAACGGCTCAGTCTGCTCTTTGAGCGAGTTTATGCAGCCGTCGAGATATTTTTCGACATTGTAGACGGGAATGAGTATCGTGGCTCTGAATGGAAAATCAGACATTCAGGTCACCCCCGGCGAGTTTTGAGCAGACTTTGCAGCCGAGCTTCTTCGCCGCTCCGCCCATTCGGTAGAGCTTGAAATAGAGCCACGCGGCAATGCAGCGGCGCATAGTACCGAAGCTGAGCTTGCCGCCGTAAAAATCACGCACGACATCGTCGGCGAGGATAGGCAGAGTCACTTCTTTGTACATGGCGTTCGTGCCCGCCGAGACGAACTCTCCGGCGCGGAAGCCCTCTTTTAACAGAGCGGAATCAATGCCGAAAGCCGCGAGGGCATATGCGCTGTAAGCTTCGTTTTCAAAGAACGGCTTTGCCGCAGTTGAAAACGCATCGAATTCGGTTTCTTTTCCTGTCTTGTCAAGCCCGCAGTAAGCCGAGAGCAGAAGCGTCAGAGCGGGAAGCCCGCCTTTAGTTGAAGCGCTCCTTGCAATGATATCAAAGCTTTCGGAGTTCCAATCTATCGGCTTTGCGCCGTAGAGAAGCACTTCGTGTATGGGCTCGAAACTATCATATGCGGCAAAGCCCGCCGGGCTTGCGGATAAAAGCTTTATTTTGTGCTCGTTTATAACTTCCGAGCGCATGACAAAATTCACGCCGACTGCAGGCGAGAACGCCTCGTGGACTGAGAATCCGTCACGATAGAGCTTGCGCGGTGTATTTTTTTCTTCGGCAGCAGCGTTAAAAACGACCGCCTTATCTTCGAGCAGCTCGACAAATCCGGGCGCAAAAGTGGTCCCGGCATCGGCGAACATGACGAGCGGGGCATCGGGCGAAGCGAGGACGGAATTGACTGACTCAACGGAGCAGGGTGCAAAATCTATCCTGCTGTTCTCCGTCGTCGGGATTTTTTTGATATCCGCATTTTCTGCGCAGATTACAAGGCGCACGCCGCCGCAGGTTATGAGCGAGTAGGCGAGATTTTCCGCCGCGCCCGAATCGCCCGTGCAAATGACGCAAAGTTTGAAATTATATTCCATAAAAGTTTCTCCGATTGCAAAGCGCCCCCGCAGAGAGTGACCTGTGCGGAGGCAGCTTATTTGTTTTGTTATGCTGTCAGTGCGGCGAAGGCAACAGTGCCTGCCATGAGAAGAATATTCAATGCATATCTCTCGAGAAACGCGCCCGCTATAATAAGAACGGTCGGGATGAAGAGAACGATCTTCACAAAAAGGTTTGCGCCGTCCTTGCCGTAGAGCGCGTGCCACAGACCGATTGCATCCTCCATAAGCGGATACTGGTTCGCGCACAGCGAGAAGCCGAGATAGAACAGGATGCAATAGACAATAAACATGAGCATCGTGCTCGAATCGTTGGGGACCTTGAAGAAGAACAGACCCGCAAAGCCCATATAGAGCATGGGCGTGCCGATTATCGCGGTGAACAGACCGGGCAGGAGGCAATAGAAGAAAATCTTCGCCTTGCTGCCGATCGCGTCATGCTCGACATGGCCGCAGCCGTCGGTGAATCTGAGATACTTTGTATCCTCAACGGGGATACTGAACGCTCTTGCGATAAGATGCTCAAAAAAAGCCTTTATATATGCGCCGGGAAAGGTGAGCACCTTGCCGATGAAATAGATAACAGTTGAAATCATGAGATGACACCTCCGTCAGTGATGAAGACCTGCTCGACGGTCTTTTTGCCTGCAAGGCAGTCCGTGACGACCGTGCTTATCTCGTAGTTGTAGGTCTTGAGATAATCCTGAAGCGTCTTGTAGGTATCATCGTCCTTTGCAAGTCCCGCTGCAAGAGCCGCGGTGTTGATTATATCGAGCGTCAGGTCGCCGTAGTTCATGGAGAACTGATATGCGTTCTTTCCGCACTCGTTAGCCTTCTTGTAGTCGCCCTTGAGCATATAGGCGATAGCCTCGTTGCGGTAGATATCCGAATCGCCGCCGGATGCCTCGATGCCCTCTTCGCAGATCTTTATCGCCGCGTCGTATTTGCCGGTGTACCAATAGAGGTTGGCGCGCAGGCTGTACGAAGTGTAATCGCCGCTTGCGACTCCTGCCGCATTTTCGGCAGTGTCGAGCAGGTCGCAGACCTTCTCGGCGCCGTCGGCGTCGCCCTGTGCGAGCAGAGCCATGACCTTCTGCTCATAGGCGGAGGAGTAGTTGCGGTTCTTTGCAATCATCTTGTCGGCGTATTCAACGGACTTCGCATAGTCGCCCGAGCGATAGTAGTAATCCGCAATTGTCGGACCGTAGATCATGAGACCCGCGGGATATTCCTTTTCCATCTTCAGGAGGAACTCGAGCTGGGTGTCGATGCTCTTGTCCGCCATCATCGCGATATAGCACTTGTAGTATTCGATATACTGATCCTCAATTCCGTCCTGACCCTTGAGAGCGTCAAGCTTCTTGATAAGATCGTCGTAGGGGATATCCTTCGCTTCGGCGTTGGCATAGTTCTGGAGAATCGAATATGCCTTCTCCTGCGTGGTGTTGTAGCCGTTGTATGCCTTGACGAACTTGCGCATACCGAGCAGCCTCAGGTCGGATTTCACTGCGTCCTCGCCGAGAGTGTTCACAACATATCCGCCCGCGTCTATCTCGGTGTAGCCTTTTGCATAGATCTTCGCGGTCATCGCGGTCTCGCCGTAGCCGAGGGTGAATATCGTCTGATTGCCGAGGGTCTTCGACAGATTCGAGATAAAGTCGCTGTCGTTGAGAGAGGCGTTTGCCTCGCTCGCCTGGGACACCTTGTTGAGCGCGGCGTTGACATAGCCCTGGTTCAAGAGGGAGTCCGCCTCAAGCAGACCGACCATCTGCGTGGCGTTTGCGCCCAGGAGCATCAGCGCGAACAGCGAAACTATCACGCAGAGCACCGCGGCAACTACGGAACCGCCCTTTATCTTCGTCTTCATCATCTTGGTACGGCAGTCCTCGCAGTAATAGCTGCCCTCTTCGCGCGCCTTCTTCTGGCAAAGGCTGCAAAGCGTTCTGTCATACTCAAAGTTTTTTTCTTCCTTTTCGGCAGCCTCGTTCTCTTCGAGCGGCTGCAGGTTTTCTTTATCTGACAAACCGATACCTCCTTGTCCGGTAGCATTACCTCTTCATTCTATCAGCTTTCTTATAAAAATTCAAATAAAATCAGACTTTGTTTACAAAAAACTCATAAAATAACGCCAAAGCTTAAATTACCGGCACATCATATGCAAATATCGGCGCAAAATATCTTGTCATATCAATAAAAAATCTGTATAATCAACCTGCATATAAATAAGCGAAAGGAAGCAGAATATGCTTGAACTGAAAAATGTCTCCTTCTCGGTCGGCAGTGCGGACGACGAGCTTGAGATAATCGACAATATCAGCCTCACATTTGACGACGGCAAGTTCGTTGTCATAACAGGACCGAACGGCGGCGGAAAATCCACGCTCGCAAAGCTCATTATGGGCATCGAGCAGCCGACCGCGGGACAGATAATCTATAACGGAACGGATATAACTCATATGAGCATCACCGAGCGCGCGAAGCTCGGCATCGGCTACGCTTTTCAGCAGCCGCCGCGTTTCAAAGGGCTCACGGTGCGCAGGCTTCTGAGTCTCGCCCACGGCAGCGAGCTGCCCGATGACGCCTGCTGCGCATATCTGACGAGCGTAGGGCTCTGCTCGCGTGAATATCTCAACCGCGAGGTTGACGCGTCGCTCTCGGGCGGTGAAGTCAAGCGTGTTGAAATTGCCACGCTCATGGCGAGAAATGTAGACCTTGCGATATTCGACGAGCCGGAGGCGGGAATTGACCTGTGGAGCTTCGCAATGCTTGTCGAGAGCTTCCGCTCGATGTGCAAGAACAGATATGAAACAGTGATAGTAATTTCGCATCAGGAGCGCATAATGCAGCTCGCCGACGAGATGATAGTCGTCGAAAAGGGCAAGATTCGCACGCGCGGCACAAAGGAAGAGATTCTTCCGCAACTGCTCGGCGAGCTTGATGAGAGCTGCGACTTCAACAGAAAGGACGGTGAATGATATGCCGGATCTGCTCAAAAAAGTTGATATGTCGCTGCTGCACACAATAGCGGACATGGATTCAATGCCGACGGGCGCGTTCAACATCAGAAAGAACGGTCAGGGCATCGCGAGACAGTCGAGCGAAAATATAACAATAGAGCCAAAAAAAGGAAACCCGGGCATAGACATATATATAAAGCCGTTCACAAAGGGCGAAGAGGTGCATATCCCAGTTATCATCACCGAGACCGGAATAAACGACAAGGTATATAACGATTTTTATGTCGGTGAGGGCGCGGATGTGTTGATAGTCGCGGGCTGCGGCATACACAACTGCGGCGGCGAAAAGACCGAGCACGACGGCATCCACCGCTTCTTTATCGGCAAGAACGCAAAAGTAAAATATGTCGAGAAGCACTACGGCGAAGGCGAGGGCACAGGCGAGAGAATACTCAACCCCGTGACCGAAGTCACCATGGAGGAGGGCTCTTACTGCGAGATGGAGATGATACAGCTCGCGGGCGTTGACTCTACTCTGCGCGAGACCGAGGCGGCTCTCGACGCGAACGCCAAGATAGTCATCACCGAGCGCCTGCTCACCCACGGCAGCCAGAAAGCCCGTTCAAACATGACCGTGAACTTAAACGGCAAAAATTCGAGCGCGCAGATAGTCTCCCGCTCCGTCGCGAGGGATCACTCCGAGCAGGTGTTCTATCCCAGAGCGGTAGGCAACACGGAGTGCCGCGCCCATGTCCAGTGCGACTCGATAATCATGGACAAGGCGAAGATACGCTCCATTCCGGAGATAACCGCCAACGACGCCGACGCGCAGATAGTCCACGAGGCGGCTATCGGGCGCATAAACAACGACCAGCTCCTGAAGCTCATGACTTTTGGACTGACAGAAGAGGAAGCTGAAGAGGTCATAGTCAGCGGCTTCCTGAAATAAATAGATAAAAATATATTTTTATGCAATAAGTTTAAAAAACTATTTGCAAATCAGAACAGATATGTTACAATTACACTGTTTAAGACCGCGCACATGACGAACCGGCCGCGCGGCATTTAAGGAGGTTATAACCAAACATGGAAAAAGCGAAGCAGTATTTCTGTGCTAAGCCCAACGGCAAGCTGCACTATCCGCACACGATACTCACGGGATTCGGTTTCCTTGCGTCGTCTATCGCATGGGCAATCTACGATCCCTACATAACCAAGATACTCAACCACCTGCTCAATAACAGCGCCACGATAACCTCGTGGTCGGCAAAGCTCAACGCCGCGTTCCCGGCTCTCGCCGAGTTCGCCGCGGCAAACGGCGAGGATGTTACAACCGCCGCAGGCGGCATAACGCTTGTCCCGCTGTTCATCGGTATCATCATGACGTTTGATAATATTTTCGGCGTCATCTTCCAGCCGACCTTCGGCAAGCTTTCCGATAACACCCATTCCCGTTTCGGCAAGCGCCGTCCGTATGTTATCTTCGGCGCGCCTATCTCGGCTATCCTCTTTGCGATAATCCCGATAGTCGCGATAAAAGTCGGTTCGCTTCCGCTGACGATGCTCTTCATCATTCTCTTCGTCTTCGTCATGTCGCTCTGGAGAGCTCCCGTCGTCGCGCTCATGCCCGACCTGACCCCCAGTGACATCCGCTCCGAAGGCAACGCCGTCATCAACCTCATGGGCGGCATCGGCGGCGCGCTCGGCCTGTTCGCCGGCACTATCGTCACCGCTATCTACTGCGCATCCACGGGAATCTCCTCGAAGTCTCCTGAGTTCAACGAGCTCAACACCTTCCCCTACGTTTTCCTGCTCGGCGCCGCCGTTATGGTAATCGGTATGCTCGTCATACTCTTCTTTGTCAAGGAGCCCGACAGCCGTATTAAGGTTCAGGGCGAGATGAACCAGGCAGCTGACGCAGAGGCAAGACGCAAGGCTGAAAAGGAAGCCGCAAAGGCAGAAAAAGAAGCAAGAAAGAAAGAAAAGCTCACCTCCGGCGAGAGAAGAAGCCTTATCTTCATGCTCATGGGTCTGTTCTTCCTCTTCTGCGGCACGAACGCAATTTCAACTTTCTTCGCGCTGTTTGCCGATGAGATTCTTCATAAGACCGCCGCTCAGGCAACCATCATGACCACCGCCTTTGCCGCCGCTTCCGCAATCGCCGCTATTCCGGCAGGCTGGCTCGGCAAGAAGTTCGGCCGCAAAAAGACCATACTCGGCGGACTTGCCATATTCATCGTCGCATTCGGTGCATATCTCCTGACCGAGATACTTCACATCAACGCACTCAGCGGAGCGCTCATTTGGGTAGCTCTTGTCGTGGGCGGCGCGGCGAATATGTTCATCACCGTCAACACCCTGCCCCTCGTGCTCGAGATAGGCGGCATAGACAAGGTCGGTACCTTCACCGGCTATTACTACACCGCAACCTTCTCCGCACAGATAGCTACCCCGATAATCTACGGTATCGTCCGTATGCTTACCGGCACATATATGTCCCTGTTCTACTATTGCCCGATAGCCTTTATCCTCTCGACCCTCTGCATCCTCGTCGTCCGCCACGGCGAAGCGATCCCCGACGAGATAGTCGAAAAGATCAAGGAAGAGAACGAGGACTGATAAAAAGTCCTGTACAAAGCCCCGCCATAATCGGCGGGGCTTTTTTGACGCAAAAATTTTAAAAAGTTCTTTATTCTCCGGGGTTTCTATTGTATAATAAAATCAGAAGTATGCAAAGCGACGAAGAAAGGACCATGGTTATGGAGAAAAACAAAGTCAAACTGACCATTTGCGGGGCGGAATATATCATCGGTTCGGATGAGGACAGCAAGTATATGATCGAACTCGGCGACGAAGTCGATGAGAAAATATCCACGATTCTCAAGCAGAATCCGAGAATTTCCGTAACTCAGGCGGCTGTTCTCGCGGCGCTTGAATTTGCTGATTCGGAGAAAAAGGCCGTCGTTTCGGCGGAAAATCTGCGCTCGAAGATACAGGAGTATCTCGAGGATTCGGCGCGCGCCAAGACCGACCGCGAGATAGCCATGCGCGAGGCGGACAGGCTTGCAAAAGAGCTCGCCGCATACAAAAAGAAGCACGGGTCAAAAGATGAATAAGCCGGAGATACTTGCGCCTGCTGGCTCATTTGATTCGCTGACCGCGGCTGTGCGCTGCGGAGCCGACGCCGTATACCTCGGCGGACGGGAGCTGAACGCGCGCCGCAACGCCGCAAATTTCAGCGATGAAGAACTCGCGCAGGCGGTCGAATACTGCCACGCGCGCGGGGTCAAGGTATATATCACGCTCAACACCCTTGTGCGTGACGATGAGATGGAAACGGCGATGAACGCCGTCAGGTGCGCCTGCGATATCAAAGCAGACGCACTTATTTTACAGGATATCGGGCTCACTTCGCTTATTCGTAAAGCGGCTTCCGATATGCCTCTACACGCCTCGACACAGACTTCCGTGCAGACCCTCGACGGAATAAAAATGCTCGCGGACATGGGCTTTTGCCGCGCGGTGCTGCCGAGGGAGCTCTCTAAAAAAGAGATAGAAAAAATAGCCGCGCAGTCGCCGATAGAGCTCGAGATGTTCGTCCACGGCGCGCTGTGCATGTGCCTTTCGGGTCAGTGCCAACTCAGCGCGGTGCTCGGCTCGCGCTCGGGCAACAGGGGCTTATGCGCCCAGCCGTGCAGGCTTCCGTTTGCCGCCGACGGCGGCACGGGACACGACCTGAGCCTTAAAGATATGTCTTTGATAGAATACCTGCCGGAGCTCACGCAGATGGGCGTTCTCTCGTTCAAAATAGAGGGACGCATGAAGCGGCCGGAATATGTTGCCGCCGCAGTGACTGCCTGCAAAAAGAGTCTCGCGGGCGAAAGCGCCGCCGAATACGAGCACACGCTCGGCGCGATATTCTCCCGCTCCGGGTTCACCTCCGGCTACTATAACGGGGCTCTCGGGCGCGATATGTTCGGCGTGCGTCGCAAAGAGGATGTCACCGCCGCAAAGGATGTTCTCTCTCCGCTTGCCGCACTCTACGATGGCGAACAGCCGCTGATAAGAGCCGATATGCACCTGTCGGCGCAGGTCGGCGAAAAGGCATACCTCGCGGTCAAAGCCGCAGGCAAGAGCGTCTTTGCGGAGTCTGAAAACGCCGTGCAGAAAGCGCAGAACAGAGCGGTCGGAAGCGAAGAAATAGAAACTAGACTGCGCAAATGCGGCTCGACTCAGTTTTATGCCGGAGATGTCGGAACAGATATAGGAGACGACATATTTTTGAGCGCGTCCGAGATAAACTCGCTTCGAAGAAAGGCTCTCGCGATGCTCGAAGAAAAGATTGCCGAGCGCTCTGAAATTCCGTTTTATCCGCAGGAAATTTCAATCAGACGCCGCCGCTCGCAAAACCGCGGCTATGTAATCAGAGTCAGAAATATTTCGCAGATACCGTCCGATCTCTCGTATGTGCGTCGCGTGATACTGCCGATGGGCGTTGGCGAAGAGACCGTGAAGTACCTCAAAGATAAAAAGATACAGCCCGCAGTCGAAGTTCCCGCCGCGATATTCGGCGGCGACGATGCGGTTTACAATTCGCTCGTCAAGGCGCGCAAAAACGGAATATCCCTTGCCGCAGTCTGCTCTCTCGACGGCGCGGCGATAGCAAAAAAAGCGGGCATGAAGCTCTGCGCTCTGCCCGGCACAAATATATTCAACACATTCTCGCTCGACGAGTTTGCGCGCCTCGGCTTCACGGATGCTATACTCAGCACCGAGCTGAAAATTGCCCAGTGCGCCTCGCTCGGCGGAAAACTGCCGCGCGGCGTGTTCGCTTACGGGCGTCTGCCGCTGATGCAGACGAGAAACTGCCCGGTCAAGAACGGCACGACCTGCGACAAATGCCGCAAGCACGGGTCTTTGACCGACAGGATGGGCGTGACATTTCCCGTCGAGTGTACGCCGTTTGCCTCAACCTTGCTCAACAGCGTACCGATAGTCGAGAGCGACAAGCGCGAGCAGTTCGAGTTCGCCGACTTCTCGCTGCTGTGGTTCACGACCGAGACAAAAGAAGAATGTGAAAAAGTACTTGAAAGCTACCGCAGGGGTGACGCCCCGCAGGGCGAATTTACGCGCGGACTTCTCTATCGCGGAGTTGAATAAAGGAGACAAATTATGCTCACTCTCAAGATGAAAAAAGTGCGCCCCGGCGCAATAATACCGAAGCGTGCGACCTCCGGCAGCGCCGGACTGGATCTTTGCGCCTGCACGGAAAACGAAGTCGTTCTCAAAGCAGGCGAGCGCACGGTTATACCGACCGGCATAGCAATCGCCATAGAAAACAACGAGACCGCTGCATTCGTCTATGCGCGCAGCGGACTCGGTATAAAGCACGGTATTTCGCTCTCGAACGGAGTCGGAGTCATCGACAGCGACTACCGCGGCGAGATATGCGTGGGACTCATTAACACTTCAAACGAAGATTATACTATACAGCCCGGCGAGAGAATCGCTCAGCTTGTACTCGCGCCTGTCATTCCGGCTCAGCCCGTCGAAGTCGACAGCCTCGACGAGACGGAGCGCGGCGAGGGCGGATTCGGCTCAACCGGCAGATGAGTTTTTCTTTTTGCTGCGTAAGAATTTTATCACCCACCAGATTATCACGGCGGGGATGCAGCAGACGATGACAAGCACTATCTTATCCATCGGGATATAGTCATATATGCCGTCGCCGAGAATAGTGAAAAGTATGACGCGCGGCATTATTCCGCCGAGCGATATCAGCGCGTATTTCCAATACGGCAGCTTCGTTGCGCCGAGGAAAAGGCTGACAAAATCGATCGGGAACACAGGCAGAAAGCGCACAAGGAAGAGCGCCGAAAGCTTCTTCCCGTCGCCGAGGGCAAGGACTTTGTCCCCCGCCTTGCTGCCCTTGAGCCGTTTTTCGACATATTCGCCGCCGAGAAACCAACCGAGCAGATATGTGACGGTTATCTCGAGCGCGATGCCCGCGAGATTTATCGCAATAGCCGAGACGGTCGGGAACGCCATGCCGACGGAAATATATATCATCGACGCGGGTATTATAAACAGCACGGATTTGACGGCAAACACACCGATTATAACAGCCACCGCCGCGGCGGTGCTGCCCGCGCCGGCAACGAGGGCGCGCATATCGATTTTGGTCAGCTTGTCGTAGTTGACAACGGCGATAATCAAAAGCGCCGCCGCAACGGCACAGCGCAGAATGAGCATGAGCACATCGCGGTGCTCGTTAAAAAACTTCTTCAAATCGGTTCCCCTAACAAAAATTTCTATCCTATAGTATATCCGCAAAAATCAACTTTTGCAACCTCAATAAAAAATCCGAAACACTTTTTAGATGTGGATTTTATTTTGAAGCTGTGATAAACTATCTACTTGTATTAAAGATATTTTCGAAACGAAAGGAGCCGCACAAATGACGGTCAAAGATAAGGTTCAGCGAGCAGCAGCCTCAGCGGTTCTGTCCCGCATGATAAAATATGTCAGGAAAGATCCTGATACAAACCTCGTCAAGCTTGTTGACAGATCCGAGCGATTTGTCGGCAACATCTTCCCCGCGAAGAACTTCGACAGCTTCCGCGAGGGCGCGAAAGACCCCGAGAATGTCTGGCGTCAGCTGGCGCTCAAGCTTATAGATGAGATCGACGACAATGTTCTGATGAATATGATGCTCGCTCTCGGACTGGGCGCGGGAGTCAACGGCACAAAGACCGTTCGCGCAAACCGCGAAAAATATCACTGCAATATTCCGTGGGTCATTCTACTCGACCCGACAAGCGCGTGCAACCGCAAGTGCAAGGGCTGCTGGAGCGCGGAATACGGCCACAAGCAGAGCCTCACTTTTGATGAGCTCAACAGCATTGTCAACCAGGGCGTCGCAATGGGCACCCATTTCTATATGTTCACCGGCGGCGAGCCGCTCCTGAGGAAGAAAGATCTCATCAAGCTCTGCGAGCTTCATCCGGACTGCGCGTTCCTCTCCTATACGAACGCCGACCTCGTCGACGAGGAGTTTTGCGAAGAGATGAAGCGAGTCGGAAATATCTCGCTCGCCATCAGCATCGAGGGCACGAAAGACAGCAATGACGCAAGACGCGGCGAGGGCAGCTACGACCATGTCATGAAGGCGATGGATCTGCTCAAGAGCAAGGGCTGCCTGTTCGGCATCTCCGTGTGCTACACCCGCGCGAATGTCGACGCAGTCACCTCCGATGAATTCGTCGATCTGATGATCTCCAAGGGCGTTCGCTTCGCTTGGTATTTCAACTATATGCCCGTCGGCTCTGCCGCGGTTGAGGAGCTTATCCCCACACCCGAGCAGCGCACGCATATGTACCGCTGGCTGCGCAAAATGCGCAACAGCAAGACCGGAAAGCCCATGTTCGTCATCGACTTCCAGAATGACGCGGAATATGTCGGCGGATGCATCGCCGGCGGCAGGAACTATTTCCACATCAACTCCGCAGGCGATATCGAGCCCTGTGTGTTCATACACTACTCGGACTCCAACATCCGCGAACAGACACTCATCGAGGCGCTCAAGCGTCCTCTCTTCCAGGCATATTGGCACGGTCAGCCGTTCAACAACAATCATCTGCGCCCGTGCCCGATGCTTGAAAACCCGCAGTGCCTGAGAAAGATTGTCAAGGAGACGGGAGCCAAGTCCACCGACCTGCTCGCGCCCGAGGATGTCGACACCCTCTGCTCGCGCTGTGACAAGTTCGCCGCCGAGTGGGCGCCTGTGGCTCAGGAGCTCTGGGATTCCACAAAGCATCCGCATCCCAAGACCCAGTATTACAGAGACACTCCCGAGGGAAAAGCGGAGCAGCACGAACAGAAATAATTAAAATCAAATAGCCAGGGGTGCCGTTCTTATTTTGGGGCGGCTGAGATGATACCCTCTGACCTGATCCGGATAATGCCGGCGTAGGAAGGATAATAGACAGCCTCGTTGCTGTATATTATATAAACTGACAGCGCCTGTGCATACCGCATAGACGCTGAATTTATTTTTGGAGGAAAACTTATGTCAACAGCCAAGAAAAGCAACACAAAAGTTCTTGTTGAGTGCGCGCTACTTATTGCCATCGCAACCGTGCTCAATGTCGTGTGCAGCTTCATCCCGTTCCTGAATCTCCCGTTCGGCGGCGGATTCACCATCTGCAGCATGCTGCCTATCGTTCTCGCCGCTTACCGCAACGGCACGAAGTGGGGTCTGCTCACCGGTTTTGTCTATGCAGTCGTTCAGATGCTCCTCGGCTTCAAGACCGTTTCGGCGTTCTTTATGCCCAGCTCCGACAGCTACATGGTGCTCTGGAAAGCCATTTGCGTCTGCCTCATCGACTACATAATCGCCTACACCGTCCTCGGTTTCGGCGGCATCTTCAGAAACAAGATAAAGAATCCGTCCGCATCTCTGTGCGTCGGCTCGATAGTTGCTCTCTCGCTTCGCTATCTCGCCCACATCATCTCCGGCTACATCTTCTTCGGCACATGGGCTGAGTGGTTCTTCTCGCAGGATGGCTTCGCCCTCGGCGCAAAGATTCTTGAGAAGTTCAGCGGTCAGGGTCTGGCACTCCTCTATTCCGTTATCTACAACGGCCTCTACATGATTCCCGAAATCATTATCACCGCTATCGTCGCGCTGATAATCGGCCGCGTTCCGCAGATCACCGGCAAGAAGAGCGTGGAATAAAATATATTTATAAAACAGCGAACAGCCGCAGCAGTAAAAACTGTTGCGGCTGATTTTTATTCAGATAATAAGTCTGTTTACTCCGTCTCCCTGAACGGCAGATATTCGATAAATTTTTGAACTGCGAGAGTCAGGTTTTTTCTGTTTTTCATTGCGAGCCCGACTGAGCGGTAATACGGCTCTTCCAGCGGGCGTATTTCGATTTTGTACGGGACGCGCCTTAATATCAAATCGGGCAGTATGCTTATTCCCATTCCCTTTTCCACCATCGCCATGATGGCGAAATCCGCCCAGGCCGTGAATCGGATATCGGGGCGAACATGATAGGAACTCAGCAAGTGGAAAACTTCCGTCTTGCCCCCGTGTTCGAGCAGCAAAAACGGCTTGCCCTCTGCGATACAGGGTGCGGTGTTTTGCCTAGCAAATATTTTTGTGCAGGTGTCGGTCAACGGCTTCGGCGAGACGGCTATTGCCGGCAGCACGCTCCCCATGCTTTATCATGCGTTCCCGCTCTCCTGGGTCGCGACAATTTTGCTTGTCAACGCTTGGTTTTTGGCGGCAAAATGTGCCGAAAAGTCTAAGCCCCGGTCTGCTAAAACAGCGGGGAGATAAATCTTGATGTTTCTCAATGTCGGGAAAAAGGCGAGGACTTTGTGAATTAAGAGCCGCAATAGCCTAATTCCG
>OGNF01002427.1_pt1 | contig 14109 bp, 10 predicted proteins | sample 1573321 | NCBI WGS metagenome assembly OGNF01 (sample SAMEA2581911, study PRJEB24529) | metagenome | biome: Human gut stool | place: China | collected 2011
TGGGAAAAAGTCCGCAGTCAGCGGAGAATAAAACTTCATTTCCAATTCACATCACCTCGGTTTCTGCCGTACAGATCATGGTTGATCTGCGCGGCGTAGTAGTTTTCCATCGTCAGCGGTGCATTGTACAGCGCCGCCAGTAAGTATTGCTTGATGTTTCGGATGCGGGGCGGGTTGTCCTTGAGACAATCCAGAACATACTGGATGTGTTCTGCGCCCAATTTTAGGAATCGAGATTTTACTACTTCGGCAGGCATTTCCTCACCCGAAATGCGGATAGCCGCCCGTTTGGAACAAACCACATCCAGCATCAATTCCACCAGTTCATCCAATCGCATCGTATCCATCGGGTTATTCTGCGCCAAAATCGGATACTCGATATTTTTCAACAGTAGGGCGCGGTACTCTGTCCGCTGGCCCGCCGCGCGGATAGGATTAGATACGTTATTTGTTTCTTCTTTATTTATTTCTTTAGTATTTAATTGTGCAGGATTTGCCTGTACAGGTTTTTCCCGTTTAGGCTCTGTCTGTTTTGGTTGGGCACAGCTAGGCTCGTCCTGTTCCGGGGGCTGCGGCTGCTCTAAAACCGTGTACTCCATACCGCGCATCTGACCGTTCTTGTCGCGGATGCGGCGGCGGATAATATACCCCGCCGCTTCTAACTCGCGCACGGTGGCACACACGCTGTCCACGCCCTCTTTGCAGATGGACGCCAACCCGCGCGTGGTATAATCCCAATCTTCGGGCAGAGACAGCATCAAAGATAAAAGCCCCTTCGCCTTGAGCGAAAGAGCCTTGTTGCGCAGATGATGGTTGGACATAATGGTATAATTTTGCGTCTTTTGTACACGGAACACAGCCATAACGATTTACCTCCTGTTTATGCCCTATAAGTGGGCGAACGATTTCTAACTTTCATGTTGATTTCTCTCTATCGGCAAGCCGCCGCGCGGTGGGCGGCAGTTCTTGCCACCAGGTTGTTTTTTGCCATATCAGCGTAATCTCCATTCTCGATGTTGGGCGGCAGGTCGCAAACCTGATACTTTTCTCGGTAAAGGTTCTGAATGCCGACACTCGCCATGCGCCCTTTGGCATCGTTGTCCAGCCGCAGTTCTATCGTGGTGATCTCCGGGTGCTGGCGCAGAAATTCTTGCAAGGCCATCGGCTCCTTGCCGGAGGACGAGACCCCGCCCAGCGACAGACGGTATTTGTCCGCAGCATCCCCGCAGAGCGTCATCTCTGCCATGGCATCTATAGCGGCTTCAAACACGGCCACGGTAGTGCCGGGCTGCATCGGCGGGATGCAGAATCCGTACTGTTTCTGACTGCCGGGAGCCTCCCTCTTGAACGGTTTCCCATAGTCATAAATACCGCGCAGAGCCGCATATTTCGGCACGCCCTGTGGGTCTTTTCCCAAGAAAACACAGTTGTGATATTCTGCACTTTCGTACAGAATTTTTCTCGCAATACAGTAGCGAATCGTGGGCAGTGAGATGCCGCGCCCCAGCAAATACCGCGTTACGCGGTCATTATTCGGCGCGGGGTTCGGCAGCCTGAACGGCGGACGCTCGCGCTCCACTGCTTCATGCTGCACAGGGATATACATCGGGCTTTCATCACATAACAGCTGCACCGCCTCTACAAACGGTACACCTTCCACATAAATCAAATATTTCAGCGCCGACTTGCCGCCAATGTCGCGGCTTTTCCAATGCCACACACTGGATTCGCCGTTTATCTTGAAGCTGTCATGCTCCGCAAGCTGGTACTCACCCCGCGCACTGCTTTTCACCAGCGAATTGGGGAGGTACCTCCGCAGGAACTCGATTGCCGTCATCCGGTTGGCGGCATAGATCTGTTCTTTACTGACGCGCGGCAATTACACAATGTAAGCGGCGAGGTCGCTCATATGTTCAACATTTTCCCACGGAAAATCCTCGCGTCCGAAGTGACCGCCCGCCGCCGTGCGGCTGTAAATGGGGTTCAGCAGGTTCAACTGCTTGATGATGCCCGCAGGGGTCAGGTCATACGCCTTGCGCACAGCGGCCGACAGGCAATCATCCTCGCAGGGGCCACCTGTGCCAAACGTATTCACATCCACCATGACAGGCTCTTTCTCCCCGATGGCGTAGGCCAGCGTGACCTGACAGCGCTGGGCAAAGCCTGCCGCGACGATATTTTTGGCAATAAACCGCGCCATGTACGCGCCGCTGCGGTCTACCTTGGTGGCATCCTTGCCGCTGAACGCACCGCCGCCGTGGGGTGCAAATGCGCCATAGCTGTCCACCATGAGCTTGCGCCCGGTCAAGCCGGTGTCGGCATCCGGGCCGCCCTGCACAAACTTACCGCTGGGGTTCAGCATGATCTCCACATCGTCGGCAGGCATCCCCTTGAACGCCAGCGGAAAAATGTTTTTCTTCAGCTTTTCAAACAAGTCATCCAAGTCGGTGTCGGGCTGATGCTGAACCGAGATGACGACGGTGGTGATGCGCACAGGCGTGTCGCCGTTGTATTCCATCGTGACCTGCACCTTGCCGTCCGGGCCGATGTCGGGGATAACGCCGGTCATGCGGGAGATTTCCAACAGCGTCACAAGGCGCTGGGCGGCAACCACAGGCATGGGCAGGTATTCGGGCGTTTCGTTGCAGGCGTAGCCAACCATAACCCCCTGATCGCCCGCGCCGAGGGTGTCCTCGTCCTCTCCCTCAGCCAATTCCGGCTCGACAGCGCCCGCAATGTCGGGGCTTTGGTCGTGGATGTAGCAGTCGATTTGGTACGCCTTCGGGTCATAGCCGACATCCCGCAGGGTGTCGCGGACGATGTTGAACACATCCGGCTTAGCGCTGGTCGTGATTTCGCCCGCCACAATGATGTGACCGTGGGTTGCCATTACCTCACAGGCCACGCGGCTGGCGGGATCATGCTGCAGACAGGCGTCCAGCACGCTGTCGGCAATGAGGTCGCACAGCTTGTCGGGATGCCCGCGCATAACGGATTCTGCGGTGTAAAAGCGGGGATGCTCGTTTTCTTTCATGGTTTCGGTGTTTTCAAAAATGTCGTTCATTAGTTCTTCTCCTTGCTTGTTGGATGATTTCGGACAAAGAAAAAAGCCCGCAGGCGGGCTGCGGGCTAGGATGGTAGTATTCATATCAGCGCTCCAGGGATTCTTTTGTGTTCGGTGGCGGGGTCATAACACGGGAGTATTCTTCCGGCGTGGTGTGTTCCACGCACAGGGTCTTGCCCAGCAGGAAAAACAGCTGCGGATCGTGGTACAGTTCCTCGTAGCGCTTCATCTGCTGCGGGGTAAGGTCAGTAAAATCGTTGCTGGTCAGCCCGCAGACGAAAAACGTGCCATGGATGATGTCATAGTCGCCCAGCATACGGTTCAGCGGCAGGTTTTCTGCAATGCCGTTGTCATTACAGACGATACAGGCGCTATCCCGCCAAGGGTACACGGCCTCGATGGTGCCGCCGACAACTGCCTGCTCGGCTTCAAGGGTGTGTTCAATGTCGGCTTCGCGGGGGTATTTTCCGGGTTCAACGATCAGAACTTTCATCGGCATCCTCCTCATCAGAAGTTTCTTTCAGCGCATTTTTCTGCCTAACGGTCAGCAGCACGATACCTGTCGCAGACGCAAGGGAAACGACCACAATAGCCAGCAGCGGGAAACCATCTCCTGTCTGCGGGAGGGTCTGCACCTTATGCGGCGTAGGCGCAGGTGTAGGCGCAGGGGTTGCAGCGGGCGTCGGCTGCGGTGCTGGTGCCAGGGTTGGTGTGGGAGTTTCCTCGCGGGGCGTGGCCTCGTCTATCATCTGAATTAGCCGCTTGTCAGCGCGTGTCCATTCGGCATCCGCATTTTCGCGGACGAACAGAGAAATCACATCATCCATAGATTCCAACTTGAACTGCACCGAGTTTGCAATTTCAAAGCCAGCCGGGGCAGAGTCCTCTGTCAGGGTGTAGATGTACGCCTTGCTGTCGTCCGACAGCTTGATAAATGCATCCGAGATGGGAACACGGTGAGTTTTGTAGTCGGTTATCCAAGTGTCAATAACTTCGCCGTCTGCATCGCGGATCGTCAGTGTAGCGCCCGGCAGCAGATTGCCTGCAATGTCGGTCTTGTCAATGTCCAGTACAGGCGCGTCCTGCATGACAACAGTGGCATCGGCGGGTTTTGTCCAATCATCGTCGGATTTCACATAAACCTCATTGACCTGCTCTGTACCTTCCTGCACCAGCTTGAACACGATGCTTTCGGCTTCGGCGTAGCCGTCCGGGGCGCGCTTCTCCGTCAGGGTGTATTCCTTTTCCAGTTCCAACCCGCGCACGGTGTGCGGCGTTTTTGTGGAAGTCCAGCCCTCCACCAGATTGCCGTCAGTATCACGGATTTCCAGCTTTGCACCGGGCAGCTCCTTGCCGTTGGTGATGTTCTGTTTGGAAATGTCCACACTGGTGCGCAGGTTGGTGTTTGTACCATCTACGATTTGCCATGCAATCTGCTGACCTTCATAGGTGAACTCTACATCCACAGGGGTACTGTCCAGCAGATACCCGGCAGGAGCTTTGACCTCGACAATGCGGTATCTGCCGCTGTTGCCGGAGTCGGGATAGCTTTCAGAACGGATGGGAACATCCACATCGAACCACGCGAAACCGTTGGCATTGGTGGCGCTGCCGGTGGCCAGCTTTGTACCGGCATCCAGCAGCTTTGTACCGTCCGCGGAATAAATGTCATCCACGGTGTAGAGTTCATACACCGCACCGGGCAGATAGGTCAGCGCCTCTCGGTCCTGCTTGTAAATGCCTACACCGATTTTGCTGACTTTATCGCCGGGCTTTTCGGGAACAGGCAGCACACGGGCATTTTCAAACACAAGTGTCTGCCCATTCTTGTGGGCATCCGAGGCGTCCTTGACATTCACAATGCTGTACGAACATTCCTTGTCGCCGTCCTGCTCGTGGCTGACAATAGTTTTTGCCAGCACAATGTCATTTTTCTGGTTGTCCCAGCCGAATTCCACAGTGTAGCTCTGCTGGGTCAGCACAAAACCATACGGCGCTTGAACCTCGGTAATGGTGTACTTGCCCAGCGGCAGGGTCACAGTCACTTCGCCTTTGGTGCCATCATGGGTAATTTTCAAGAAATCATAGGTTGCCTGCGTGCGGGTGGGGCTGAACTTCACCTCGTCAACTTGCCCCTCTGTGCCGGTGGTAACAGTTGCCACCAAATCGCCGGATTTGTACCAGTAGGTGCCTTGGCGGTCGGGTGTGGCAATGTCGGCTGCAGCGTGAATTTCGTACACCGCGCCTGCAAGGTTGTCCTGCGTGTAGATGAACTGTCCATCTTGGTAGTCGGTCAGCACATTGCCCAGCTTACGGATGGTAAGCTGACCGAGCGTTTCGTGGTTGCAGTATTTCTCCGTGACGATGTACTCGTCCATGTCGTTGGTGGCATTGCCCACAACCTGCCAAACACGGTCGGACTTGATTTCAAATTTCACCGAGTAGGCAGAATCGTTATAGTACCCCTCCGGACCTTGCAGTTCCTCAATGAGATAGCGTCCCAGCGGCAGTTTTTCCGGTGTTTTCATAAGACCGTCTGCATCGGTGTAGAACACATCCGTTTTCTTTGTGGCGCTGCCGCTGGCTGGGTCGATCATGGAAATGCGGGTCTTATTACCCTTGTCATCTAATTTGTACAAGGCAAAGGCTGTGTTGGCAATTTTGACCGCTTTGCCGGTTTCTGTATCGGTCTTGATGAGCTGCAAGTAACCCTCTAATTCCTCATCCAGCACATTAAAAGTCAGATAGTCATTGCTTGCGGTGGTGACGCTGCCCGCAGGAACTGTAAATCGACTCTGCGGGCTGTTGGCGTCCACTGTCACGATGAACGGATCACACTGGAACACATCCTTGGGAATAGTAGTTTCTACCACGAGGTATTGCCCATAGGGTAGCCCTTCAACGCGAAAGACGCCCTCATCGTTCGTGAATATCTCTCCCAGCCTATACTCGGCGGGCTGATCCGTGGGAATCCAACCGTTGCCCTTGCCGTTGGCGTAGTCGCCATCTGCGGTCAGGGTGGCATTGTAGGCGTTGACCGTGTCGGTGTTGCCCTCGAACATATTGGCAATGGCTTGCCCCTCGGCGGTGAAATCGTACTTGAGCGTCAAATTATCGTAGTTGTCCTTGCGGTAGGCGTCCAAAATGCTTTGTGCATTGTAGCTGCCATCCGGATTTTGTTTGAACTGCGCGGCCTTGCTCAGTTTGGAAATGCGGTAAACGGTAAAGCCCGCACCCTCCAGCTTCAGTGCCGGGCTTGGCTGACCGGTGGTGGAGACCAGCTTATTCAGTGAGAAACCAGATTTAAGGACTTCATCTTGGCTCTCCTGCTCGGCGTGGATGTGGTAGGTCGATTCATCTGCATAGGACAGGGTTTTGTAATGGTTGACCTCATCGCAGAGGTAGCCCTTGGCATAAGACAGATAGTAGCCATCCCACGCCTTGCTGCCGTCCAGCTTGCGGCTCTCGGCTACGGCGGAATACTGGTTTTTGTAGATGTAGTCGGTGTACTCGCCGCCCTTGGTGGCAAGGCTGCTGTACTTGCCTGTGCGTTCGAGCTTTTTGTTCAAAAGCGGATACTTCCCGGTAACATACAACTTGCCGTTTCCGTCAATGGGCAGCACCAGCCCTGTGGCGCGTTCCACAAGGTAATATCTGCCCATATACAGGTTGGCAAAAGCCAGCTTGCCGTCTGTGATTTTGGCAGAGGCTACCAGCCGGTCTTTCTGCAAAATAGGTAAATAATCCGTATCCCAGCCGCCATTGGTGAGGACAGTGGTGTGCCAGATAGGTTGTCCGTTGGCATCGGTGGTTTTTGAATAATCTACGACACCCGAAACACCGTCCGGGTGTTCAATGGTGTCAGCGGCGTACAGATCGTACACCGCCCCCTCAAGCGTGGTATCGCCGTTGCTGCCCGCAGCCAGATACCGCGCGGCGTCCAAGTCCACTTTTGTCAGCAGAATATTGCCGAGAACACGGTCGTTCTGCATCTTGTCGGCATTGGCGTGCATGGTGTAGGAATCTTCGTTGTTGGCGATTCCGGTGGGGTCTGTGGCGTAGGTCTTATCTGCATTGCGGCTGCCAAAGGTGATGGTGACCACACCCTCGCCGGTGTCGATGAGGGTACCGCCGCTGTTGGCCGTAGTAATGTCGGCGTTATAATCGGCGTTCCCCAGCCAAATCGTTTGACCGTTCAACGCTTTCGTGATTTCAAAGGCATACGCCCGCTTGCCCAGCACGGAACCGGCTGTGCCGGGAGCGTTTACATCCGACCAGTCACCATAGTACCCACTGGGTGCGCGGCTCTCTACGATGACAAACTTGCCCTCATTGCGCTGGGTGTAATAGATATTGTCAGAACCATTGGCATAATTGCTGTGGTTGATGACCTTGTAGGTGCCATCTGCTTGGCGCTCGACTTTGTACCGGTTGTATCCGCCAAACGGGATATAGCACTGCCGAACGGTGTCCCACGCAAAAATCTTAAACTCGGCGTCGCCCTTGATGCGCTGCTTGGTTTCGCTGTCGATTTTGTCGATGCTGACCTTTACCGACCATTCATCGTTCTGCATTTTATAGTCATTGGAACTATTAGCCGGAACAGTAATGGTCTGGTGGCTGCCCAGCGCGCCGGGCGTGCTGTCGAAGCCGTGCGGGATGGTAACCTCGTCATAGCTGAATGTAATATTGGCAAGCTGCGCCCGCGCCGAGGCAATAGCAGCATCCACCATGCCCTGCGCTTCATTTTGCAGCTGCCCGATGGCCGCATTCTTGGCGGCTTCTGCAGCGGCATCCGCTTCGGCTTGGCTGGTGAACGGTCCTTCCTGCCCGCTGAGCGTACTGGTGCTGGTCTTGGACACCTCGTAGTGAACCGTCCATGTGGCAGAACCATCGCCGCCGTTGAGGTGAAAACTGTCATCCTGTGTGTGACCGCTTGTGGTGATGGTTTGTGCCCCGGCAGGTGTCATCTGCCAGCTGCCGCCGTCCACGCTGCCGCCGGTCTGGCTGGGCGTAACGGTAATGACCGCGCCGTCCACCTTTTCCAGCGTGTTCAGCTGAACCTTGTCGGTGTTGACAGTGAATGTCAGATCAAAGCTGCCGCCGGCAGTCTGGGCGGGAGCTGTCCATGCAGCGGAATAGTACTTCGGTTCCGGAACACTCGGCACATCCGGGATCTCAGTGCCGCCCGCAATTTCTTCACCGACCAGTGCCACAACCTGCCACGCATACCCTGCGGGCGGGTTATAGATGTAGGTGTAGTAGCCGTTTTCCCCGGACTGCGCATCTGTACCGTTTACCAGTTCTTCTGCAGCAGCAATATAGGTCTGCGCCGCGTAGCTGTCGGGATAGTTTTCCATGATCCACTGCTGGGTTTCATCGTAAAGACTGCCAAGGATGTCCGGCTGTTCTTCACAGCCTTCAGGATCATCTTCAAGGCTTGCCACAACAGGACGGTCATCCAGCATATCCAGACTCAGCTGGCCAAGACCGCCCCAGATGTTGACCTGATTTGCATAGTGGTTGCCCGGCGTATACTGACCGGGTTCAAGGCGGGACACATGAGAGAAGCTGTAGGTGGGGCAGCCCTTGGGCTGGCCGTTCAGGCCGTGGCTGCAGCAGTAGGCTTCCTGACCGTTGAACCAAATGAGCCATGTGCCGCCCTCCTTGGCAATACTGGTGATTTTGCCGGTGGCATACGGCGGAGTCGGTCCTGCAGCATAGGCGGCAATGCTGTCATCGCCGGTGTCGGCATACATCTGTGTGGGTGCGGCATCCTCGCTGATCTGTACATGGATAGCTTTTGACTGCGAACTGCCGTCCGAATCCGTATAGACAAGCTGCGCCGTAAAATCGGCAGAGGCTTTCACATACAGGCCCGTTGCTGCCGCCGACTGCTCCGAGTATGTCTGGCGCAGGATTTCAGCCTGCTCCCGCTTGTCTGCCGGGACAGGCTCATAATCGGTGGATTGGTAGCTTAAAAGCTCCACACCGTCCGGCAGTATAATTTCGGATACTGCACCATCTGCCGGGTATTCGACCTGCGCCAGCAGCGGAACAATGGCATAGTCTGTACCGGGAGTTTTGCCGATTGTGACCGTGTTCTCATCTGCGTTCAGCGCATCGGCATCCATATGGGCATCTACGCCGTCATACAGGTCAGAAACCCACGCGGAGATACCGATTTTTGTCTCGCCGGTTGCCACGGGCAGACCCATGCTGCCAAGGTAACTGCCGGTAGGCGCGTCCGGCAGATCGTCGTACAGATTTTCAGTAATCTGCGAAAGATTCGGTGTCGGGACATTGGCTTCAGCGCTTTCCGGTGTGGCCGCTGAAGCTGTCTCCGGCGTGGCGGGGGCATCCTCTGCAAAAGCGGGCAGCGCTGCGCCCAGATTTGTGAGCGCAATTCCACCCGCCAGCAGCAGCGACAAGCCCTGCTTTATTCTGTGTTTGTTTTTCATACTGGTTCTCCTTTTGTTGCAAAAGAAAAAGCCCGCTGCGCGGTGCAGCGGGCTTGGTTAGCGTTCGGGAGCGTGTTTCTTGTGACAGGGCGCGGCTCTGGCCTTGTAGGCTTTGCGGTATTTTTCGTCAGCATCATAGAACTGCTGCGGAGAGATACCCGCATCCAGACACCCCTGCATGACAACCGCATTGTAACGGCTGCTGACCGGGAGCAACTGGTCGCGGTACGGTGCGTTCATCGTGTAAACCATGATTTTGTGCGGTGTGCCGTCGGCATCCGTGACCGTCAGGGTCTCCTTGTCATAGAATGTCGGGTAGCCTTCATAACAGTCAAGCTGAGATTCGTCGTGGTCGGTGATAGACCAGATCAGCCCTTCGACGCTTGCGCCCTCTTTGGGCAAAATCGTCAGAAAGCCGCGCCGGAATGCCAGCTCATAGCCGTCCAGCTTGGCGATACCCACGGCGGTTGCCTCCGGGCAGCGGTAGGCCATCTGCTCAAAATTTAGATTGGAACCATAGGCAAAATATTCTTTTTTCGACATTTTTTCTCCTATCTGGCCTCGCCTGTGCGGGGTCTTGGTTGGTTGCTGGGATACAGCGACTTGTCGTGCCGCCACGCCTTGTCACCGGGCAGGTTCTTCAGCAGGTGCATACGCACATTTTTGTACTCAGGACCAATCAGTCCCAGCCGCAGCAGAAAGGTGCGGAAGGTGAACGCCGGATTATCCCCGATGGGCGTTTTCCGGAACTGCGTGTACTTCTGGTTGATGCCCTGCGCCGAGATCGCCATTGCCAGAATGATGTTGGCTTTGGCTTCGCCCGCGTGGAGCGTGGAGTTGAACAATCGCCACTCAACTGTGCCATGGTAGAACACCGAATGCAGGTTCAAGGCGTGATACCGACTTTGGTGGTAGTGATAGTCGCTACCATCCCGCCCGCGATACCAGCGGTCTTTCAGCTGATCCATACTTGCACCGCTGGGCAGCTTGCGGATTTCTTCCAGAATCGGCTCATCCACCGCCTGACAGTAGCTGTCGATGCGGGCAGGGTTGACTTTCAAGGCTGTAAATAGAATGTCCTCTTTGGAATACATGATGGACAGCACATTTTTGAGGCTCTGCGGCGTGTGCTTGCTTGCATCCACATGGACGTGCATTCCGCAGCTGTCGTTTACGATGCCGCCTGCGCGGCGTAAGGAACGGACAACCTCCTGCAGCTTTTCCATCTCGCCATATTCGAGTTTCGGAGAGTTCAGTTCAACCTTGTAGGTCTCCCCAATAAGAACAGACCGCCTGCGGCATTCGGGATGGATGCTGCCGTCCCGGACGATTTTCCATTCTTTACCGTCCAAATCTTTGACCTTGTAGGCATCGTAGCTACCGCCGGAATGCTCGGCACGGGTGCCAAACAGGTCGGCCAGCGCATGGGCTGCCGTCGCGCGGTTTATCCCGGTCAGTTCAATTTCACAGCCAAAATACTGGTCGCGGAAATCAAGGGGCAAGAGCCTCACCCCGCAGTTCTGCATCCATCTTGGCAATACGGCGGCCGATGGCTTCCACCACATGGACCGTCACGCCGTTGCCAGCCTGTTTGTAGGCTTGGTTATCGCTCTGGATAGCCAGCACCGTGTCGATGCGGTCATCTGCCCAGCCCTGCAGCCGCAGACATTCGCGCGGTGTCAAGCGGCGGATGCGCCCCTCGCACAGAACGCCGTGACGGTCTTTTGTGGTAAGTGTATGCATGGGTGCGCCAGGCTTACCGGTGCGTTCGGTGTTGCGGGCGAGGTCGGACTTGATGGGATTTTTGACCGGGCGAACTTCAACAGTGCCTTGTTGGCAGCCCGTTGTAAGTGTATGCGCAATCTCTTTACCAACCCGTCCGCGCCGACTGTTGACTGTGGCGTAGCTCAGGTCGATGCTGTCACCGACCTGTGCCATCTGGTAGCCGGTTTTTGTGGCGCACTTGATCGGCACTCCCACCTCGTACAGCCCGGTCTTGCCACCGAACCCGCCCGGATTGGCCGCCAATGTGCAGCTTAGTCCTTCTGGGGAGTAGACACGTTCTCCTTGGTGACCGCCGTGGGTTTGAATAAGAGAACCTCCTGTTGTTTCGGTGAAAGGAAATACTTTTCCTCTACATCGCTCATCAAGATATCCGACAATGTACACGCGGTTTCTTGATTGGGGAACGCCGAAATCTTTGCTGTTAAGACATTGCCATTCCACACCATACCCCAGTCGGTCCAGCGTGTTGAGGATTGTCGCAAACGTCCTGCAGTGGTCATGATTGATGAGACCCACCACGTTCTCAAAAAGCAAATACGGAGGCTTCCTGGCTTCAGCCAATCGGGCCAGTTCAAAGAAGAGAGTGCCGCGCGGATCTCCGAATCCTTTTCGGGAGCCTGCAATGCTGAAAGTCTGGCAAGGAAATCCGCCGCAGAGTAACTGGAAATCGGGCATGGCGCTGGGGTCGGCTTTTCGGGCATCTTCAATGAACCACTCTCCCTTCGTGTCAAACAGGGCGTTGTAACTGCGGTTGGCGTATTTGTCGATTTCGCAGTGCCCTACGCATTCAAATCCTCCGGCACGGGTCAGTCCTTCGCGGAAACCGCCGATGCCGGAGAACATATCTACGAACTTGATCAAGGGCACAACTCCCGATGGGGATGTTTGCCGGATCTGCGAAGGTGCTTAATAGGCGCCCCTCATCAAAAACAAAAGCAGCCCGTCATAGGCTGCACCAAACAAGATTTTTTTACCGTTCATAATGTATAAACCTCCTTTTTCCTTCTGCTTTTCTACCTATTATTAAAACATTGGAATCACCCCCTACAGTGAATTCAGGAAATCGAGCGCAGAGTCTGGTATAGCATTCTCTGACAGTGAGCTTGGAACAGCGCCGGTTATGTTGACTGCCTGCAACTCCTCCCGCACCACCTTGCGGATGCTTTTCTCCAGCCTATCCGTCTGTTCTGCCGCAAGGATACTCTGCACCAGAAACTCTTTGCGTTTGGCAGGCGGCACCTGCTGCAGCAACGCCCACGCGCGGCGGTGTTGCGGTTCGTTAAGGTTCGGGCGGAAAACATATTGCGGTCGTTTCATACCTCGCTTTTACGGCGCGACACGGCGGTCAACGCGCGCTCGAACCCGACAGCGTTCACCTTATCGTCCAAGAGAAAGATTGTCTTACAAAGCCCGTCTTTGGGGCTGAGGTGGCGGCTCACCACGGATGCCCCGCCGCCCAGCAACACGGCGGGGATGGCGTGCAAATCGAATCCCGCTTCCATCGTGGCAGACAGAAGATGCTCTGTGTACTTGCGACCTTGTTTGTTCACAATGTCGCGCACCGTATCGCTGACCGTGCAGGGCTGGCCTGCCAGCATATTTTCGATTTGCGCATCCGTAAGGGACAGCCCTGTTTCGCGGCGCACCTGTTCACGGATGTCATCCACGCAGCGGATCATGCCGAGTTCAAGGCTGTGCGCGGTATCGGCCACAGGGATGGCGTTGTCGATGCGCATGAGGTCCACCGTCCATCCGCCAAGATCCATGAGAAGCATGGAGGGTTCGTCCTGCAACAAACCAGTTTCGGTCATAAGGGCGGCGTAGCCCTGCGGAAAAATGGCAACTTCTTCGATGGTGATGCTGTACTCCACGCCCTCGAACTTGTAGTTCACAGGCTGATTGCTCCGCAGCAGATAATCTTTGAACTTGGGTTTGTCGCGTCCGAAACTGGTCAGCGGCAGACCCGCCGCAATGCGCACCGAGCATTCGGGAGGCAAACCGCGCTGCTGAATCTCCTTTGCGATAGCTGCCAGTGTCAGCAGGTAGTAGTTGTCGTTTACAGTTTTGTCCCGCTGGATAGGCTGCCGCCCGGAGCCACAAACAAAAAAGCACCCGCCAAACTCTAAGAGTCCTTGGCGGGTGTAGGGTTCGTGTTCTCCGTAGCTTGTCAGCCCAGCCGGGAACGAACAGTGGGCTGTTTTGATGGCGTAGTAGCCATGGTCGATGCCGATAATGATGCTCATGGGAAATACCTTCTTTCATTTCAAAATCTTTCGGGAATCTATAATAAACGGCGGGGGAGAATAAGTCTCCCTCGCCGGAATTTTCCTTCGGAAATTGCTGCGGTTTTGTCTGTCAAGACTGGCGATAGGCTCTCAAAACCGTACCGCCAGTGGTGAAAAATCACGCTGCAACAAAAAAGCGCATCCTGCTTTTCGGCAGGATGCGCGCAAAATCGCTTGTGGATATTTTCAGGCAAATGGGATAAATTTGGTACATTTTGCCCCAAAATGGCCTGTTTTTTGCAGCTTTATATCGTAGCTACGACATAAAATCAGTCGATAGGCTTCATCGTGGGGAACAGCAACACATCGCGGATCGAAGCGCTGTCGGTCAGCAGCATGACAAGACGGTCCACACCGAAGCCGAGGCCGCCTGTGGGGGGCAGACCATACTCCAGCGCGTTGACATAATCATAATCGACCTGTGCCCGGCACTCCGGCTCGATGGCCTTGCGCTCGGCGACCTGACGCTCAAAGCGGCCCTTCTGGTCGATGGGGTCGTTCAGCTCGCTGAAGG
>OGNF01002431.1_pt1 | contig 14097 bp, 9 predicted proteins | sample 1573321 | NCBI WGS metagenome assembly OGNF01 (sample SAMEA2581911, study PRJEB24529) | metagenome | biome: Human gut stool | place: China | collected 2011
GAAACAGCATCTTCTTCAATTCCTGCTTTGTCTGCCTGGACAGCGATCTCGCTTGCACCTGCAAGGTTACCGTAAACTTCTTTATTTGCTTCAAAGATATCTCTGATCTTTGCGTCTTCAGATACGATAAAGATTTTTGCTTTTCTTGATGGTGGAACATCCATCTCTGTACGGAGGTTACGAACACCTTTTACAAGGTCTTTGCAGTGCTCTACCATCTCTTCCTCTGCTGCAAAGTTCCATTCTGCTTTGTATTCCGGCCATTTTGCGAGCATAATGGTGTCTTCTTCCGGGTGAAGCGTACAGAAGATTTCCTCTGTGATAAACGGCATAAATGGATGTAACAGCTTTAATGCCTCTGTCAGTACCGTCTTTAAGGTCCAGAATGCTGCATTTGCAGATGCCGGATCATTCTCTTTGTTATAGGTACGAACTTTTGTGATCTCGATGTACCAGTCACAGAATTCATCCCAGATAAAGTCATAAACTTTCTGTACGGCGATACCCATCTCGAATTTATCCATGTTCTCTGTCACATCTTTTGCAAGTGTGTTCACTCTGGATAAAATCCATTTGTCGGCTGCCTTTAATTCATCGAGAGCAGGGGTTTTGATCTCTGCGCCCTCTAAGTTCATCATGATGAAACGGGAAGCATTCCATACTTTATTGGCAAAGTTTCTGGAAGACTCTACTCTCTCCCAGTAGAAACGCATATCGTTACCAGGTGCATTGCCTGTGATCAGTGTCAGACGAAGTGCGTCAGCACCATATTTATCAATAACTTCCAGAGGATCGATACCGTTTCCAAGAGACTTACTCATCTTACGTCCCTGGGAGTCACGTACCAGACCGTGGAATAATACGGTATGGAATGGCGCTTTGCCCATCTGCTCGTAACCGGAGAAGATCATACGGATTACCCAGAAGAAGATAATATCATATCCGGTTACTAAAACATCATTTGGATAAAAGTAATCTAAGTCTTCTGTTTTTTCCGGCCAGCCAAGTGTTGAGAATGGCCATAAAGCAGAGGAGAACCAGGTATCTAAGGTATCCGGGTCCTGTGTCATATGGGTGCATCCACATTTCGGACACTTATGAGGTGCTTCTTTCGCAACTACCATCTCGCCACACTCATCACAGTAGTATGCCGGGATTCTGTGTCCCCACCATAACTGTCTGGAAATACACCAGTCACGGATATTGTCTGTCCAGTTGAAGTATGTCTTCTCCATACGTTTTGGAAGTAACTGGATATCACCATTTTTTACGCCTTCAACTGCCGGTTTGATCATCTCGTCCATTTTCACGAACCACTGCTGTTTGATCATTGGTTCAACGGTTGTGCCGCAGCGGTCATGTGTACCTACGTTGTGGGAATGTGGAACAACTTTTACTAAAAGTCCCGCTTCCTCTAAATCTTTTACTAATGCTTTTCTGCACTCGTAGCGGTCCATTCCCTCATATTTTCCTGCTAACTTGTTCATGGTTGCATCGTCATTGATGACAACGATTTCTTCCAGGTTGTGGCGTTTTCCAACCTCAAAGTCGTTCGGGTCATGGGCTGGTGTGATCTTCACACATCCGGTTCCAAACTCTTTGTCTACATATGGATCAGCGATCACCGGAATCTCACGGTCTGTCATCGGAAGTTTTAACATTTTTCCAACGATGTCTTTGTATCTCTCATCATCCGGGTTTACAGCAACAGCGGTATCTCCGAATAAAGTCTCCGGTCTTGTCGTCGCAATCTCAACGAATCTTCCTTCCTCACCAACTACCGGGTAGTTGATATGCCAGAAGAATCCGTCCTGCTCCTCATGCTCTACCTCCGCATCGGAAATGGATGTCTTACAAACCGGGCACCAGTTTACGATACGGGAACCCTTGTAGATATATCCTTTTTGATATAATTTAATAAAAACTTCCTGTACGGCATCAGAACATCCTTTATCCATGGTAAAACGTTCTCTCTGCCAGTCAGCAGAAGATCCCATTTTCTTTAACTGGTTGATGATACGGTTACCGTATTCCTCTCTCCACTCCCAGCATTTCTCTAAGAAACCTTCTCTTCCAAGATCTGCCTTGTCGATTCCTTTTTCTTTTAAGGACTGGATGACTTTTACTTCGGTTGCAATCGAAGCATGGTCTGTTCCAGGCTGCCATAATGCATTGTAACCCTGCATTCTCTTGTAGCGGATCAAAATGTCCTGCATGGTATTGTCTAATGCGTGTCCCATGTGAAGCTGTCCGGTAATGTTTGGTGGAGGCATCACAATGGTGAATGGTTTCTTGCTGCGATCTACTTCTGCATGGAAGTAACCGTTGTCTTCCCATTTTTTATAAAGGCGTACTTCAATGCCCTTTGGGTCATAGGTCTTTGCTAATTCCTTCATTTGTCTTTTTCCTTTCTTAAAAAAATAAAAGCCCTTCACATCCATACGGATGCAAAGGGCGTGTCAACGCGGTACCACCTTTGTTATGTTGTAAAAACAACATATCTCTGCCGGCTCATTCCTAAGCCACTGTCCGGTAACGGGGACAACTCGTTCTCGCTTACTTCTGACTGCTTCTGGCGATATACGAAAATTTTCTCCGCATGATCAACTTGCAAGTTCTGCCACTTATCTGCAACAGACAGGTTCTGCGCGACGGTTCAAAAGCTACCTTCCACACAACATGTTCTGGTGACATCTCTCAGCCGGTGAATGTCATTCTCTTTCAGGTGTCTGTGTGTACTCCTCTTTCTCATCACCTTTTTATATCTTTTTTCATCATAAAAGCTAAAGTGGCATTTGTCAACTGATTTTTTACACGTGATCTTTGATCAGTTTTTACATGTGATCTTTGATCAGTGAAACAATTCCTACAATTGCAAGTACGATCAGCGCTGCATATGCCAGACCACTCACAAATAATCCAATAATGACTAATGGCAAAAATACAATATTAACAATAATCTTGGTAATGCTCCATGTTGCCTTGATTGCAAAAAAAAGCAGTTTTCCAAAAACGCCCAGCATTAGCACGATAAATAAAAATGTTAACATATTCATTCCTTCTTTCTATCCTAATAATTTCAATATATTCTGATAGATATATTCTCTCAAAGAATCTGCCTCCAGGTCAAGCTCCATTTTTTTCTCTGCTGCGATGCGGTACATAAAATAGACAGAAAGCTGGGTTTCGACTGCGGCTCTCCGCAGAAAAACATTCTCTTCCCTGATCAGTCCTTCGCGGACACCCTCCTCCACAATGCTGTCAATAATCTCGTTTTTCCCCTTATCGCAGCACTGGTGTTTCATGCGCTCATACTCGTCTTGCAGATTCTTTGGTATCTCATAGGATTCCAGCACCATTTTGATCAGGAAAAAGACTCCCTGCTTTTCTTTTACATGCTCATCAATAAAATCCATGACCTCGTTAATTTTCTGCTGAAATGTTCTTCCACCTGTAGATATTACCTGAAGTTTTTCAAAACAGACTTTCACATAATATAAAATTGCAGAAGAGATTATCTCTTCCTTTGAAGAAAAATATTCGTATGCCGTTCCTTTTCCAATGCCTGCCCGGCCTGTGATATCAGCTACTTTTAAAGTGTTGATATCACAGCCTTCATTAATGAACTCAATGACTGCCTGATACATGGCAAGTACTTTCTGTGATGGATCGTGGATCAGTTTCTGCTCGTCCATTATAAGTCCTCCTCGACCATGCTCTTATTACGGTTAAATGCATCATAAATACATGGAACAACGATCAGAGTTAACAGTGTACCATATAACAAACCGCCAACCGTTACGATCGCCATTGGCTGCATCATTTCTGAACCTTCTCCAAGTCCGACTGCCATCGTGGACATGGACAGGATCGTGGTGAGTGCGGTCATAAGGATCGGACGGAGTCTCGTTTTTCCTGATTCGATAATGGCATCTTTTTTCTCCATTCCGCCACGGCGGAGCTGGTTGATAAAGTCTACCATAACGATACCGTTATTTACGATAATTCCGGCAAGCATGACAAATCCGATCATTGCCACAACGCTGACTTCGTTGCCGGTAAAGTAAAGTGCGAACAGACCGCCTGTAAATGCCAGCGGGATTGTAAACATAATGATAAACGGCGACAACAGTGACTGGAACTGTGCTACCATGACCAGGTAAATGAAGATTACCGCCAAAAGAAGCATCAGATACAACTGATTCATCGCATCTGCGATCATCTCATCCTCACCTGCCATCTCAATGGAGTATCCTTCCGGCAGATCGATCTTATCTAACTCTTTCTGGATCTCATTACTCAGCAGACTGACATTATGGTCATCATCCACTCCTGCGGTCACACTGATATATCTGGTCTGCGCATCACGGTTGATCGTTCCTAATGTGTAACCTTCCTCAAACTGTGCAATATCAGAAAGCTCTACTTCTGTCTCGTTTCCTTCTCTGTCTGTATAGGTAAAGGTCAGGTTTTTGATATCATCCAATGTAACATCGAACTGCTCCTCGCTCTGTACATAAACCTGATAATCATTTACATCGGTAGAGATTGTCGTTGCAGATGTTGAGGATGCCATCTCCCCATAAACAAGCTGGAATACCTGTGCAACGGTCATGCCATATTTCGCAGCTTTTTCCTTGTCTACAGAAATGGTGAAAGACGGTGTCGTATTGGCAAGTCCATCATCCACATCCACAGTTCCCTCGGTGTTCTCTACGACTTTTGCAACCTCGCCAGCAAGTTCCTGCAGTTTGTCAAGATCATTTCCTTTTACATTGATCGTCAGTCCACTTCCCATTAACGCTGTCATATCGGAAGCTGAAGTATCGGTTGTCACCTCACAGTCCATATCTTTGGTCAGTTCATCCAACTGTGCGGTCACATCTGCGCTGCTCACTTCAGATTCTTCATCCAGAATCATATACATGGAAATACTGTCTGTAGAACTTCCTCCCATCATGGAAAGAGCACTTCCACCTGCCATGGCACCAATGGTCTCAATGCCATCGATCGTCATTGCTTTTTCCACGACTTCATCTGCCATTTCTGTCAGTTCGCCAAACGTAAGTGTCTGATCCTCTTTTGCCGAAATTGTCGCACTGATCTGGTTTGTCTCCATGTTCATATCCATGAAAGAATATCCTCTGGAAAATGCTGCCACAACACTTGTTCCAAGCAGTACGATCACCGCGATAAATACGACCGGCTTGAAACGCAGGCATACAGCTAAAATTTTTCCATAAACCTCTTTTACTTTGTCAAAGAAATTATGCCTGATCTCTTTTGTATTTTTTAATAATCCTGCTGCCATCATCGGCACGAAAGTCAATGCCACGAGCAGGCTGGCTGCAAGCGTAAATGCAATTGTCAGCGCAATATCAACAAATAACTGTCTTGTGATACCCTCTGTAAAAATAATCGGTGCAAATACACAGACGGTTGTAAGTGTGGAAGCTGTGATCGCTCCTGTCACCTGTGAAGCACCTTCCACGGCTGCTTTCCGGATGGAATATCCCTCTCCCCGCAATCGATAGATGTTCTCGATCACGACAATGGAGTTATCCACCAACATACCAATTCCGAGTGCCAGACCCGACAGCGAAATGATGTTTAACGTAATATGCGTAAAGTACATCAGTACCACTGCAAAAACAACACTGAGCGGGATCGAACATGCTATTACAAGTGTAGGTTTGATGTCTTTTAAGAATAATAACAATACAATAATTGCAAGGATGGCTCCCACGATTATGTTTTCTACGACTGATTTCACGATCATGTCAATGTAAATTCCCTGATTCATGAGAACGCTCAAATGTAACGCTGTATTTTCTTTTTCCAGACTGTCAAATTTGTCCAATAACCGGTCTGTCACATCTCCGGTGGAATAGCCGGTCTGCTTTTCAATCGAAAGCATCACCGCCGGATTTCCATTTACTTTGGAATAGGAATCTCCGGAATTGTCAATGTATTCGATATCTGCCACATCTGACAGTCTGATCGGCTCGATACCATCCATACCAAGATCCATCAGAACGAGATTTTCAAGATCAGCTTTGGATGTCACCTCATCTCCGACTCGCACCAGATACTGCTCGTTCCCCTCTGTCACATAACCTGCCGGCATGGAGAAGTTCTGCGCTGTCAGAAGATTTTTTAAGGTATCCATTGTGAGGATCGTGTTCAGATCCGCTGAATCTTTTGCCTGTTCTTTTGCATCATCTAACTGGCTCTGTCCCTCTTCGATCTTATTTGCTGCAACAGCAAGATCCGCATATCCCTTGCTCATCTCCATGATACCGGATATCTGGGATTCATTTAAAGTCACTAATGCGTCATCTAAAGACGTTTTACCGTCTGCCACCTGTGTCTGGGCAGACTCGATCGTCGCAATTCCCGTCGCAATCTGCGTCTTGCTCTCACTTAATTTTGAGATTGCAGCAGGAATGTCTTTGTAAGAAGTCAACGTCACGCCTGCATCTGCAAAAGAGGATGCCTGACTCGTCAGCATCACATTGATATCATCCAGTTTGGACTGTAATGTCACGATCTGGCTGGCAATGTCACTCTCACTTGTATAGGAAGTCCCTGCCTGTGCATTGATCTGGGCAATGGCTGTGGATTCCATGTAGGCGACGAAATCGGATTCGCTGGCCGCATTTTTATATGCTTCTAACATTTTAGGATCTGCCTGTAAAGTTGAAATCACTGTTTTCAACTGATTCGCCTGTTCCTGTGTCATCTGACCATATTGAACCGCTGCTGCAAGCGCTTCCTCCACTGTCATGTCTGCACCTGTCATTGGATTTTTTGCTGTTAAAATTGCCATTACACCATCGTGCGCCTGATATAACTGCTTTGCCCCACTCTTCGCCTGGCTGACACCGTCTTTTGCTTTCTGTAAACCGTCAATCGCGCTCTGTAACTGCGTTGCTCCATCATAAGCTGACTGTAACGACTTGATTGCACCATCCATGGACGACTGTGATTTCTGAAGATCTGATAATTGTGTGGTCAGATCTGCTTCGGTGTTAAACAGTTGGATTTTATTATTAATGATCTCATTTTCACCTGCTCCAAGCTGGCTTCCCATCTCTTTTTCACTATCGGAAAGCTTCTTTTTCCCACTGTCGATCTGGGAAGATGCCTTGTCTAACTCTGCCTGTGCATCTGTAAACTGGGCATCTATTTTGCTCAGAATCTGTTCGTTTAAAGCATCTATTTTCTCCTGGTTCATAGTGACCTGAAGATCCGTATCAAGCACTCCTGTTGCCGTCACAGATGCCACACCCTCGATACTCTCAAGCAGTGGTAATAATTCATTGTCCACATAATTAGATACCTCTGCCTGATCCATACCATCCACATCCGCAGATGCGATCATGACCGGCATCATATCAGGATCGATCTGCATAATGACCGGTGAGCCCGCTGAATCCGGGAACTGTCCGGTCAACTGATCCAGCTGCTGCTGAATCTCAATCATAGCAGAATCCATGTTCGTGCTCTGCTCATACTCCAAAATAACCATAGAATAGTTATCATAGGACATGGAACTTACGTTATTAATATTGGAAGTCGTTGCCATTGCCGCTTCGATTGGCGATGTCACATCCTTTTCCACTTCCTCCGGACTTGCCCCCACATCTGTTGTGACAACGATCACATACGGCAGATTCATTGCCGGCAGCAGATCTGTTGTCATCCTCGTCAGCGAAACAACTCCTAAAACGATCACCAGTACAACAGCCACTAACACTGTGTACGGACGTTTTACACTATACTTTGGGATCATTCTCGTTCCTCCTGAAAAATTATATGTCTGATTGGCTATTGCATTCCCGCAAGCCAAAACCGACCGGTCGGTCGGCAAAAATCAGTTTACTCCTCTCTCATCAAAATGCAAGGAAAATCGGACAGAATTTAGAATTATTTTAGAAATGGAACAAAATTTCCTATTTACGCAAAAATGGAGTACCTATCGGTACTCCATCCCACGAGACTGTATCTTTCCAATATATAATAACAGAGGCTTTACTCTTTTTTGTTTATGACTGTTGTTCTACCAATTTCTGTATTGCCTGCTGCTCTGCTTCCGGCATCAGCTTTGATACCTCAATCAGAACGATCAGTTCTTTTGCATAGGAAGCAACCTCATCAAAACAATTTTCTACTGCTTTCATAATGACTGGCATGGAAATAACCTTCTCATCCGGGACATCAATAATCTCATCCACGTTTCCAACCTCAAGCCCAATCTTTGTACCATTCATGGATGCAACGATGATATTGTTGATTTCCTGTTCCGGATAATGAAACTGTTCTGCCAGACTGTACACTGCAATAACTTCTCCGTGCAGATTCATGATCCCATGAACCTGTGGCAGTGAATTTGGAATATTCACCACATTCATTCTTGTTTCAATGGATTCCACATCATTGACAGGAATACCAAACTTCACTCCATTTAACAAAAATGTAAGTAACTGCATTATAATCTCTGTCTCCTTTCTTATGATTCGATCTCGGGACATTTCGCAGTATCCATAAGACCTGCAAAAAGGGGACTGGCACAAAAGTACCGCCCCACTATTCTGTTCTCACCCTGTTCTATTCATCTTCGCTGTCTTCATCATCAACGATTGCTGCTGCCGCACCTGCCACAGATGAAACAACCGCTATCACAACAACGATGACAACCAAAAGTAATAAAATTCCCATGAAAACTAAAAAACCGCCTTCTGTCATGTCTTCCTCCGTTCTGAAAGGATTGTGCAGATTCACTTCTCAACCATTTCTTTTTTTCCAAAATCTGTGCCTATTATAGCACATTAGCAACTGGAAAAAAAGAGCCTATGTTTGATTATTTCAGATAATTTTTCTGATGTTTTTTAATATTGTAATCTTTTTCTGCTACATCAAAGGAGAACCGCCGTGATATGGGGAATCACGACGGTTCTCAGGGAAGGTTTTTTCATTTGTAGCTATATTCTAATTTATCCTTTTACACTGCCGAGGGCAACACCCTGTACGATGTGTCTGGATAAGATCAGATAAATGATAATAACTGGGAAGATAGAAAATGCGATCATCACATAAACCTGACCCATATCAAACTTCAGCCAGTCAGCTGCACGAAGCTGTGCGATTAAGATTGGCAGTGTCTTTTTCTTGTCATTGTGTAAGATCAAAGCCGGTACAAAATAATTATTCCAGCTGCTTACAAATGTAAAGATTGCCTGTACTGCAATGGCAGGTTTCATCAATGGAAGTACAATCTGGTTAAATGTATGGAACTCACCGGAGCCGTCAATTCTGGCAGCCTCGATCAGAGATACCGGCAATGTACTTTCCATATACTGCTTCATGTAAAAGAATGTTACCGGAGCAGCGATCGTTGGCACGATCAATGGAATGAATGTATCTTCCATATGTAATGTACCGACTAATTTTACAAATCCAAGTGCAGTTACCTGTGTAGGGATCATCATGACTGCTAAGATAAATGCATAGATGTATTTTTTCAGTTTAAAATCATATGCATGAATGGCGTAAGCCGTCATGGTTGAAAAATAGGTGCATAACGCTGCTGACAGTACAGATACGATCAGACTGTTTATCATACCCTGCCATACCGGAAGTGTTCCGTGTACCAGATTGTTCCAGTTTTCCAGCAGATGTGTGCTTGGCAGTGGTGTAAATCCGGCCTGCAGTTCACCGTTCGATCTGGTCGCATTAATGAACAGCACATAGAACCAGAACAGGCAGGCAAATGTAACAAGAATCAGGACTACATAAGCGATAAATCTTCTTGCATGGATTCCAAGTCCTTTTTTCAGATTTTTATTTTCGTTCATAATAACACCTCACCTTTCTATTCTACTCATGCTTTTCTCTTATCGTTTCCAGTTACCTTAAAGACAATAAGACTTAAAATTGCGGTGATGATGAACAGGATTACGGATACTGCACCAGCCATTCCGTAGTTCTTGCTGTACAGATGTTTATTTAAGAACATGATCAATGTCATGGTCGATCTCATTGGATCACCGGTACCATTGGTCAAAATCTGCGGTACATCGAATAACTGTAATCCACCGATCAGTGATGTGATCACAACATATACTAAAATCGGCCGGAGCAGCGGTAATGTAATTTTGTAGAATACCTGTGTGGAAGTTGCTCCATCCACTTCTGCCGCTTCAAATAGGGAAGTATCGATACCCATCATGCCTGCCATTAAAAGAATAGTCGTATTACCAAACCACATCAGGCAGTTCATAAGGGCGATCAGTCCTCTCGCACTTCCTGTGTTTGCCAAGAACTTATATGGCTCTGAAATAATTCCGATCTGCATTAAAATCGAGTTGATCGGTCCACCATCCGAGAACAGTGTAAAGAACAACATGGAAAATGCGGATGCCATGATCAGGTTTGGCAGATAGATCACGGTCTTGAAAAATCTGCTTCCTTTTAATTTCAAACGCACATCAGAAAACCATGCACCTAACAGTAATGACAAAATAATCTGTGGCACAAAACACATGATCCATAAAATCATGGTATTCTTTGCGTAAATCCAGATATCGCCCTGTGTAAACAGCGTTTTGTAGTTCTCCAGTCCCACAAAGTTAGGTCCGATCTGTGTCAGACCCGATAAATAATTTTCAAAAAAGCTGTTATAAATGGTATTAAACAGTGGTATAAGCTGGAATACAACATACACCAGAATAAAAGGAATCAGAAAAATGTAACCCCATTTGTTATATCTGACTGCTTTACTGCTTTTCTTCTTCATAACGCCTCTTGCCCCCTTCTTTTTATTTTTCACAGAGTTCACAGCATCCCTTCACGGACATCTTTTTGTGCAAATCTGCTGTCAGCTCTGCGCTTTACGCCGCTGACTGCTTTCTCTCCGTCCGGAGATAGATATAAAGATAGCCGCACCCGCCGGTCTGGCAGGCGCGGCTTATTATTTTAGTATGTTAAGTCCGGATATTTCTCAACAACTGCTTTGTAGAATAAGTCAAGTGCATCATCAAGTGAAGCATTGCCTTCAAAGTAGTTCTTCATAGCGTTCTGGAACTCTTCGTTACATCCCTGATCGTATGCAGAAAGGTTGCTTAAATCAAGTTTTTCTACACTTGCACAGTACATAGACAATGGGTTCTGTCCGCCTAATACTTTACTCTGGTAGCTTGTATCTGCTGCCATTGCTTCCATAGCTGGTTTATTGTTAACGAAGTCATCATCTTTTACTACGATATCTTTCATGATCGTCTCGTCTGTTGTCATCTTTAAGATGATATCTTTTACAAGACTTGCGTTATCTGTACCTGTTGCTCCACAGATCCATGTACCGCCCCAATAGAATCCCTGAGGTCCTGGTGTAGCGCCCCATCCACCGTTGTAACCGATAGATCCTTCGGTGTCGGCTGCCATAGAGAAGTTCACGAACCATGCCGGTCCAAAGTAGCAGAATACTTTTCCTTCCGGATAGAAACCTTTCTTCCAGTCATCGCCCCAGAGTTCATATGTCTCTGTCTCGCCTGCATCATAAAGCTCTTTTGAATCAGATACCCATTTCATAATGTTATCATCAATATTGATCTTGCCATCTTCTACCCATTTAGAAGTAACGTTGTTAGAGTATACACGGTAAGTATCATTGACAGAAGATGTCATCTTGTATCCGGCAGCTTTCATTGTCTCTGCTGTATCATTGAAAGTATCCCAGTCTGAAACATATTTCTGAACTTCGTCAGGATCGTCTGTTCCAAGAACTTCTTTTGCTGCATCACGGTTATAGAATAATACGCCCGGGCAGCCCTGCCATGAAACACCTTTTAATACACCGTTAGAATCTGTAACGATATCTTTTGTATACTGATACTGGTTTGCAAGGTCTGCATCTGTAATTCCAAGATCTGCGATCGGCATTGTATAATCTGTATCGACATATTTCAGTGCGTAGTCAGCTTCTACTAAGAATAAGTCAATCTTGTCATCGGCTGCTGCTGATTCCTGTTTTAATAATGTTGCATCCAGATTGTTCTGATATGCGTTGTCATCACTTGGTGTGATGTTCCATTTTACGGTAACATCCCCAATCTTACCAGTTGTGGCATCCACTTCCTCATATCCAGGATAGTGATCTGTCAGACGGCTCTTAAACTCTTCATTCCAGCAATAAATGTTGAAAACTTTTCCCTCATCACCTGTTGTATCTGTCTCCGCTGCATCAGATCCAGATTCTGTTGCCGGTGCTGCTGCACCTGAGTCGCTGTTGTCTGTGGATGTTGTGTCTGATGATCCACCACATCCTGCTACCATAGTTGCTACCATGGATGCACATAATAATGCGCTAATGATTTTCTTTTTCATAGAAAACCCTCCTCCTTAATTTTTTGGCTTCCGCCTTGTTTGCATTGTTATTTTTGTTCCGGAATCTTTCCTACCGATTGTCCCGGTATGAGGATTCCTTCTATAACGACTCTCTCTATGAGAGTTGTTTTTGGTTTTTCAATGGAACCGATCAGCCGTTTTGCAGCCTCTCTGCCAATCTCTTCTGTGTCCTGCTTAATTGTGGTAAGCTTCGGATGCAAAAGCTGTGACATCCTTGTTCCGTCGTATCCTGCTACCGAAATGTCTTTTGGTATCCGAAGTCCCATCTCTATAATGACATTTCTACCTCCGATCAGTGCGGTGTCATCAGGATAAATGATACAGGTTGGCGGATTTTCCAGATTCAGAAGTTCCTTCGTCTGTTTTGCCGCTTCCCTTGTCTCCAGGTAATCTGCTGTGCGGATGTACTCATCCGGGACTTCCAGCTTCAGTTCATCCATTGTCCGGTAAAAACTTGTCAACCGGTCTTTGGTAACTGCCGAACCATTTTGCTGTCCGTGGATGTAAGCGATCCTCCTGTGTCCCTGAGAATAAATATATCTGACCAGATCTTCCATGCCCTGAATGTTGTTCGAGCTGACCGCCGTGCAGTTGTGATGCAGGTAGTCGATGGTGACAACCGGTACTTCGCTATTCATCAGTTCCATGACACCAGGGTCGTTAAAATCCGCACACACAATTGCAACTCCTTCAAAATTCCGGTATTTGCAATGTTCCAGATAAGACATCTTCCGGTTTTCAAAACAGGTATTGATAAATGTAATGTCATAACCCTGCTTCTCCGCCTGGACTTTCAGACCATTTAATACTCCTGAAAAATATTCATGCTGTAAACCACTTCCTGCTTCCTCTTCAAATAGAACTCCGAGGTTGTATGAATGGTTGGTCTTAAGTGATCTTGCTGCTGCATTCGGAAAATATCCTAATTGCTCTGCTACTGTCCGGATACGACTCTTTGTCTCTTCACTGATATCTTTTTGATCATTTAATGCCTTACTGACAGTGGCAGTTGATACTCCACACTTTTCGGCAATTGTTTTTAAAGATACCATTGAATCCTCCAGGTACTTCTTCCAGACTTTATTATGTATGACCTGTTGTCTTGCTGCTTAAGTCTTTCGAAGTTTTTACTTAATCGTTTTCGCATCTTTAATATAGCTCTTATGCAAACGGATTGCAATACTTTTTTGACATTTCGGCTAATTTTACATTTTTTTCTCTAATTTTTTGTGCATTTTTTATGATTCTTCTCGTTATTCAACAGTTTATGCAGCAAAAGCTTATACGTTTTCGTATTTTAAACTTAATCATCCAGCTTAACCCTCTTTTGTTGCTTTCTTCCATATTAGGCTGTAATTTTTGTTAAAAGTGCTATTTTTGCTTATTTTAAATGATTTTTTGTTGATTTTTATAATTCTGCAAGATATAATTTCAGATAAGGAATATTTACTTAATCGTTTTCGTTAAGTAATATGCAAAACAAGGAGGCTAAATCATGCACAGCTTGCTGGGCGTTGCTCCTGTAAGGACGCATGCTATGCACGCATAGCAGACATTTTGCTTCGCAAAACAAGGAGGCTAAATCCTCTGCTCCTGTATGGACAGTCGCATTTTGCTTCGCAAAACAAGGAGGATTAAAATGATGAAAATTAATGGATTTAACGGAACGAATACGCAGACAGGAGCAATGGG
>OGNF01002433.1_pt1 | contig 14093 bp, 10 predicted proteins | sample 1573321 | NCBI WGS metagenome assembly OGNF01 (sample SAMEA2581911, study PRJEB24529) | metagenome | biome: Human gut stool | place: China | collected 2011
TTCACGCCGTCGTCCTCTACCGTAACGGCGAGGCGGTGCGGGAATGCGAGTTGCGGAGTTCAAACTGGGCAAGTATGTGAAGCTTTCGCCCAATTTCCGCATGAGCTGTCCGAAGGCATCGGGCGCGGAAACGGTTTGCTACGGATATGTAAACTGTTATTTCGGGCTGTAACCAAACCTATAAATAAGTCTATTGAAAAATCTTTAACAGTGATATTTTAAAAAAAGAAGCGTATGAAAAAGACAAGTCGAATGCTGATGGGAATGTTGACCGCTATTGTGCTGTTGGCCTCTTGTGGCGGAAATAACAACGGTAAGCGTGAAGCGCAGTCGCTCTCAGGAGCTGGCGCAACTTTCCCGCTGCCTTTCTATAACGCCGTGTTTGAACAGTTTGCGACCGTGAACGGTGACGAAGTGGCTTATGGCGGTATCGGTTCCGGCGGTGGCGTCCGCAACCTCAAGGACAAAATTGTCGATTTCGCCGGCAGTGACGCCTTCCTCCCCGACGAGGAAATGGCTGGGATGGACGAAGTGATTCATGTGCCCTCCTGCATGGGTGCCGTTGTGCTGGCCTACCATCTGGACGGCGTGAAGCGTCTGAATCTTTCGGGCGAACTGATTGCCGGTATCTTTTCCGGTGACATCCAGATGTGGAACGACCCCCGGCTGGCCGCTCTGAATCCGGACGTGAAGCTTCCTGAGGAGAAAATCATGCCCGTGTTCCGCTCCGACGGCTCGGGAACTACGTTCGTCTTTACCGATTACCTGACGAAGGTCAGCAGCAAGTGGGCGGCCAACTATGGTTGCGGCAAATCTGTCAACTTCCCGGTTGGCCAGGCAGCCAAGGGTAATCCGGGCGTGGCTGGTGTCATTGCGCAGACGAAGAACTCCATCGGTTATGTAGGTTCGGAATATGCCTTCGCGCAGAAGATTCCTTACGCAACGTTGCAGAATGCAGCCGGTGAACTTGTAGAACCTACGGCAGCCTCCATCTCGGCGGCCGCATCGGGAGAAATACCTGCCGATACCCGTACGTCAATCACCGATTCGAAGGCTTCGGGCGCCTATCCTATCAGCACTTTCACGTGGCTGCTGATTTATAAGGAACAGAATTATGGCGGCCGCTCCAAAGAGCAGGCTGAGGCTACGCTCGACCTGATAAAGTATATCCTTTCGGACGACGCGCAGAAAATGACTTCGGAAGTGCATTACGCACCGCTGCCTGCAAAGGCCGTGGAGCTGAGTCTGAAAAACCTCTCGAAGGTGACTTATGACGGAACTCCCGTGCTGAAGTGACGATGACGGTTGGATTTTAATTTCAGAAATCAGAATCATGAACGACAAACTGTTCCGCATCGTATTGCTCCTGACGGCCTGTGCCATTCCGGTCATTTGTGGCGGAATCATCTACGCCTTGCTGGCTGACGCCTCCGATGCTTTCCAACATTTCGGATTCTTCAGCTTCCTGACCTCTTCGGAGTGGGACTACACGGAAGGTCATGAGCAATACGGTGCCTTGCCTTTTATCGTCGGCACGCTGATGACGACGGTGCTGGCCTTGCTCTTCTGCATACCGTTTTCCCTGCCGGTTGCTCTCTTTGTGGGCGAATACTTCAAGGGGACCCGCATCGCCGCGGTTCTGGGGACGGTGGTCGACCTGCTGGCGGGCATTCCGTCCATCATCTATGGTCTTTGGGGCTTCTTTACGCTCCGTCCCGTGGTGATGGCCCTCAATCTTTCGCCCGAAGGTTCGGGCATCCTGACGGCTTCGCTGGTGCTGGCCATCATGATAGTGCCGTATGCGGCCTCGCTGAGTGCGGAATTCATCAAGATGGTGCCGTCCGACCTCAAGGAGGGAGCCTACAGCCTGGGTGCTACCCGCTTTGAAATGATTCGCCGGGTGGTGTTTCCCGTGGCCGGTTCGGGTATCTTTTCAGCCTATGTCCTGGCCATCGGACGGGCTTTGGGCGAGACGATGACCGTGACGATGCTCATCGGCAATACCAACCAGATACCACAGTCCATCACGGCAACGGGCAATTCCATGGCTTCGATCATTGCCAACCAGTTTGGCGAGGCCGACGGGCTGAAACTTTCCTCGCTCATAGCCATCGGACTGATTCTCTTCCTGATTACGGCCCTTGTCAACATGATAGGAAAGATGATGATCAAACGTGCAAGAATCGCTTAACCATGAATGAACAAAGACTCAAACGCCGGTTGCTGTCGGACCGGCTCTTCAAATTTCTGATTTGCCTGTTTTCCGGGTTCATGGCCATCCCGCTGCTGGCCATCCTGGGCGAGGTGCTGCTGCGCGGATACGACCAGTTGTCCTGGACGTTCTTTACCGAGCCTACGCCCACGGCCTATAAGGCCATGAAGGCTGCCGCGGCCGGTCTGCCGGTGCCCGGCGGCATTGCCAACGGCATTGTCGGCACGGTCATCATGCTGGGCATGGCAGCGCTGGTAGCCATTCCGGTGGGCATCCTGGGCGGAGTTTATCTGGCGGAGAACGGGAAGAAGCGTTTTGCCGTGGCCGTCAGTTATCTGACCGACCTGTTGCAGGGCACGCCTTCGGTCATCATCGGCATTATCACCTACACGTGGGTCGTGGTGCCCATGAAGGGCTATTCCGCCATTGCGGGCAGTGTGGCGCTCTTCATCATGATGCTGCCGCTGATTGTCCGTTCCACGGAGGAGACCATTCGCATCCTGCCCGCGTCGCTCCGTGAGGCAGGTCTGGCACTGGGCGGCAACCGTGCCCGGGTCACGCTGAAAGTGCTTCTGCCGTCGGCTTTCGGCGGAATTTTCACGGGCGTGCTGCTGGCTATCTCGCGGGTGATTGGCGAAACGGCCCCGCTGATGTTCACGGCACTGGGCTGCTCCATTATCCGCTGGGATATTGACAAACCGATTTCGGCCGTACCGCTGCTGATATGGGAATTCTTCAACGACCCCAACCTGCAGGACCTCATTTGGGGCGCTTCGCTCTTCCTGTTGCTTTTCGTACTTACACTCAACCTAACCGCTAAATATCTTGCAAGAAAATGGAAATCGTAAATCCGATACTCGAATTCAAGAATACCTGTGTGTCCTATTCGCAGCAGACCATGGCCGTGAAGTATGTTTCGGCCGCTGTGGAGCGGAATACCATTACAGCCATTATGGGGCCGTCGGGGTGTGGCAAAAGCACGCTGCTGCGGGCGGCCAACCTGATGCACGAGCTTTATCCGAACATACGGGTCGACGGCGAAATCCTGCTCGACGGGCAGGACATCCTTTCGATGGAGCCGATTGAGGTGCGGAGAAGAGTGGGGATGGTGTTTCAGCGGCCTGCCCCTTTCCCCACGATGAGCATCGCCGAAAATGTGCTGGCCGGCTTTACGCTGAACGGCATACGGCTCTCCCGGGCCGAGCGCAGCGAAACGGTTGAGCGGAGTCTGCGCAGCGTAGCGCTCTGGGACGAGGTGAAGGACGTGCTGAACAAAAAGGGAACCTTCCTCTCGGGCGGACAGCAGCAGCGTCTGTGCATAGCGCGCGCCCTGGCCATGAAGCCCGAGGTGCTGCTGATGGACGAGCCTACGTCGGCGCTCGACCCGATTGCCACCCAGCACATTGAAGAACTGGTGGTGGAATTGCAGAAGGAGGTGACCATCCTGATGGTGACGCACAATATGGGCCAGGCACGGCGTATCTCTTCACGTTCCATGTTCATGTATCTGGGCGACTTGATTGAATATGATTTGACGGAGAAGATGTTTTCCCAGCCTGCCGATGAACGTACACGGGCCTATCTGACGGGAAAAATGGGTTAAACAAAAAATGAAGGCGTCTTTTTCATCATAGGAATTTCTTGGGCGAAACGAAGAAAGCAGAAAAAGAAGGCGCTGTCAGGTTCTTTTGGTTCCGTTTATCGGAGGGCAGATGCTCTCTCTTGCAGCCGGTGACAATGAAAAAAGTCCCGGCTGTTTTTTTGTCAGCCGGCTTCTTTTCCGGCCCGGTTTGCCGGAGTGGCGGGCCGCGGGATTCCCGCCGGAACAGAAGTAAGGATAGAAAAAACAAAAGTACTGACAGTTTTTTCTAAAGTAAGGATAGTTTTTTCTAAAGTACTGACTGTTTTTTGCCGGTGCTTTTTCTCAGTTCCGTTGGCGTGCCGGCTAATTATTTTGGAGAAGGAGAGGACGCACATGAACCCGAAATAGGCAAGAACGGATGGGCAGAAGTGCCGGTGGCGGCAGACGGATTTAGTCAGCATTATCCTTTACCGGCAAGGGAGCCGCCTGTGCCGTTCCGGTCCTTTAAGGGCGGCAACGGCAGGGATATGGCGGCAACGGCGATTTTCTGCTGTTTTCATGGATGGCTTTCCAAATGAATTCCGTATATTTGTAGAAAGTTTCGAAACAATATAAATTCCTATGATTTTCTTTTTTAGAACACCCCAAAAGAGCGTGATAGCCACTGCGGCCGACCACACGCTCTCGAGCGAAGAGGTTAAGGAACTGTGCTGGCTCTACGGCGAGGCCGAATGCCTGCAGAGCGAAAGCGTGGAAGGCTGGTTTGCAGGTCCGCGCCGCGAAATGGTGACGCCCTGGAGCACAAATGCCGTGGAAATCACCCAGAACATGAATCTGCACGGCATCAGCCGCATTGAGGAGTACTTCCCGGTGAAGGATGGCGAAGCCGAGCACGACCCCATGTTGCAGCGCCTCTATCAAGGGCTCGACCAGAATATCTTTACGGTGAACATCCAGCCGGCCCCGATAGTGAACATCGAGGACCTGGAGAGCTATAACGAACAGGAGGGACTGGCGCTCTCGCCCGAAGAAATCGAATATCTGCACAAGGTAGAGGGCCAGTTGGGCCGCAAGCTGACCGATTCTGAAGTGTTCGGCTTTGCACAGATTAATTCGGAGCACTGCCGCCACAAGATATTCGGAGGTACGTTTATCATCGACGGTGAGGAAAAACCGTCCTCCCTCTTTGCGATGATTAAGAAGACGACACAGGAAAATCCGCATAAAATCGTGTCAGCCTATAAGGACAATGTGGCCTTCTCGGCCGGTCCGGTGGTGGAACAGTTCGCTCCGAAAGAGCACGCCACCAGCGACTATTTTGTCATCAAGGATATCGAGAGCGTTATCTCGCTGAAGGCTGAAACCCACAACTTCCCGACGACGGTGGAGCCCTTCAACGGTGCGTCCACGGGTACGGGCGGTGAAATCCGTGACCGTATGGGCGGCGGTGTAGGCTCCTGGCCCATTGCCGGAACGGCGGTCTACATGACCAGTTATCCCCGCCTTGACGGCGGCCGCGAGTGGGAGAACATCCTGCCCGTGCGTCAGTGGCTCTATCAGACGCCCGAGCAGATTCTGATTAAGGCTTCCAACGGCGCTTCCGACTTCGGCAACAAGTTCGGCCAGCCGCTCATCACCGGTTCGGTGCTTACTTTCGAGCATCAGGAGAATGGTGAGGAATATGGCTACGACAAAGTTATCATGCTGGCCGGCGGTGTGGGCTACGGCACCCGTCGCGACTGCCTCAAGGGCGAACCGCGCAAGGGCAACAAGGTGGTGGTGGTCGGCGGCGACAACTACCGCATCGGTCTGGGCGGCGGTTCCGTTTCGTCGGTTGACACCGGCCGTTACAGCAGCGGTATCGAGCTCAATGCCGTGCAGCGTGCCAACCCCGAAATGCAGAAACGTGCCAACAACCTGGTGCGCGCCCTTTGCGAGGAGGATGTCAACCCCGTAGTCTCTATTCACGACCACGGAAGTGCCGGCCACGTGAACTGTCTCTCCGAGCTCGTGGAGGAATGCGGCGGACGCATCGACATGGCGCAACTGCCCATTGGCGACCCCACGCTTTCGGCCAAGGAAATCATTGCCAACGAAAGCCAGGAGCGCATGGGCTTGCTGATTCAGGAAGAACACCTGGAACATGTGCGCCGCATCGCCGAGCGCGAACGTGCCCCGATGTATGTGGTGGGCGAAACCACGGGCGATGCCCACTTCTCCTTCCAGCAGGCTGACGGTGTGCGTCCGTTCGACCTGGATGTGGCCCAGATGTTCGGCCATTCGCCCAAAACGGTGATGGTCGACGAAACCGTGGAGCGCAAGTATGCCGACGTTACCTACGATGTGGCCAAGACAGAGCAGTATCTCAATAACGTACTCCAGCTGGAAGCCGTAGCCTGCAAGGACTGGCTGACCAACAAGGTGGACCGCTCCGTAACGGGCAAGGTGGCCCGTCAGCAGTGCCAGGGCGAGTTGCAGCTGCCGCTGTCCGACTGTGGCGTGGTGGCTCTCGACTATCGCGGCAAGGCAGGTATCGCAACGGCTATCGGCCATGCTCCGCAGGCCGGACTGGCCGATCCGGCTGCCGGTTCGGTGCTTTCGGTGGCCGAGTCGTTGACCAATCTCGTTTGGGCACCGCTCAGCGAAGGCCTCGACAGCGTCAGCCTTTCAGCCAACTGGATGTGGCCCTGCCGTTCGCAGAAGGGTGAAGACGCCCGCCTTTACCGGGGTGTCGAAGCCTTGAGCGATTTCTGCTGTGCCATCCGTGTGAACGTGCCGACGGGCAAGGATTCGCTTTCCATGACGCAGAAGTATCCCGACGGCAAGAAAGTCGTTTCGCCGGGTACGGTCATTGTCAGTGCCGGCGGCGAGGTGAGCGACGTGCGCAAGGTCGTTTCGCCCGTCATCAAGCAGGAAAAATCCACACTCTATCATATCGACTTCTCCTTCGACGAGCTCCGTCTGGGAGCGTCGGCCTTCGCCCAGAGCCTCGGCTTCGTGGGTAGCGATGTGCCGACGGTGAAGAATCCCGACTATTTCCGCGATGCATTCAACGCTGTGCAGGAATTGGTGAAGCGCGGTCTGCTCCTGGCTGGCCATGACGTGTCGGCCGGCGGTCTGATTACCTGCTTGCTGGAAATGTGCTTCGCCAACACCGAGGGCGGTCTGGAAATTTCGCTCGACGGCTTCAAGAAGGCCGACCTGGTGAAAGCGCTCTTTGCCGAGAACCCCGGTGTTGTGGTGCAGGTGGCCGACAAGGACAAGGCTGCCTTCAAGGAAGTGCTCGACGCTGCCGGCATCGCTTATGTCAAGTTGGGCAAACCCGTCGAGGAGCGTCACATCTTGGCCGAGAAGGACGGTGCCACTTACCAGTTCGGTATCGACTATCTGCGCGACGTGTGGTATGAGACTTCCTACCTGCTCGACACAAAGCAGAGTTTCAACGGCTGTGCCAAGCAGCGTTATGAAAACTACAAGCAGCAGCCTGTTGAGTTCCACTTCCATCCTGAGTTCAAGGGTACGTTTGAAAGCTACGGCATTACGCCCGAGCGCCGCACGCCCAGCGGTGTGCGTGCCGCCATCATCCGTGAAAAGGGTACGAACGGCGAGCGTGAAATGGCCTACGTGCTTTATCTGGCCGGTTTCGATGTGAAGGACGTCATGATGACCGACCTGATTTCCGGTCGCGAGACACTCGACGATATCAACATGATTGTATTCTGCGGAGGCTTCTCCAATTCCGACGTACTCGGCTCGGCCAAGGGATGGGCAGGCGCCTTCCTCTATAACCCCAAGGCCAAGGCGGCGCTCGACCGCTTCTATGCCCGCGAGGATACCCTTTCGCTCGGTGTGTGCAACGGTTGCCAGCTGATGGTGGAGCTGAATCTCATCAATCCGGAGCACAAGAAGCGCAGCCGCATGCTGCACAACAATTCGCACAAGTTTGAAAGTGCCTTCCTTGGTGTCACCGTGACGACCAACCGCAGTGTGATGTTCGGCTCGCTGAGCGGCGACCAGCTGGGCATCTGGGTGGCTCATGGCGAAGGCAAGTTCGACCTGCCTCTGCCCGAGGACCGCTACAATGTGGTGTTGAAGTACAATTACGACAGCTATCCCGGCAATCCGAACGGTTCCAGCTATAACGTAGCCGGTATTGCCAGTCCCGACGGCCGCCATCTGGCCATGATGCCCCACCTGGAGCGTGCCTTCTTCCCCTGGCAGAACGCCTATTATCCGGCCGATCGCCTGGCCGACGACGTGACACCTTGGGTGGAAGCCTTTGTCAACGCCCGCAAGTGGGTGGAGGCACACCGCAAGTAAAGCTGGTTGCAGGACGGGGCGAGGGGAGATGTTCCTCCGCGGTCCGCTTACAGATAACTTTTTGAGGCACGGCATGCTTTTCTGAAAGGAGAAAGGCGTGCCGCGCCTTTTTCTGTATGCGTGAGCGGAGGATTCCGCATCCCGGCGTGCCGTTCATTTGTTGGAAAGGCGGAGGGCGTCCTGCCGCACGGGGCGGCCCGCGCTTCCGGCCGTGTACAATCGCTTTTCCGCCGGCAGTCCGTCTTCCTTTCCGCTTGCAGCCGAAGGCTTTTCTGCCTGTCGCGGAGCGGGAAAACTGCTTTAGAACATAATGCGCGTTGTTTGTTGTCTGCGCAGGTTTTTATTATTTTGTGGCAGATTTAACTAACAGGGATGCCGTCAGCCGCGTGGCTGACTACAGGGTTTCGGCCGGTGGGGGAGAAGACGAACGGAAAGTGCTTCCTGCCGGACGAAAAAAGTGATGTCTGCTTGCAGACAACAGAAAGGATTGAAAATCAAACCACATAACGTAAAATCTTCGGAAACATGAAACGACTACTTCCTTTATTTCCGTTCCTGCTTGCCGCCTGCGGCGGTTCGGAAATTCCGGATTTCTCCGGGCGTTGGATTGATGCGGGTCAGTTGTCAGCCCCCTTTGAACAGGGATTTGAACTGAATGCCGACGGTACGGCCGTCTCCATTGGCTTGCACACGGTGAATTATTGCAGTTGGCAGCAGGAAGGGGATTTGCTGGTGCTCATGGCAGAGCGCATGGGAAATGAGGAGGGCCCGAAGTTTGCGGACACTTTGCACATTGTCCGCCTGGAAAATGACACCATGACTGTGCAGCGTGGCAGCCTGCAGTCTACTTATGTGCGTCAGAATGAATCCCGGCCTGTACCTGTGCCCCGTCCGTCGCGGGAGAGTGCCGAGGGCTTTGAATGGCAGGAACTGGAAGGTGCGGGGCTGAAGTTGCCCGTGCAGCGCAATGAGCACATCCGGCTGTTGGCCGACCCTTCGCTGCCCGGTGTCGTGATGGTGCGCGACGGCGATGCACGGCCGCATCCGCTGATTCGGGTGTTCAGCCTGGAGAAGGGCGACATCAACGAGGTGTTGCCGCAGCTTGCGGCGCTTGAGGGGTGGGATGCTTCGCAGACCTGCCGTTTCCGCAAAGTGACCTCGCGGCGCCGTGGAGTCAGCCGTTATGTATTGGAACCCGACGGCGACTATGCCCGTCGCATGGAGGAAACTTTCCAGCGCGAGCCGGTGCCTTACACCTGCAGCGGATGGGGTATCGGCAATAGCGGTTACCGCTATTTTGAGGTGCCCGACGCCTGGCCGAACAAGGCTATTTTTGTGGAGGTGGGACAGGATGCTCCGCTTTTCGACGAGCAGAACATAGACGTGTCGGAGGCCGTTCCCGACAGTCTGTCGACGGATGTGCTCCTCACGCTCAGCGGCACCGTGCGGCTGGGGCATGAAGTGCGTTCGTTCCGTCCCGCCGGCAGCAATCAGGAATTCTGGCTTGTCGACAAGACGGGGACACTGGCCGAAGGCTACGACCGCGCCGTCGGCGGATGCAAGGACTGGCAGCCGGCCCCTGCTACGCTGCGGGTGGAATATGCCGGCAAATGGACCGATGGCTTTGCTGCCGATTATGACGGCGTATATCTGGTGCGCGAAGTAGTAAAAATAGGAAAACGTTAAAGAATCAGCCGACTTGATGACAACTATGAAAAAAAGAATGATGATACAGACAACAGCCGTTCTGCTGCTGGCCGGGTGTGCCGTGCCGGCCGTAACCTATACGGACGAGCAGTTGCAGGGCCGGTGGGTGGAAGTGACCGGAAGCCGGGCCGGCGGCGAGCAGGGCATGGTGCTGAACGGTGGCGGAAAGGCAGTTGCCGTAGGCGAGAATGGTCCGCACTATGACAGCTGGCAGCTCATGGAGAACGCAAAAGGCAGTTGCCAGCAACTGGTGCTGACGGGGACTGTGGTCCGCGGCGGAACGCAGCTGAGTGTGGCCGATACTTTTGACGTCGTATCGCTGCACAGCGATACGCTGACCGTCAACAAAGGCCGCTATCGGCGGCAGTATGTGCGTCGGGCGGCGGAAGCCCCCGGCCCTATCGGCGGAAGTGATGCGGCCATGGGCTATACCTATTCAAAGGTGCTGGACCGGAAAATCCGCATCTTCGAGGAGGGGATACGTGTGCATTCGGCTACCGACCCTGAGGCGACACTGGCCGGCTATGTGGTCTTTGCCCCCGATTCGGCCCGGGTGGAAGTGTTCTTGCCCGAAGTCACGGTGGTGCTCGACCGCCGTGTGCGCCCCGACGGTAGCCCCGTGTGGAATGTGGAGGACGACGACACGTATCAGGTGGAGCGGAAGGAAGGGCATTGGCTGGTGACGCGACGCGGCCGCCTGCTCTTTACGTCCGACGCTTCTGTGGCGGCCCGGCCCTGAGGGACGGACTGAAAACCAATTGCCGGAACGCCGGAGAACCGGCTGCATCGGGGAGAGCGGAGTGCCCCCGTTGCAGCCGGTTTTGTGCCTGGCGGGGTGCTGGGGCGGGCCGGTGCGGGAGGTCCACGGCTGCCCGAAAAAACAGTCAGTACTTTAGAAATTTCTAAAGTACTGACTGTTTTTTCTAAAGTAAGGATAGTTTTTTCTAAAGTACTGACTGTTTTTTTTGAGGAAACCGGGTGTTTCGGCAGGAGGCTGCCGATGATGAAACTACCGGCTGCCCGGGCTTTTATGCAAGGGCCCGGGCAGCCGGCAGTTGGGGGCGAAGGCATGTGTGCGGCGGTGCGGTGCGGCCGGCATTTCGGTTCCGTTTCCTCTCCGGCCGGACGGTTGGCGGCCGGGCGGAGAGGGCCGTGCACAACGGTTCTGTTTCTGTCTGGCAGGTTTACCTATTTCTTTTTCAGCGAAAAGACGAAGCGGAGCCCGCCTTCCTTCTTGTTTTCCACCGCGATGTCGCCGCCGTGGAAGAGCACGGCATGCTTCACGATGGCCAGCCCCAGTCCGGTTCCGCCGGTCTGGCGTGAGCGCCCTTTGTCCACCCGGTAGAAGCGTTCGAACAGATGGGACAGGTGTTGCGGTTCCACTCCCACGCCGTTGTCCTCGAAGGCGATTCTGCATTCCTCCCCGTTGTTTTCCTGCAGCGTAATCCTGATTTGGCTCCCTTCGGAATAGGCGATGGCATTTTCTGTCAGGTTGCGGAAGATGGAGATGAGCAGGGAGGCATTTCCCATGATGGTCACCTGTTCCGGAAACTGGATGTCGACGGCCAGCCGTTTTTCGGGCGGATAAACAGCCAGTTCGTCCTTCAGGTCGTTGACAATCTCGTTCAGATTGACCGGTTCCTTGCCGATGTGGCTGTTGCCTTCTTCCATGCGGGTAATCAGTGAAACGTCGCGCAGCAGGTTGCGAAGGCGCTGGCAGCTCTGGTAGCAGCGGTCAATCATCTGCGCTTTCTGTTCTTCCGAGAGCCGGGCGTTGATGAGCGTTTCCAGGCATACCTGAATGGACGCGACGGGCGTCTTGAGCTCGTGGTTGATGTTGTTGGTCAGCTGGCGCTTGATGCGTATCTTCTCCTGCTCCTGCTCCAGGCATCGGGCGTAGTGGCTGTCCCTCTGCTTGAGCGTGCGGATGAGCACGAGGATAACCGCCATGATAAACACGGTGAGCATGGCCACGAGCCACCAGGTGGTGCTGTTGGCTTTCAGAATGTTCTGCAGAGAGACGGAATAGGGCAGTGCACTCCGCAGGATGTAGTCGCCACTGCGGGTGGCCGAGTAGAAATAGGGTATCTGGTTGGTTTCGGAAAGCCGGTTGATGGTGTGTCCGCTTCCGTGTTTCAAGGCTTCGGCCACCTCTTCACGGTTGAGGTGGTTCTCCATTTTCGACGCGTCCTCCCGGTTGTCGAACAGCACGCGCCCGTTCCGGCCGATGAGCGTAATCCTCACGGCGTCCGCATACGTGGTGCATTGCTGGAGCGCGCTTTCTATGGATTCGCCCTCGGCGATGTCGGCCAGCAGGGAGCGGTTGAGCAGCTGGAGCTGCAGGTCGAGCTCCTTGGCCTTGTGTTCCTTTTCGCTGGAATATTGCAGGAACAGGAACACCACGACGAGCGCCCACAGCAGGACGACGGGCAGCACGTAGGGCAGGTAGCGGCGCAGGCGGTCAGTTGTTGAAACCGTAACCGAATCCGGAGCGGGTGATGATATATTTTCCATATTTTCCTATTTTCTGGCGAAGCCGGGTTACGTTGACGTCGATGGTGCGGTCGAGCACGATGGTTTCTCCCTTCCACACCCTTTCCAGGATTTCCTCCCGGCTGTAGATGCGTCCCCGGTGGGAGATGAGGAAGGTCAGCAGCTCGAACTCTTTCTTGGCGAGTTTCACCTCCTCGTTGTCGACGGTGCAGCGCATGAGCAGCTTGTCGACCACGAGACCTTCCACCGTGTAGCGTTCCGGCTCGGTCTTCTCCGTGCTGGTCTTTGACGTTCTCCGCAACACACTTTTCACGCGGGCGATGACGTTGCGTACGGTATAGGGTTTTGTAATATAATCGTCGGCTCCGAGGTTGAGGCCCATAATCATGTCGTCCTCAGTGTCTTTGGCCGTGCAGAAGATGATGGGAATCTGTGCGGTGGCCGGATTCTTCTTCATCATTTTTGCCATTTGCACTCCGCTGATTTCTCCCATCATGATGTCCAGCAGAATCAGGTCATACTGGCTGAGGTTAAGACTCATGGCCTGCTCTGCACTTTCTGCGATGTCCACTTCGTAGTTTTCATTCTCCAGATTGAGCTTCAGCACCTCGCAAAGTATTTCTTCATCGTCGACGACAAGAATTTTTTTGGTGTCCATAATGCTTCCTGTTTTATTGTTTTTTGTGGTTGGTGACCGATGCTGCAAAAGTACGAGTTTCCTTCATACGACGGGCGGAAGTGTTACAGATTTAATTGAAATTTAATATTTTCTGCGCTCTGCGGCGGTTGTATTTTCACGGACAGTTAACCGATTTGAAACAAAAATGAAACAATCTGAAAGTACTTTTGCACTGTCAAAAAAAGGTAAAAAAAGAAAAGTAAAAAAAGCAATGCAGAAAAATCTAAGCAGTACCCTGAAGAGAAGATTCAAGTGGATGTTGGTGGCCGGAATGGCGCCGTTGTGGCTTTGCGCCCAGCCGACCGGTGGGGAAGAGGAAGGTCCGAAGGGCAAGGCAACCGTGCAGGTGTTCAGTAATTTTCACACCGGATTCGGAACGGCGAACAACGACCGTGGATTTGAACTGGAACGTTCCTACCTGGGATATGAGTATGATTTCGGCAAAGGACTGTCGGTGCGGGGTGTGATGAATGTCGGCCAGTCGTCGGATGTAGACGATTATCATCGTATTGCTTACATTAAATATGCGCAGGTAAGCTGGAAGAAAGACCGCTGGACGCTGAACGGCGGTTTGATTCCTACCGCTCTCTTTAACCTGCAGGAGAAATTCTGGGGCTATCGTTACGTTGCAAAATCCTTTCAGGATGAATACAAGTTCGGCAGTAGTGCCGACCTCGGTCTTTCGGTAGCCTACCGGCTGGCAGACTGGGTTTCGGCCGATGCCATCGTAGTAAACGGTGAAGGCTATCGTAAAATCCAGGTGAAGGACGGCCTGAATTATGGTCTGGGACTGACCTTCACTCCGCTGCAGGGGCTGACGCTCCGCCTCTATGGAGGACTGAACGAAAGCAGCGAGCCCGACGGGAAGAATATCGTGAACGTGGCTTCCTTTGCGGGATATGACAACGGAAAGTTTCGGGCCGGCGTGGAATATAACTACCTGCGCAACAGCGGATTTACCAAGGATGAGGGACAGAGCGGACTTTCTGCCTATGCGGCCGTGAAGGTGGCGCGTTGGGCAAATCTGTTTGCCCGTTATGACGACCAGTTTTCGAAAGACGACTGGAACCGCGATAGGGAAGAGTCGGCTGCTCTGCTCG
>OGNF01002437.1_pt1 | contig 14085 bp, 11 predicted proteins | sample 1573321 | NCBI WGS metagenome assembly OGNF01 (sample SAMEA2581911, study PRJEB24529) | metagenome | biome: Human gut stool | place: China | collected 2011
ATGGAATCAGTCCTAATTTTTTCTCAATTCAAAAATTTTTATCGGACAGCAATATTTTGAAAAGAGCTTTCCGGAGTTGACAAAAGGGAAGGCCGTAGTATATTCCGGGGATACAATGCCGGAATTCAATGGCATATCAATTGTCAATTACTGTAAGTGTAGAAACACTTGATACACTCCACAACACTTCGCTTCGCTCCGTTTTGTACGCGGTTAATATGCAGGGAAGTCGCTCCGCGACTTTGGGCTTCGCTGGGTGTTTTCTTAGCGGCCGGCGGCGGCGGAGCGGTCGGCCGCGGCATCGGCGTTGATGAGTTTCCGGGTCCCTCGCTTCTGTCGCCCCCACTGAAGATTGTAGCTTATTGACAGATAGGGCATGCGCATATTAAGTCGCATGTGCTTCTCGTTGGTGTTCCAGCGGCTCAGCGATTTGCTTCCCTGGTCATATTTGCCGAACGGCATGATGATTCCTGCACCAAACTGCCACGATTTCCAATTGTAACTGAGGTCGATGATATTCAGATCCTCTCCCCATGAGATCTGCTCGCCCCAGAGTTCGCGCTGCGCGCGCACATATTGCCCGGTAAGGGTGAAGCCCCAGTGGGTCACCGCTAAATCCACATTGCCACTCCATGCATTGTTGCGCAAATCATAGCCCGTGCCGCGCATTCGCTCCATCCGGAACTGCAGATAACCGCTTAGCATCAGCCAGTTCGGTATAATCTCAATCTGAGGAGCAAGAAAGAAGGATAGGTTTCTCAATCCCCGGCTGTTTTCGTAAGTGGTGATTAGCCGGTTGTTGTCCCAGTATAGCAAAGGAGTAATTGCATTTGGCGATGTGAATGCCCTTATGCCGAAACTTCCGATTACGCGTGGCAATGAGAATGCATAGCGGAAAGTCAGCATGTATGAATTGGAAGTCTTGAGGTTTTGATTCCCCATTCGCCACTGAAAGCCATCAATCTGCTGCGGCACTACATTCGTCTCGGCCAGCGTCGGCGTAGACTGCCAAGTGGTGAAATTCAACCGTAAATTGTGGTTCTGATTGAGTGAATAGGTAATGGTGGCCTGAGGACGCGGACTCCATGTGTGGTTGCCCTGACTGGTTTCCCGGAAGAGGAAGTCGGTGTATTGCACGCCCATCCCGGCAGTCGCCGTCCATTTGCCGAAGCGGTGGAAATATTCCGCGAAGAAATACACCTTATCCTGCCGCTGATGGAATATCTCGCCGCCAAGGTTCTCATATTGCGAGCGGTTGCGGTTGGCGGTATAGGATACGCCGGCCGTGAAACGCCCGTTCCTCCAGTTTTTTATGTAGTCTGCCTCGATGGCATACGCCTGATTGCGGTCCTTGATTGAGGTGTGGATGTCGGTAAGATAATCCGTGGCATCCGGCAGCCGTTCCTGATAGTCGGAGAAGGAGTGTCCCAAATAGAATGAGCTGCTGAAATCCACAATCAGCATCTGCTTGCGTGGCAGGTTCTGCTGCCAGTATAGCGACAGGGAGGGTTCGGGGCCACGGCTACCGTTCGACTGGGTGAGAAGTATGTCATCCCCTCCGTTGCCAAGCGATAGAAGACCCCGGTAAAGATACTTGTCGGTGACATTCTGCCAATAACTCAGTTCGGCCATGATCACAGTGGTGTCCGGCTTGACATAACTGTAGGATGCCCAACCTCTTGCCTGAGTGTTGTCGAGAACACCGCCGCGCGACAACTCATTGCGGGTAATTGAGGAACCGTCGGGATAGGTGAATGTTTCCGTGTAATCGCGGTGTGTCTTTATTTTGTTGGTGAGTTTGAAGTTGCCACCCACTTCCCATTGAGAACGTCCGGAATTGAATTTTGCATCGGCCATATAGAACCCATAAGCCGTGTTTAGGGCCGGACGTGCGGTTGTCATCAGCGAACCGCCCACCGTGGGATTTGTAATGATAAAATTGAGCACATAGTTTGCGCCGCCATAGCGGAGGCCGGGATTGTCGATCCATTCCACGCGCTTGATGGTTTCGGGCAGCAGCGACCTCAACTGGTCGATTGATGATTCGCGGCCGTTGATGCGCACCTGCACCGATTGTCCGGCAGCCTGGATTGTGCCGAGGGCATCGCTTACGCTCAGGGAGGGTATCATCAGATTAGTGAGCAACTGCATGCCGTTCTTGGAATTGTCCACGGCGCTTTTCGACGGATGATATACATCCATGTCTGCTTTGCGGATCACGGTGGGAGCCTCGATTACTATCTCCTGAAGATTCTGAACGGAGAGCGAGTCGGACTGTTCGGCCTGCGCGAAAGCGAATATGGAACCAAGCGCAATGCCTGTCAGGGTAAAAAAATGTTTCATATTTATAAGACGTGAAAGTGCTATTAGTTGTGACACTTACGGATGCAAAAATAGAAATAGAAAATAAGGAAATACAAGCATTGTTGAAAATCAGCATGTTATGAAAATGGGAATGTCCGAAAGCGGACTATAATAATTTTGAATTTTGAATTTTGTATTTTGCATTGGATGCAGGGTTAGAGAATTTACTATATAAAGGATAAAAAGGACGCTAAGCGCCAGTAACGAAATAATGTATTACGTAAAGGTCCTACTGCCTTAAGACAATTTGTCGATAAAGGCAGTAGGGCGCTTTATATTATAAGGATATTCGCTCCGCGACTATATCAGTTTTCGAGGAGGAGGATCTGGCGGGGCGCGAAGTGCATCTGCTCGGTAATGATCACATCTTCACCGGAAATCACATCATGGAGCTTCGTGCCGTATGGAAGAATCTCAAGCGTGCGCTCCATCGTGACATCAAGCGGCTTGTCGTTGCCGTTCATCAGAACTGTTACAGTCTTGTCGCCAAGTTTGCGCTGGTAGGCATATATGCCGTTCTGCGGCATGAAATGCTTCAGCGAGCCGCGCGCAATTACCTCATTTGCCGAGCCCTTGCGCCAGTTGAGCAACTTCGACATATAATCCCATGCCTCGTTCTGAATATCTGTGCGACCCTCAGAAGTAAACGCATTCACCTTATCGCCAGGGAATCCGCCGGGGAAGTCGCGGCGCACATAGCCGTCGCTCCCCTCCTTCGAACCATTCATCAGCAACTCCGTGCCATAATAGATCTGAGGAATGCCGCGCGATGTAAGTAGAAGAGTGATAGCTTGTTTCCATGCGCCCAAATCCTTCGGCATCTCGGCAAGGAAACGGTCGGTGTCATGATTGTCGAGGAAGGTCAGGATGCTCTGCGGATTCGGATAGAGGAAATCATTGGATAGATGGTCATAAACCTTGTTGAGACCATTCCAGGGGTCGGTCTGCTTGTTGAAGGCATCACGGCCATTGATCACATAGAAGAAATCCATCACGCTGGGCAGATTGGTTTCCTGCGGATTAAGCTTGCTTCCCTTCTGCCAGAAAGCGCCTCCGGCCTCATTGCCATACCAGCACTCGCCCACGATATTCAGGTTGGGATATTCGCGAAGAACATCCTTTGCCCATTGCGACATCGCCTTCATGTCGGCATAGGGATATGTATCCATACGGATGCCATTGATCTTCGACTGCTCCACCCACCATATCGAATTCTGTGTAAGATACTTCATCAGATGCGGATTTCGCTGGTTGAGGTCGGGCATCGCAGGCACGAACCATCCGTTCACCGTGTGGTCGAGGTCATAGTCAGACACATAGGGGTCGTGCACTGTGGTGAGTCGGTAATTGGTCATCACATCCCCTTCGGGATGGTTGAGCCAGTCGTTTGAGGGAAGGTCCTTCAGCCAGGGATGTGCGCTGCCGCAATGGTTGAAAATCATATCCATCACCACCTTCATCCCCTTTTTGTGGGCATCGGCGATAAGGGCGTCATACTCCCCGTTGGTGCCGAAGCGAGGGTCGATACGGTAATAGTCGGTGGTGGCATAGCCGTGGTACGAACCGCCCGGCATATCATTCTCGAGCACGGGGCAGAGCCAGATGGCAGTGACGCCGAGCGAATCGAGATAGGAGAGGTGGTCGCGCACACCCTGCATGTTGCCGCCGTGGCGGCCATTGGGATCGGAGCGGTCGGCGCCGACGGGGTAGGAGAGTCCCTTGGTTCCGGTGCATTGGGCATTCCCCTGCGCGAAGCGGTCGGGCATCAGCAGATAGAGCACATCGCCGGCGTCAAAGCCTTCGTAATCCTCGCCCCGGCGGTCGCGCGCCTTCAGTGTGTAAGCTAATTTATGCTTCTTGCCTGCAAACTTATACGAGAAATTCAAGGTGCCGGGATTCGCATCCTTGCCGATGGTGAGATAGATAAACTTATAGTTGGGGGAATCGAGCTTCAACTGGCGGTCAATCTGCACGCCCGGATAGGAGAGAGAGAATTCGGCATTGCCGATATCCTTGCCTGAGAGCATCAGCTGGAGCGTGTCGTTGGCCATGCCGGTCCACCAGAAGGGCGGGTCAACACGGAGTTTTTCCGGAGTGGCGGCTCCGATATGGAAAGAGGCGCCGGCCACAAGACTGAGAGCGAAGGCCGCCATGGCCCTTAATGCATTCTTCATATTCGTGATTTTTCAAGAAAGTTTATAGAGAGTAATTACAATTGCTGGGTGTTCATCCTTACCGAATTGCGCACTTCGAGAGTGGGCGAGAGTAGGATGCTCGGTTGATTGGAGGAGAGTCCTAATATGAAATCCATCATTATCTTCACAGCTGTGACACCGATATCCTCGATAGGCTGACACACTCTTGTGATCGAGGGATTCAGATAATCGAGGAATACATTATTGTCGAACGATACGATTGACACATCATTCGGCACCCGGAGTCCATGCTGCTCGATAGCCTTCATCGACCCAAGGAGGATAGTGCTCGAGAGGGCGAGGATGGCCGTGAGCGGACGTCCAGACATCAGCTCGAGTTTTGTCTCGATATATCCGTTCTGCACGGAATAGTCGTTGCCGCGTATATTTATCATATCCTTGAGTCCGGCCTTCTCCATGGCGTCGCTATATCCCTTCACGCGCATGCGCGAGGTAATAGAGGTCGGAGAGCCCTGGATACACATGATATTTCTATGCCCGTTGGCGATGAGAAGGTTTGTGGCCTCGAGCGCTCCGGCATAATTGTCGGTGGCTACATATGAGAGATCGGCGTCTTCATAATAACGGTCCACAAGCACGAGAGGTTTTTTATCGGCAATCTCGAGCAGGCGAGTCGGCGACTCAGAGCAGGGGGCCACAATGATGCCGTCCACATTGCGGGTGATAAGCGTGTCGAGCGCGGCATCATCCTCGGGGGATTCTCCACTGTGTCGATCACCATCACCGGATATGTGTATTTATGCGCCTTCCGGATGATGATGCTCGCGATATTGGCGAAGAATGGATTGTCGATGCGCGGCACCAGCAGCCCGATGGTATGCGTGGAGTTGCTGCCCAAATTTTGAGCGAAAATATTGGGCTTATAGTCAAGCTCATCCACAGCCTTCAGCACGATGTCCTGCGAGGTCTTTTCTTTGTATCTCCATAGGGAGTCGAACCCTAATCGTCGGAACCGGAATCCGATATTCTATCCATTGAACTATGGAGACTCGCGGAATCGATTGTCTCGATTCCATTTGCAAAGTTAATACTTTCTGCGGAATATCTTGTTACTATCGCGCCAAAATTTTAATTTGGTGACAGGGCAGTCGCTCTGCAATATTCTTATTTGCGGAGGGCGGGGGTGATTACTTCCTCTATCAGAAGGTGGCGGACGCGGTTGGCGTCGCTGAGAGCAACGCGCTTCGGCAGTTCCGCTCCGAATTCTTTGCGTACTTTCGCTATCAGTTCGTCAGTGTATATGAGATAGCCCTCTTTCCGTGCCTTTCCTTCTCTTTCAAGAGATTCATCTCCCTCCTTGACCTCTTCGCTGACTACATCCTCTATGCCGTCGAGATAGATGGAGGCACGGTTGGCCCGGCGCATCTCTTCCATTGTGAAATCTGTGGTATCGAAATAGGCGGTCGGTTTGTCGCCGGTGCCGTCTATTATGTATGGATAGCCACCGATCTCACCCTCCACTCCGGGAGTGTGAATCTTTATACGCCGGTGCTCGCGGAGCGCTCTTAGAATAGAATTGATGATGTCGAAATTGCTGGAGGCATTCATCATGTTGCGCTTCTGGTCGGAGGGCATCGCAATCGAGCACGCCTTGAGCAATGCCTCCAAATCTGGTTCCACTATCTCCCCTTTTACGCGGATTCGCAGCGGAAGTATCTGTCCCTCTGTGTGCCCTTCCTTGCTTATCACCACGTCGTGGAAATGACTGGCGGCAAGGGTTATGTCGATATCTTCGAGATTCTCCACATCGTAAAGACGTGCTATCTCGAATTTCATGCGCGGAAGGAGATGGTTGAGATTGCCGCTGCCGAAGTCGTATGTGGGGATGCCTGCGGCCTTAATCCATGGAATCACGGCGTCGGAATAAGATGTGTTGATGGAGATTGCCGTGGAATCTGCGCGTTGCATTGCGAGTGCGATATTGAGCGCATATTTCACCGACAATGGCGACCATATGCCATAGGCACGCAGGTGGTGCCAGGAGATGCTGCCATATTTCAGGCCTGCCACGGCGCGGCTTGAATTTACCACGAAATCGGGCTTATGACGGGAAATCTCGCGTGTAATCGAATCCACATCATCGAAGTCGCAACCGGCGGCTATGATGATTCTGCTGCGCAGCTGACGGCGTATGGCGGCGGCGGTACGGACGATATTGACATCGCTTGTGATCTTTTCCGCATTGCGCCCGCACACGATAATCTCGAGTTTCGGGTCGGCAAGGCTCACAAGATAGTCGAGCAGATAGAGGCCGACGCTCCCGAGTCCCATAATCATGATGCGCACGCGCTCGTCGGGATTCTCGATGCGCCGGCGCAATATATTTAGCTTTTGATTGATATCCATAATATTTTTATTTCAATTGAATGGGAGAGTGAGCGCCTTCGGAAGTCCCGTCCCAGATGCGGCGATAGTCGGCCACAGTGTTGCAGTTGTGCCAGGGCCAAACGGGGAGGATGCTGTATTGGTCAAGTGTGAGGGACCCGAAATAGCGCTGGATTATCTCAAGGTTTGTGCCCTCGATTTCGTGACCATTTCGGGGCGTGGCGGCCTGACGCAATTTCACCACGTCGGTAAATTTCCATATCTGTGCAGAATTGAATACGGCAAGGAATTCGCCGGGAATATCGAGCAGTGAGTGGCCTGTATCATAGCGATAGTTGGGATGTCCTTCCGGGTCTACATAAAGAGCCACAGCCTTGCGCGAGGTGATGAAGTCGCGGTTTACGGTGAGCACATCGCCCGTGGTGTCGCAGATGTTTCTGAAATCCTCGCGTGAATAGAAAAGGTCGCCCTCAGCAAATACCACCATATCGGTGTCCTCGGGAAGCACCTCCACACCCAGCTGGAGGCTATAGCCTGAGCCGAGGTCGAAATAATGGTCGTTGCGCACAAGAAAGATGCGGGTGAGGTATTTCTGAAGATATTTCTGGCAGAAGAGTTCGAGCTGTTCGAACAGATATCCGCCGACTATCACGAAATAGTCGAAATCATCGGCTTTGCTCAGAATCTGGGCGAGCAGCGAACGCGACGGGTAATCCTCATGATAGAGGCATTTGAGGGTGGGGGAGAGGGTGTCACGGTTGAAACGTGTGGCTGTGCCGGCCACTGTGACTATCAATGCTTTTTTCATCGGAGTGCTGTGAGGAGAATGGGTTATAGACTTTTGATGCACATCTCGAGGCCTTCGTCGAGAGTGACGATGGGACGCCAGCCGGTGCGCGTGGTGATTTTGTCGGTGTTGAGGATGCGGCGTTCAGGATCGGAGTCACGGTGACCATCGAAAACAATTTGCGGGTCATTGATGCCCATCTTCTGCGCGATGAGAGCCACGAGGTCGACAATCGTAATCTCCTCATCAGTAGCCACATTATATACGCTGCCGTCGAGTGCGGAGTCAGTAGCCATCAGGGCGAGCACAGCGCGACAGGAATCAATGTTATGAAGGAAGGTGCGCTTATTTACCTTGGAATTGTCGAGAAGCTTCACCTCCTTGCCGGCAAGCAGCTGGTCAATGATATGCGGGATGATATGCTTGGCGAAACGCTCGTGCTTGCTGTAGACATTCGCGAAGCGGATTGAGCAACCGAGTATACGACCCTTCTGCACGGCATCCTTGAGGAAGAACTCCGTGAGAAGTTTGCCTACGGCATAGCTTGTGCGCTGTGAGTGTTCGGCTGTGGCAATTACCAGGAAATCATCCTCGCGTACGCCTCCGTGGTCGTTCCACGACTGCATCGAATATACCTCCGATGTGGAGCAGTTGATGAACGCGTGAGCACCGGCGGCAATGGCCATTTCAAGGAAAATGCGCATGGAGTCAACATTGGTCTGATATGTTGAGTTCACCTCATAAAAGTGTTCTGTGTGCACCACTGCGGCGCAATTCACATAATAAATCTTGTCGGTCTTGCCGGCTTTCTCCGCAACTTCCTTTTGCAGCATTTCCATCTGTGTGGGATTGTTGATGTCCCATTCATGGAAGGCGAAACGGGGATTGTCGAGGAGGTCGGCTACGGTGTCGATAGAGCTCGCAAAGAAATTGTCGAAGCCAATCACAAGGTGGCCATCCTTGAGGAGCTGACGGGAGAGTTCGTTGCCTGTCATTCCGGTGGCTCCTGATATCACATATAGATTCATAATCCGTTGGAAAGTCTTGTTTTGTAAAAATCGTCGAGGCCTTTGCCTTCGAATAGTGCTTGTTCGGCGGCGATGTCGTAGGGCACCGCATGGAAGCAGAAGGTCTCTGTATCGGTGTCGAGGAAGAGGTATTGGGCGAGAGGGTTATGGTTGCGGGGCTGTCCCACACTTCCCGGGTTGATGAACACGACGCGCTTCTTAGATCTGAAATCAGGACGCGAAGAGTCATCGAAAAAGTGTTCATGGAGCATTGGCACGTGCGAGTGACCGCATACCACAAAGTCGAATGGCCGGTAATCATCGCGACTCATCTCTTCCGGCGTCATCTTCCCCCAGAATGGGTCGCTGAGAGAACCATGCACGAATAGAATCCTTTTTGCGCCGCAGTCCAGATTGGCTGTGGCTTCGGGAGCGAGCGTGGAGAGAAACCGTAGGGTGTTATCGCTCACATTCGCCCGGGTGTATTCCAGAATCCGGCGTCCGCGGTCGGTGGAGAAACGCGAGGTGTCACCATCGAGAAGGGCGCGCTCATGGTTGCCGAATATTGCGGCGGCGATGGGGAGGGAGAGTCGTTGCAGCCGTTCCGTCACGGCATCAGGCCGCATACCGTAATTTATCACATCGCCTAATATCACATATGCGTCAAACTCATAGCGGCTTTCGGCATCTGCAAGCGCTGCTTCGAGTGCAGAGAGGTTGGCGTGGATGTCGGAAAGGATGATAAGGCGGCTCATATGTGGATGTATGAAACTTAGTCGTTGCGCAGTCGGTCCATAAAGAGGTCGCGGTTTTGCACGGGCGTATTGGTGGGGCGTCCGAGGTCAGGACGTGAACCTACACGTGTCTTCACCTCTATCAGTGTGGGGCCTGTTTCGGCGCAAGCCTGTGAGATAGCCTTGCGAAGAGTATCGTCGGAGTCGGCGCTGAAGGCTGCGTGATAACCGCAGGAGCGTGCCACGGCAGGAATGTCGACGGAGAACGCGGCTGTGGGCTGGCCTCCCACCGATTCGTGGGCGCCGTTGTTGACCACGATGTGAAGCAGATTGGTGGGGGAGAGGGTGCCGATGTTTGTGATGGCTCCCATATGCATGAGAAAAGCACCGTCGCCGTCAAGCACCACAACAGGACGTTCCGGATGCTCCAGCGCGATTCCAAGGGCAATGCTGGAGGAATGTCCCATGGATCCTACCGTCAGGAAGTCGCGGGAATGATCCTTGTCGATTCGCTCGCGGAGTTCGAAAAGTTCGCGGGAGAGTTTGCCTGTAGTCGATACTGTCACCGCATCTTCTGCGAGTGTGCCGATGATTATCTCTAAAGCCTGCTCGCGGGTGAGGGTGAGCGAAGTCACAGGTTTGTTTTTGAGAGAATAAGACGAGAACGTGCCTTTGCGCACCACGAGTGCCACGGGTTTCGAGAGTTCGCGAGTCTGCGTTGCTGCCTGTGCGAGCACTTCGAGACCCTCTTCATCGTTGGCGGGGAGAATATGATAGGGAATGCGCATCGCTTCGAGCAGAGGGAGGGTCACTTCTCCCTGGCGGGCATGCTGTGGCTCGTCGTGCACCCCAGGTTCGCCACGCCATCCTATGAGCAGGAGCATGGGGAGCGAATAGACGCGGTCGTCGGCCAGCGACATCAAAGGATTGACGGCATTGCCGATGCCGGAGTTCTGCATATAAACGATAGGCAGATGGCCGGACGCAAGATAATGGCCGGCGGCTATGCCCACGGCAGCCCCTTCGTTGGCGGCGATTATGTTGTGATGCGCGTCAGTGTGGTCGGTCACATAGGCGCAGAAATCCTTCAGCAGCGAGTCTGGCACGCCGGTGAAAAGGTCTACGCCGTTTTGCTGAAGCGCATTATAAAATTTATCTGTTGAGAGCATCTTTAAAAGAATGCGTAAAGGGTTATGCTTGAATAGGTGAGGATTACTTTGTTCCCGGGATAAGCTCGAGGATCTCCTTGATTGGCATGCAGAGGGGACGGGCTTCCTCGGCGCGTTCGTTGAGCAGGATTGTCTCGGCAGTCTGCTTCATGGCGGGATAAGCCGAACGAAGCATATGGTTGGCGTAAATCACGATGTTTGCACCCCATTTGGCGAGTTCGGTCTCGGTCACGTGGTCGTAAGTGGTAGGCACCACCACGAGGGGCACAGAAGGATGAATCTTGCGGAATGTCTCGCAGAACTCGCGGATGTCTTCGCCATCCTTGTTCTTGCTGTGAATCATGATGCCGTCGGCACCGGCTTTCACATAGGCAAGCGCCCGCTCCATGGCGTCGCTTATCGGTTTGCCGGCTATCAGGCTTTCGATGCGGGCGATAATCATAAAGTCCTCAGTAACCTGAGCCTCCTTGCCGGCGCGGATTTTCAGACAGAAATGAGCCACAGAGTCCTGTGTCTGCTGGGCGTCGGTGCCGAAAAGTGAGTTTTTCTTGAGTCCTACTTTATCTTCGATGATTACGGCGGATATGCCGTGGCGTTCCAGAGTGCGCACGGTAAATACGAAATGTTCGATCTTGCCGCCGGTGTCGCCGTCGTAGATGATGGGCTTGGTGGTGCATTCAAGAATATTGTTTAGGCTCTGAAGACGTGTGGTGAGGTCCACGGCCTCGATGTCAGGCTTGCCCTTGGATGTGGAGTCGGTAAGTGAACTCGACCACATTCCGTCGAACGATTTCACGCAGTTGTCTTTCTCCACAGTTAGATTCTCGATAATCAGACCGCTAAGTCCGTCGTGAGCCTCCATGATGCGCACAATCGGTTTGGCAGCCATAAGTCGGCGCAATGATTTGAGACGCATTTCGGGAGTGGTGCCGATTGTCTTTTGTTCTTCGGCCAGACGGCTCGAGTTGATATCCTTGGTATAGGGTATTTCGATCACCTGTCCGCCGATTTCCTCCATCACCTTATAGACATCGTTGCGGATTTCGGCGGCGCTGCCGTTTTGCCAGTCGTCGCCATGGATAATATAGTCGGGGCGGTAACGGCGAAGGTTCTCCACATAGCTCCATTCGTCCTGAGGCACCACGCGGGCTACATTCTTGATGTTTTCCACCACGGCGCGGCGCTGGTCGTATGTGAGCAGAGGGAGACGCTTGTGCTCGGCAACTGCCTTGTCGGTAAGCAGGCCCACGGTGACTTCGCCATAGCGGGCGGCTTCGTTGATGATGTTTATAAGGCCATGGTGCATGAAATCGGCCACCATGCCTACGTATACCTGTTTCTTTTCTTTAATCTCGCTCATTTCGGGTAATAAAATAGAGTGCTGAAATGCGAGTGCAAGTTAGCGAAAAAAAGTGAAATAGGCAAGAAAACCCCTCGAATTGCGGAAAATCAGCAAAAAATTACTAAATTTGCGATGAGATTTACATTACTCTGCGGAGTGAAAAGTAGTTATCTATGGCAAAGAAGTCAAAACCGGAATATGATGTGCGCCGTGTGCAGGAGAAAATGCTCGGCATAATTGAGGCGTTCGACAAGGTGTGTCGTGAAAAGGGACTGAGGTATTTTCTTGTAGGAGGCACGATGCTTGGAGCTGTGCGTCACAAGGGCTTTATCCCCTGGGACGATGATGCCGATGTGGCTATGCCTTTCGATGATTATAATAAATTCCTTGCTCATGCAGCGGAGTGGCTTCCGAAACAATATGAGGTGGTAAGCGGCGAGAACAGCGCTGATTATCATCTGCCTTTCGCCAAGATTGTGGATGCCAACACCACTATGCTCGAAAAAGCCCATCTTCATCATATCGGAGGCGTATATATTGATTTATTTCCTCTCGGAGGGATGCCCGGTTCGAAGTGGGCCCGTAAATTCCATAAGCAGCGGTATAAATGGATTAACAAGATGCTCTATTTCACCTGCCGCGACCCCTATCGACACGGACACGGCCCGAGCAGTTGGGTGCCGCTTGCCTGCCATAAGGCTTTTACATTGAAAGGTTTGCAGAGAAGGATCAAGAAGGTGATAGGCAAATATGATTACAATAAGAGCCGTCGCGTTTTCTGCTTCGACGATCCTGTGAGAGTAGCAGTGACGCCGGATGTGTATGGCACCCCGAAGGAATATGAATTCGAGGGAAGAAAATTCTATGGTGTGGCGGATGCCGACAGGTATCTCTCAACCCTTTACGGCGATTATATGACCCTGCCACCGGAAGAGGATCGCTTCCAGCACAACTTCTATTACCTCGACCTCAACCATCCCTACCGAACCTTCAAAGAGGAGGATCTGCCCCAAAAGGACTAATCCAATCCCTATCTAATCGCTACAGCCCGCGCTGAAGGCATACCTTCTCGCGGCGGCCGTTGGTTATCTTGATGTAGATGCCCGGAAAGGTAGGGGCTTGCTTTAATTCGATGCCGTTTAGGTCGTAATAGATTGTTTTCGCTCCTTCTTCAATCGCCTTCTCTGATTCAATTTCGATGGCGTTGGTGTAGATTCCCTCCTTTGTGTCGAGGTTCAATTTGTCGAACATCATTAATTTGTGAGGAGCATAAAATGCCAGGTATTTGTAATCCGGAGTCAGATGAAATGTATGGTTGAATTGTTTCAGTTTTACCGGAACTTGCTCTCCATTCACTTCCTCTTTTGCACGTTCCGATTTTTTATATGGCGTAGTGGCAAAGGCGTAATCCAATTCATTCCCTTTTGTGTCAATCACTTTGAATGCATATTTGCCGTCTTCCTGTTTTCCATATGTGATGTCTACTTTCTCGAGTGTTTTCATCGGCACCATCAGAAGCGCATTCCATTTTGAAAGTACATGGTCGGGATAACTTTTGGGATAAACGCTTGACATTCCTTTGGCGTATCCTGTCAGAATATAATCATCCTCAATAGGAACAGAGATGGGATAGGCATAAAAGCTCCCCTCTTCGAGTCCACGGTAATCGAGCAGGGTGACATAATCGCCTATGTCAAAGCCGTCATCGCCGTTGGCGAATATGTCGAGATATTTATTGTTGCTCGGCACATCAATGCCATTATGATTAGTTAATCCCTGGGGCATAGGAATCTGATTTGTGGTTGGCACAGATGGATTTTCCTGCACTTTGGAAAACCAGCTGAAAGGTCGATTGGCAGGGATGTATTCTTTGCCGTTGGCATCATATAAATGCCATTGCTCATATACGATGGTAGCATCATTGAGCTGTGAATCTTCATTCGCTATGCTGCCATATAGCAATCCTTGCGCTTCTGCCGGAATTGCAGTGGAAGCCAAAATCAAGCCCAGAGTCAGGCTGAGTCCTGTAAAAGTCTTGTTCATAATGGATGATGTTAGTCAGGTTCATATATTATTGATAGAAGATTATAAGTATGACACCGAAATTATTTAATGTATTGATTAGTCAACGCATCTTTTGG
>OGNF01002441.1_pt1 | contig 14061 bp, 9 predicted proteins | sample 1573321 | NCBI WGS metagenome assembly OGNF01 (sample SAMEA2581911, study PRJEB24529) | metagenome | biome: Human gut stool | place: China | collected 2011
GCACATCCTCCAGATCCGAGCGCATCAGCACGATGTCGGCGGCTTCGATGGCAATATCGCTTCCACTACCGATGGCACAGCCCACGGTGGCGGCGGTAAGGGCCGGGGCATCGTTGATGCCGTCCCCCACCATCATCACCTTGCGGCCTGCCGCCTCCAGCTTTTGCACGTGGACCGCTTTTTCCTCCGGCAGCACCTCTGGGATCACCTCGTCCACGCCCACAAGGGCGCCGATGTGCTCTGCGGCGGCGCGGCTGTCTCCCGTGAGCAGCACCACCCGGAGGCCCTGCTTGCGCAGAGCAGCGATGGCGGCGGCGCTGGTCTCCTTCACCGGATCCGCCACGGAGATCAGCCCCAGCAGCGCCCCGTCAGCGGCGAAGAACATGGGCGTTTCCCCCTGTCCCGCCAAGGCGTCAGCCTTTTCGGAAAGGGCGGAGATGTCCACGCCGCTTTCCTCCATCAACCGGCGGTTGCCCGCCAGCACCGTCCGGCCGGAGAGGACCGCCCGAAGGCCCCGTCCGGGGAGCAGTTCAAAATTCTCCGGCTGCTTGCCGGTAGATAGTTTTTTCTCCTGCGCCGCCTGTACGATGGCCGCCGCCAGAGGGTGCTGAGACACGGACTCCACTGCCGCCGCGATGGTCAGCAGCCCCTCCGCCGTGCCGCCTGCGGGACAGACCTCCGTAACGGCAGGCTCGCCCTTTGTCACGGTGCCGGTCTTGTCCAGCACCACGGTATCCACGGAGTGGGTCACCTCTAAAATTTCACCGGAGCGGATCAGGATGCCGTGTTTCGCACCCAGACCGGTGCCCACCATGATCGCCGTGGGCGTAGCCAGACCCAGCGCACAGGGGCAGGCGATCACCAGCACAGAGGTGAACACCCTCAGGACAAAGGCAAAGTCCTTCCCAGCAATGGCCCAGATCACCGCCGCCAGCACGGCGATGGCAATGACTGTGGGAACGAAAATCCCCGCCACCTTGTCCGCCGTCCGGGAGATGGGGGCCTTTTTGCCCTGAGCATCCTCCACAAAGCGGATGATCCGGGAGAGGGTGGTGTCCTCCCCCACCCGTGTGACCTTCACATACAGCACGCCGTTCTCATTGACGCTGCCGCCGATGACCTCGCTGCCCTCCGCCTTTTCCACCGGCAGGCTTTCGCCGGTGAGCATGGCCTCGTTGACGCTGCTCTCGCCCTTGGTCACCACACCGTCCAGCGGGATCCGGGCGCCGGGCTTCACCAGCAGCACGTCCCCGGCCTTGACAGAGGACGTGGGTACCTCCTTGCCGCTGTCCGCCAGAAGGGCGGTGTCCGGCGTCAGCCGCATGAGGGCGGTGATGGCGCTCTTGGTCTTTTTCATGTTCCGGCTCTCCATGAACTTCCCCAGCGACACCAGCGTCAGCACCACGGCGGAGGATTCGTAGTAGAGATTATGCACATGGCCGTGAACATCATCGGTGATCAAAAACATCATCACCACACTGTATACAAAAGAGCAGGCAGAGCCGATGGCCACCAGCGAATCCATGTTGGGATTCCCGTGGAACAGTGCCTGAAAGCCGTTGATAAAGAAATTCCGTCCGCAGTACAGCACCGGGATCGCCAGCATGAGCTGTAAAACGGCGAAGTTCATAGGATGAGTGTGCATGGAGAACAGATCCGGCAGCGGCAGGGCAGGCAGGCCGAAGGGCAGCATCTGCCCCATGGACACATACAGCAAGGCACAGGAAAAGATAGCCGAAACGATCAGTTCCCGCTTTTTTCGCCGCAGTTCCAGTTCCTCCGGGTCCTCGCCGGTCTGGACCGGAGCCGCTTCCTGCTTTTCCTGATGGAGCTTGGCCCCGAAGCCCGCCTTTTCCACCTTGGCGATGATCTGCTCCGGCGTCACCTGCGTTTCGTCGTAGACGATGGTCATGCGCTCCGCCACCAGATTGACGTCGCTGCGTTCCACCCCCGGCAGCCGCCGGGTCACTTTTTCCACAGACGCGCTGCACGCGGCGCAGTGCATCCCGGAAATATCATATACTTCTTCCCGCATAGGGGTCCCTCCTTTGGGATCATAAATCGCTTTCCTGATAGGTTTTCCAGAAACTGATTTCCTATTTCGTTTGCATCATATACCCCCATAGGGTATTTGTCAAGTAAAAAAACAGCGCGGACAGGCAGACCCGTCCACGCCGTTTCCTGTTCCGTTTTCCCGACCTTCTTCAGCCGGAGATCACCCTTTGATGATGGTCATGACTGCCGGCAGCAGCATCAGGATTGCCAATGCGCCGGTGCCCCACACGATGTTGTAGCTGACGGAGTCCTTATCCTTTTCCCGGCAGTCCAGCGCAGAGAGGAAGGCGTATCCCGCCTCCAGGCCGAAGGCAAGCGCCGCAAACAGCGCAAGTCCCCGCCATTCCAGTGCGGACAGGGCGATATAGATGGCAAAGCCGATACCGCCGATGATGGCCCCGGTGTTCAGCTCCTTACCGGGTTTCAGCCAGATGTCTTTTTTCATATCTTCGTTCCTTCTTTTCTTTAGTATCCGTTGACGATCACGTTCAGCACCTTGCCGGCCACCGTTCCGGCCACGGCGTTTCCGCCGCCGCCGTTTTCCACCAGCACCACAAAGGCGTAAGGTGCGTCCTCATTCCGCAAAAAGCCCGCGAACCAGGCGTGAGGCGTCTGTCCCGTCCCCACCTCCGCCGTGCCGGATTTGGCGCACAGTTCCATGTTGGGAAAGCGCTTGGTGCCGTAGGTCTCCGTCACGTTATTGGCCATAAAGTCCGCCACGATGGCCGCCGTTCTGCTGTCGATCATCTGTCCTGTGTGCTGAGTAATGTGGGGCAAAGACGGGATCCCCAGTGAGGACACCGTTTTCCGGATCAGATACGGTTCCGCCGCCTTGCCGCCGTTGGCAATGGCCCCCATCCACAACAGGAAGGCACAGGGGTTCACCTGATCGTGGTATTGGCCCACACCGGCCCAGCCCAGCTGCCCGTCGGTGATGCCGTCCCAGTTGAACGTGCCCTTGGCGGTGGGCAGACCGTCCACGGAATAGGCGCTGGTAAGCCCCGCCTTCTCCGTATACCGCCGCAGGGTATCCGCCCCCAGCTCCTCCGCGATCTGAGCAAAGGCCGCGTTGCAGGAGTGGGCGAAGGCCTCCTTCAGTGTCTGCTCCCCGTGGACGCCGGAGCAGGTGATGGTCTCGTCCCCGATCTGGACGCTGCCGGTGCAGTTCCAGGTCCGGGTCTCCGCGTCCGGCAGGTTCTCCAGCGCCGCCGTCAGGGTCACAGTCTTGAACACCGACCCCGGCACAAAGGCGGAGGAGAGAAACCGGTTCAGGTACGCGCCCTTATAACGGTCATTCTCTTCCAGATTCTTGGGTACATTCAGCGGGTCATAGCTGGGCGCCGACACCATGCACAAAATTTCGCCGGTCTTGTAGTTATACACAGCCACCGTCCCGGCGTGGCCGCCCAAAGCCCTGTACGCCTCGTAGTTATACCGGGCGTCCAGGGTCAGGTACAAATTGCTGCCACGCTCTGCGCCGAACGCGCCGTTCACCAGATCAAAGCCGGTCAGCTTGTCCGCGAAGGCGTTGAGAACGCCGGTGCCGATCTTGCCGTACAGGTCTCCCACCGCGTGGAGGGTGGCCTTGCGGACGGTTTCGTTTTCATAGTAGGTGCGATGGCCGTTTTCCACGGAGGACAGCACATCCCCGTCCCGGTCCAGCACCGTGCCGGAGATCAGCACGCCGTTGGAATCGTACAGATGGCGGTTAAAGGCAGAGGAGGCCCACTTGCCGCCCTCAGCAAAATATTTGATGAGGAACACGCTCATCCCCGCCGCCAGCAAAATCGCCAGTGCCATGCAGATCACGGCCCGTTTTTCAATCTTCCGCATGACCGTCCTCCTTTTCAAAGGCATCCTCTGCCGGTGCCGCCATACGGGCGGCTTCCTCGTCCAGTTTCCGCTCCGCCGCCCGACCGATGGCAAAGCTGGCATCCGCACGGGTGTCCATGGCCTTCAGATACGCCAGCAGCCCCCATGCCGACAGCATGGCGGAGCCGCCGTTGGACACGAAGGGGAAGGTCACGCCGGTGAGGGGCAGAAGATCCACGGAGCCGAACACATTCAGGCTGGTCTGAAACACCAGCAGAGAGCCTGCCGCGCAGGCGGCGATGGTATAAAAGCTGGATCGGCCAGTCCGGGAGGCGCGAACGGCGAACCATGCCAAGGTCAGGATGCAGGCCACCGCCAGCAGCGCGATAACCAGCCCCCATTCCTCGCATAACATGCCAAACACCAGATCCGTATCCCCGGCAGGGATACGCTCCAGCCAGCCGTTTCCGGCACCCATGCCGAACAGTCCGCCGGAGGCCGCCGCCGACATGGTGCGGGTCTGCTGATAGCCGGAGCCGGAGGCCGCCTCCCAGGCGTGGCCCCACGCGGCGAAGCGGCTCAGAATATAGGGCTTGAACTGTACGATGATCCCCGCGCCAAAGGCCGCGCCGCCGCAGATGAGGGCCAGAGTTGCGGCGTCCCCGGAGCGGAGATAGGCGATGACCAGGAAGGTCACAAAGAAGATGGCCGCCGTGCCGAAGTCGCTCATCAGCCCCAGCAGGCCGATGCACACGCCGGTGAGCACGATGAACAGCGCCAGGTTCCGGCGGCGGAACAGCCGTTCCAGCGTGGCGGAGCCTGCAAAAATATAGCAGATCTTGGCGATCTCCGAGGGCTGGAAGGATATACCGCCCAAGGTGACCCAGTTGGTCGCGCCGAATTTAGCCTTGCCCAGCACCAGCGTGATCCCCAACAGGCCGATGGCCCCGGCAGCCATGAGCCAGCGGCGCTTTTTCACCCGTTCCAGATCCCGCAGGAACAGACCCAGCGCCAAAAACAGGCCCATGCCCAGAACGATGGCCAAAAGCTGCTTGGGAAGGCTCCCCGGTGCGCTGGAAGCCGTCACCGCAAGGGATAATGTTGAAAGATAAAAGGCGATGGTCTCCAGCTCAAAGCCCACGCAGCGGCCCAGCCGCAGCGCGGCGGCGTAGAGCCACATAACCGCCGTGAGGATCAGGAAGCAGATGGGGATCACCGGGCTGGCCTTCTCCCCCGCCGCCAATGTTAACTGAATGGCGGTCAAAATCTGAAATACCGTCAGCCACAAAAAAGAGGGCCACATGGCGGCGGGCCGCTCCGCCTGCCGCTTCTTTTCCAGTTCTTCCCGCTCCCCCACGGTCTGGGGCAGGAACACCAACGGTACGCCGCCCAGTGTAATCGTATCCCCCAGCTTCACCGGGGCCTGCTCTGTCACAGGGGTCCCGTTGACGGCGGTGCCGCCCTTGGAGCCAAGATCATACACCGTCCAGGCTCCGTCCTCACCACGGCACAGCGCCGCATGCTGCCGGGAGATGCTGGGATAGTTCAGAATCGCATCGGCGGATTTACCCCGCCCCAGAATATTTTCCCAGTGGGTCAGGGGGATACTGCCGCCGCCGGGCAGGCTCAACTGGGCCCAGACCTCCGGCGTGTGGGGGATCCGCAGCAGGGACCGGATGGCCCGCACCAGAATCAGCGCCGAAAGCACCGGAAACAGCAGCCGTGCAATGGCCGTGTACCAGCCGGTAATCAGAGGATGGGCACTCAGCCACAGGGACAGCGCAGAAAACAGTTCCTGCATCCCATTCCCTCCTTTCCGAAAAAACAGCTTCAGACCGAACCGGCGGAGTCTGTCTCCGTCAGCCGGAAATCAGGGTTATTATAGCATTATCCCCATAGCCTGTACACCCTTGCCGACGGAAAAACACAGTCTTTTGTTCTTTTTTCTGTTTTTCACTTGACCGTTTGTTAAAAATAGATTAAAATAATTATCCGTATGTACGAATATATGTCTACTCGGGGCGGGGACCGTTGTTTCCCGCCTTGATCTACCATCTATAAATAGGAAAGGCCGATCGATCATCATGAATCATCCATACAAAACAAGGGAAGGCGGCGCTACCGTCACCATCTTTGTCCCCTACGACTGCAAAAACCACTGCCCCTTCTGTATCAATAAGGAAGAATACGGGGACATGACCGGCTTCTCTCTGGAGAAGATTGTCCAGAGCATCCGCCGGATGGATGCCATCACCCCCAAATGCGATTTCGTCTTTACCGGCGGCGAGCCCTTTGCCGACATTGAAAAGCTCCAGATCATGCTGGATGAGATCCCCACTACCCACCGGGTGTTCATCAACACCACTCTGCCCGTCTCCAAATGTCAGACGGAGGAGGACATTCTGGCCTTCGCGGAGCGGAATAAGCACAAGATCACCTGCATCAATGTATCCCGCCACATGCAGCACTATGTGGTGGAGTCCAATGACTCGCTGCTGACCCGGCTGCCGGTACCCTTCCGGATCAACTGCGTTCTCTACAAGGATTATCCCAAGGAGAACCTGATCCCCTTCATTGAGCGCTTCCGCAAGCTTCCCGGCGCCAACATCCAGTTCCGCTTTGACTACACTGCCACCACTCCCGAAAACCTCTACGAGCCGGACAAGATCCTGCACGATCTGAAGGAGATCGCGGAATACACCGGTCTGGACGGCTGCCGGATGCGCTGCGGCTTCCACTTCGACTACAAGGGCATGGAGCTGACCTATCACAAGACCCTGCCCTACTCCACCATCGTGGAGACCGATCCCGCTGACGGCGTTACCTATGATATTCTCTATGACATCCTCATCAAGCAGACCGGCGAGATCCATTCCGACTGGACCGGCGTGGTGATGGACGTCCCCGCCTATGAGAAGGTTGTCTTTGAGCCCTATGACCTGAAATGGCTGGAGGGCGGCCCCCGCAAATAAGCTGACAACCCCCAGAAGCAATGCTTCTGGGGGTCTTTTTTCTCCCAATTCAGCTTTGTGCTCCCGGCAGTTCCGTCCTCTTGTTTTTCAGAGGATCTGAAAGAGAAACCCAAAGCGACACCGCATATCGGTTCTTCAAGCAGCACCCCCAGACCGGAGTCTCCGGTCTGGGGGTGTATCAGCTATATGATCTTGCGCGCTCTGTCTCAGTTCCGATTGAACAGATTGGCCGCCCACATACCAGCGTCTCCGAAGCCGCCGCTGGGGTCCTCCGGGGCCGGAGGCTCCGACGGGATCACGATGCCGCCGGTTGGATCGTCAGGCAGGTTCGCGTCCCCGAAGCCGCCGCTGGGATCGTCGACCGACGGGCTGTAGTTGGGATCATTGGGATCATCAACGCCACCGCCGGGGTGATCCGGGTCCACCGGCGTCATGCCGGCATGGGCCGGACAGCCGATGACCTCCGGGTAGGTCTCTCCGCCACTTGCCGTAGGCGTGGGCTCCAGACCGATGGCCCGCTTCATCTCAATGAGATGGAACATGCTGTCGGGATTTTTGGCACTGTCGGTAGTGATGGAGCCAATGCGGACGCCCTCCCGGAAGTATTCCGTCCGTTCAAAGTCCAGCACCGCCACCTGCTTGACGCTGGAGGAGGGGCAGCTGTCCGTTGCAAGGCACTTGCCCTCGGTGCAGTAATCCACAAAGGTGTGGAGATTGCAGCTCTCCGTGGGAGCCGTGCCTGCCGCCACCGTGACCTGAACCGCCCGGCTGCCCCGGATGTCAGAAAGGCACGCATCGGTGCACCGCAGGCCGCTGTCGGCGCAGACCGTCACCTGCTCCAGGCCGCTGGCAGGCTTTGCAAAGCTCTTATTCTCCAGATGCTCGTGGATCTTCTGCATGACCGGCTTCCACATGGTAATGGCCGGGTTGCCGGAGGCGGAGATCTTCTCATTGGTCTTGGGATAGCCCGTCCACACGGCGGCGCAGTAATAGGGGGTATAGCCCACGAAATAGCGGGTCTTGGAGTTATCCGTGGTACCGGTCTTGCCCGCGATGGTCATGCCGCTGAACTTGGCGGAGGTACCGGTACCGGCGTTCACCACGCTGGTAAGCATCTGGTTCATGAAGTAGGCCGTGGTCTCCTTCATGGCCACATGGGTCTCGCCCTCGTTTTTCAGCACGGTCTCACCGTTGCTGTCCCGGATCTCGGTATACATCTTGGGCGAATTGTAAACGCCGCTGTTGGCAAAGGCAGAGAAGGCCGCTGCCATCTCCACAGTGCTCAGGCCATAGGTCAGACCGCCCATGGCCAGCGGGGAAACGGCCATATCCTCCGGCACCAGGCTGAGGCCCAGCTTCTCCGTGGCGTAAGCGTAGGACTCCGCCACACCCAGCGCCTCCACGGTCTGAACGGCGATGGTGTTGATGGAACGCCGGACGCCCTCGCCGATCATGGTCCAGCCGGTGTAGGTATTGGGGGAGTTCTTAGGCCAGGGAGAATTGTTCATAAGCTCCACGGGGTAGTTATCAAAGGTGGTGGCCGGTGTCACAGCACCGGCGTCCAGAGCTGCGGAATACACCGTCAGCGGCTTGATAGAAGAACCAACCTGATGCTTCTGGACCGCATAGTTGTCCACCAGATTCTGGGTCTTGGGGCCCATGGCGCCCACCATGCCCACGATGTTGCCGGTATAGGGGTCCATGATGGTGATACCGGATTGCAGCTGGTGGCCCTTGGCAGAGTGTACATTCAAATTGCTCAGATCTGCGTAGACATCCTCCGCGATCTTCTGGATATCCGGGTCCATGGTGCAATAGATCTGATAGCCGCTGTTGTTCACCAGCCGCTGGGCCGCTTCATAAGAAATGCTCTTGGCCTGAGCCAGATCTGTGGTCACATCCTTGATGAGCTGCTCCACGAACCAGTTGTTGATCTCGATACCGTCGGTCTTGACCAGCTCGCTGGCGTCTCCGGAGGTATCTGTGAAGTTCAAAGGCTCCGCCTTGGCGGCTTCGCACTCCTCTTTTGTCAGATAGGGCTTGCCGGTATCGGGATTGATGACCTTAGACATCTTGTCCAGGATCAGTTCCTGGCGCTTCTTGTTCAACTGCCGGGGAGTGACGGTGGTGCCGTCCTTCCGGGTGTAGGTCCGTTCATACTTGGGGTTGTAGAGGGACGGGTTGTTGGTGATAGCGATGATACAGGCGCTCTCCGCCGCCGTCAGGTCCTTGGCGGACTTGCCGAAGTAGTATTCCGCTGCCGTCTCCACGCCGCCGCAGCCGCTGCCCAAATAGATCATATTCAGGTACAGCTCCAGAATCTGGCTTTTCGTGTTGTTCTTTTCAAATTCCAGCGCCCGGAAGATCTCCTTGACCTTGCGGTTGATGGTATTCTGATTCTCACCGGTCATGTTTTTCAGCATCTGCTGGGTGATGGTGGAGCCGCCGTAGCTGTCGTTGCTGCCGGTGAGGGTCAGCAGCGTAGCGCCCAGGGTCCGCTTCCAGTCCACGCCGTGGTGACTGAAAAAACGCTCGTCCTCAATGGACACCGCTGCCTGCCACAGATAGGGAGACATATCGTCGATGTCGATCAGGACACGGTTCTCCTGCCCGTGGACCTTCTGGAACTCCACCCACTGGCCGCTCTCCTTGTCCTGATAATAGACCACGGAGCTCTGGGACATGGTGTAGTCCTCCGCCCGGACCTCCAGCGTCGGCAGCAGAGATGTATTCACATACTTCATGAAAATCCCCAGCAGCATGAGCGTTGTGCAGACGCCGATCAGGACCAGGGTAAAGACCGTCATCACAACGCCGCCCGCCACATGACCGGGCCGGACCTTCCGCCGTTTGCGGGAATGATCCGCCCCCTGGGGATGTGTGTTTCTTCTTTCCTCCAACTTGGAACCTCCTTTTGTGATCCACAAGGCGGTTTCCCTTCAGGAAACCAACCCACAATACACCATTATCAAGTCCATTATATCATCCCCTGTCAACTGCGAAAATGTCGGATTCAACCGGTGAAAAGTTTCCGCTTCCATAGATTTTACCAAATTTTTCCGAAAATTTCTGTCACATAACTTTCGTACTTCGCTGCTTTTTCACGGTTTTCGCTCTTGCAATCATCGTTTTCTTCCGTTACAATAAGGGCAATCCTTCCCCGGAGGGACAGACAACACGAGAAAGGGTATACAAAGATGAGTGAAGATTTCGGCCCCACCTTTATTACCGTGACCGACGAGGACGGAAAAGAGCTGGTTTTGGAATTTGTAGACGCTCTGGAGTATAACGGCCAGATGTATCAGGCCTTCTTCCCCGCCGAGACCGAGGGGGAAAATGAGGATGATCCCGACAATGGTCTGGTGATCCTGAAGGTCATCCACGAGGATGGCGAGGATCTGCTCTCCATGCTGGACTCCGATGAGGAGCTGGAGGCGGTCTACGAGCAGTTCATGGAGCTGCTGTTTGACGAGGACGAGGAATAATTCCTCCGTTTCCACGCAGACTTTTAAGGAATACGTCATTCCGCGTGTCCTGCGGGGTGCGTGATAGATCTTTTTTTAACCCACATTTCGTTATTAGGGATGCACCTCTCAGGGTGTGGATCGCAGGCCTCCCGGCTGCCGTTCGCGGTTGGAAGTTGGAAGCGGTAAAGCATTCTGGAAGCAACCCACCTGTGCTTGAAGGTGCAGGTTATAACGAGGTCTACACGGCCGCCGCGGGACAGCTTTATACGACAAAAAGGACTGCTTTGCAGTCCTTTTTTCAGTTTATTTTCAGATATGTGTCATACAATAAGCGCAGTTTTGCCCCGGATGGCATCAAACGCGATCTGGTACTTGCATATCGCGGCGCAATCCTTTATAATGACGGGGTATGTGACAAATCATGCGGCGCTGTGCCGCGCAACAACGTTTAAACTTGAGAGGATGGACAACAAATGAGCGCATCAAGAGAAAAAAAGCTCCGGCAGGATCAGACGGCCTCCGGCTATGTGGATCCCAAGGCAGAAAAGGAGCTGGAAAAAAAGAAGGCTGAAAAGCGCAGCAACGTTCTGTACAGCGTCATCGCCGTACTGTTCGTGCTGGTGGTGGCAGCCAGCTTCCTCTGGCGATCCAATGTGATCTCCCGCAACGCCACGGCCCTGACCATTGACGGCGAAACCTACAATGCCGCCGAGGTGAATTTCTATTATCAGAATGTTTACCGCGGCTTCCTGCAGAGCAATTCCTACTTCATCAGCTATCTGGGTCTGGACACCAACGCCTCCCTGAAGAGCCAGACGGTGAACGCCACCGCCGCTTCCATGATGGGCGTAGAGGAAGGTTCCTCTTGGCATGATTATATCATGGACAACACTGTCAAGCAGATGACCATGGTCCAGCGGGGTCTGAAGCAGGCACAGGAGGAAGGCTATCAGTTCCCCGCCAGCGTGCAGGAGCAGTATGAGGACTCCCTGAATTCCCTGAAGACCTCTGCGGAATCCACCGGCATGTCCGTGAAGGCATATCTCCAGAGAAATCTGGGTGCTATCATGACGGAGAAGGTCTACAACCAGCAGGTCCTGCGGATGCTGCAGTATCAGGCATACGCCCAGAGCTATTCCGACAGCCTGACCTACACCGACGCGGAGCTGGAAGCCGCCTATCAGGCAGATCCCAAGACCTATGACAAGGCCGCCTGGGAGTATGTGGTCGTCAGCGGCGCTGCCGATTCCACCACGGATGCCGACGGCAACACCGTTCAGGCCACCGATGAGGAGCAGGCTGCTGCCAAGGAGACCGCCAAGGCCACCGCAGAAGAGATCCTGGCCGCTTACAACAGCGGAAAGTCTCTGGAATCCATTGCCGGCAATTATGAAAAGGCCACCTATTACAACACCACCGACGCCACTTATTATGACGGCGTTGTGGGTAACTGGCTCTTTGACGATGCCCGCAAGGACGGTGACACGGAGATTCTGGAAGTTGGAACCAACTATTACGTCGGTCTGTTCCACAGCCGCGGCCGCGAGGAATACAAGACCGTGGACATCCGTCACATCCTCATCACCCCCGAAACCGGCACCAAGGCTCAGGGCGACGAGGGCTATGAGGACGAGCAGACCCAGCTGAAGGCCGCCGCCCGCACCAAGGCCGAGGAAATTCTGGCCCAGTGGAAGTCCGGCGAGGCCACCGAGGATTCCTTCGCCCAGCTGGCTCTGGAAAATTCCGCCGACGGCTCCAAGTATGACGGCGGTCTCTACACCCGCGTCACCAAGGGCTGGGCCGTGGAGGAGTTCAATGACTGGTGCTTCGACGCTTCCCGCAAGGATGGTGACACCGGTATCGTGGACACCACCTACGGTTCTCATGTGATGTACTTCGTGGGCTACGATCTGCCCGCTTGGGCGGCATCCGTCACCTCCGATCTGCAGGAGAAGGCCTCTTCCGAGTGGAGCACCGCCCTGTCTGAAAACGCCGATGTGCAGCAGAGCGACTTCGGCATGAAGTTTGTGGGTTAAAACACAGTCATCGGCCCACTATTCCCGAAACAAAGGGCCGGCTTTTCAGCCGGCCCTTTTTGATCTTTACTTTTGAAATTCGGAGCGTTTTATGGACGAGCGTTTTTTGCGAAATGAAATGTTGTGGGGCAAGGACGGGCAGGCTCGCCTGACCGCCGCCCACGTCATCGTGTTCGGACTGGGCGGCGTGGGCAGCTACGTGGCAGAGTGTCTGGCCCGGGCCGGTGTGGGTGAGCTGACGCTGGTGGACAGCGACACCGTGGCTCTCTCCAATCTGAACCGTCAGCTGGAGGCGCTGGACTCCACCGTGGGGCTTCCCAAGGCAGAGGCCGTGGCCCGGCGGATCCGGGATATCAACCCCTATGCGGTCCTGCATCCCATGGAGGCCCTGTACAATGCCGACAACCGGGAACAGTTCTTCCCTGCAGGCTGCAGGTATGACTATATTGTGGACGCCATTGATCTGGTGAGCTGCAAGCTGGATCTGGCGGAGACCGCCCGGCGGCTGGGCGTCCCCCTTATCATGGCATTGGGTACCGGCAACAAGCTGGACCCCTCCCTGCTGCGGCTGGCGGATATTTCAGAGACCTACGGCTGCCCGCTGGCCCGGGTCATGCGGAAGGAGCTGCGGAACCGGGGCATCCTCCACCAGACGGTGGTCTTTTCCCCGGAACAGCCTGCGCCTACCCAGCAGTTTGAGGCTCCCCCTCCGGGACGGCGGAGCGTTCCCGCCAGTAATCCTTGGGTCCCCGCCACTGCCGGACTGCTGATGGGAAGCAAGGTAGTCCGTGACCTTATCGCCCAAAAGGAGGCGTAATGTATGCTGACCGGAACGATCATCAATTCTCTGACTATTCTGGCCGGGTCCGCTGTGGGGCTTGTCCTCCGGGCCGTCACCCGCCGTTCCTCTAAGGAGGTCTCCGCCGACGGTCTCGGCGGTCGGCTCCAGACCATCATCATGCAGGGCATGGCCCTGTGCGTTCTGTATATCGGCGTCAGCGGGTGTCTCAAGGGGCAGAACACCCTGACCGCCATCCTCTCCATCGCTCTGGGCGCCATTATCGGAGAGCTGCTGGATCTGGACCGCCGGATGCGGTCCCTGGGGGATTGGGTCCAGACCCGGACCGCCCGGCTGATCCACACGGAGGATGGCGCGCCCAGCATCTCCGACGGGTTCGTCACCGCTTCCCTGCTGTTCTGCGTGGGGGCCATGGCCATCGTAGGCGCTCTGGAAAACGGCCTTACCGGAAGCTATGACACTCTGAAAGCCAAATCTATCATCGACGGTATCAGCTCCATCGTGTTCGCCTCCTCCTTGGGAGTCGGCGTGGCGTTTTCCGCCGGGGCCATTTTTCTCTATCAGGGGGCCATTTCCCTTTTGGCGGGGCTGCTGTCCCCCCTGCTGGGGGACGCCGTAATCGCGGAGATGACCTGTGTCGGCTCTCTGCTGATCGTGGCCCTGAGCCTGAATATGCTGAACGTCACCAAAATCAAGGTCATGAACCTTGTCCCGGCTATCTTTCTGCCGATTTTGCTGTGCCGGTTTATGTAAGCTTCGTACAAAAGGGACGCCATCTTTGCAGATGGCGTCCCCCAGCGTGTCGAAAAAGTCTTTTCTCCCCGCTGAGCCAGTTTTTAGAACTTTATAAAAGTTCTGAAAACTTAGGATTTCAATGGCGCAGGGAAATAGGCGAAGCGCCGCCGGTGGCGGATCAAGCG
>OGNF01002456.1_pt1 | contig 14011 bp, 7 predicted proteins | sample 1573321 | NCBI WGS metagenome assembly OGNF01 (sample SAMEA2581911, study PRJEB24529) | metagenome | biome: Human gut stool | place: China | collected 2011
ACGCAAGCAAAGCGCTGCGGATGCTGGGTGCCGCAACCCGGGCAGTGGCACGGCGTCAGCCGTGACGGAGAGGTTAAAAGGCAAGCTGCGCCTTGGCTAAAAACAAGCAAATTTTATCATTCGTGTGGTTTTGTCGCTTGCTTTTTGATGGGCAGCGCTCTATTATATCATTTGTACAAATATTTCCCTTCGAATTTTCACAAAATCACCAAATGTAGTTTATCGGACGGAGGTTGTTTATGAGACGACTGCGCAGCCCATCCCCGGGGATGAAACTGCAAAAAAATCACGACAAAGGAGGACGGACGCTTTGAACGAACACGAAAAACCGCAGATAGACTTCATGCACAAGCTTGCGCGCCAGATCGTGGAACGCCGCAACCTTGTGTTCCTGTTTGTCATTCTGGCTGCCATCTTCACGGTGTTCTCGGTGCGGTGGGTCAAGGTCGAGACCGACATGACCACCTACCTGCCCAAGACCTCGGAGACCCGCATGGGCCTTGACATCATGGACGAGCAGTTCACGACCTACGGCTCTGCCGACGTCATGGTGGCCAACATCACGCCCACTGAGGCCGATGAGCTTTCCGACCGGCTCACCGAGCTCAAGGGCGTCCAGATGCTGGACTACGACGACACGACCGACCATTATAATAAGGACTCGGTGTCGGCCCTTTACTCCATCACCTTCGACTACCCCGAGGACGATGACCAGTGCCTCGAGGCCCTCGACCGGGTGAAGGAATACCTCGCCGACTACGACATCTACGTCTCCACCTCGCTGGGCAACACCCAGCAGGAGACCATTGATGCCGAGGTGCGGGTCATTATGGTGTACGTTGCCGTCATCATCGTCATCGTCCTGCTCCTGACGTCCCAGACCTACGCCGAGGTACCCGTTCTCATCCTCACCTTCGTGGTGGGCATGATCCTGAACATGGGTACAAACTTCATGCTCGGCACCATCTCCTTCGTGTCCAACTCGGTCACGAACATCCTGCAGCTGGCGCTGTCGCTGGACTACGCCATCATCTTCTGCAACCACTTCAAGGAAGAACACCAGACCATGCCTCTGAAGGAGGCCGTCATCGAGTCCCTGAGCAAGAGCATCCCCGAGATCAGCTCCAGCTCCCTGACCACCATCGGCGGCCTCGTGGCCATGCTGTTCATGCAGTTCCGCATCGGCTCCGATATGGCCATCTGCCTCATCAAGTCCATCCTCTTTGCGATGCTCTCGGTGTTCGTGGTCATGCCCGGCCTGCTGATGCTCTTCGGACCCTACATGGATAAGACCAAGCACAGGAACTTCGTGCCGGAGATCCCCTTCGTGGGCCGTTTTGCATGGCGCACCCGCAAGGTCATCCCTGTTATCTTCCTGGTGGTCATCCTCATCGGTCACCACTTCTCGAACCTTTGTCCCTACGCCTACGGCTACGATGTCATCAAGGTGCCGAAGATGAACGAATCCCTCATCGCGGACCAGATGATCGAAGAAAACTTCACCAAGTCGAACCTCGTGGCACTCGTCTACCCCAAGAACGACGATTACAGCATCGAGAAAAAGATGTTGGAGGAGCTGGAAAGCTGCGATGAGATAGACTCCACCAAGGGTCTGTCCAACATCGAGGCCCAGGACGGCTATATGCTGGAAGACAAGCTCACCGCCCGCCAGTTCTCCGAGATGGCCGACCTGGACTACGAGGCCGCCCAGATGATCTACACCGCCTACGCCATCGAGAACGAGGAGTACGGCCAGGTCATCGGCAACTTCGCCTCCTATAAAGTGCCGCTCGTGGATATGTTCCTCTACGTCTGCGACGAGGCCGACACCGGCATCGTCTCCCTCTCTCAGGAAGACCTGGACGACCTCCACGACGCCCGCGACCAGATGGAGAGCGCACTGGCCCAGCTGCAGGGCAACGACTACAACCGCGTCCTCATCTACCTGAGCCCCTCTCTGGAACCCGGCCAGACTACTTATGAGTTCACCGACACCATCCGCTCCATCGCCCGGAAGTATTACCCGGACGGCGAGCTGTACATGGCCGGTGACGCCACCAACGAGTACGATTTCCAGAAGTCCTTCGCCGTCGATAATGTCGTCGTCAACGTCGTGTCCATCTTCATCGTCCTGCTGGTGCTGCTGTTCACCTTCCAGTCCGTCGGTATGCCCATCCTGCTCATCGTGGTCATTCAGGGCGCTATCTGGATAAACTTCTCGTTCCCGTATTTCATGGGGACCAACCTCTACTTCATGGGCTACCTCATCGTCAGCTCCATCCAGATGGGCGCGAACATCGACTACGCGATCGTCATCGCCACCCGTTTCAACGAGCTGAAGGATAAGATGGAGCACAAGCAGGCCATGATAGAGACCATCAACTTCGCGTTCCCGACCATCCTGACTTCCGGCACCATCATGACCGTGTCCGGTATCCTCATCGGCCAGATGACTTCCGACGCCTGCATCGTGGGCATCGGCCAGTGTCTGGGCCGAGGCACCATCATCTCCATCATCCTCGTCCTCTTCGTCCTGCCTCAGATCCTGCTCATCGGCACCCGCATCGTGGACCGTACCTCCTTTGCTGTGCCGAAGCTGGTGGCCCGCAGCAGCGGCAATGGCCGTATGCGCGTCAACGGCATCGTGCAGGGCGAGATCCACGGCTCTGTGGCCGGTACGATGAACGCCATCGTGGACGGCGACGTCCAGCTGACCGTCATCTCGGGCAACGTCTCTCAGGAACTGGACGACAATAAACAACAGGAGGTGCAGAATGAAGACCAGTAACCATCTGCTGCGCCGCCTGACGGCTGCGCTTCTGGCCGCTGTGCTGGCGCTGAGCATCGCACTGCCGGTGTTCGCGTCTGACGACGGCGATACCATTTACATCAACAGCGTCTCGGACTTGCTTTCGCTGGCCAAGAGCTGTGCCTACGACCAATGGTCGGTGGGCAAGACGGTTATTCTACAGAAAGACCTCTCCCTCGAGGGGATGCTGTGGGAGCCCATCCCGTCCTTCAGCGGACAGCTCAAGGGCAATGGCCACACCATCTCGGACCTGACCATTACGGGCCAGTATTCCCCGGCGGGCCTCTTCGGCATCGTGGAGGAACAGGGCTCCATCGAGTCCCTGAGCGTGCGGGGCATCGTGTCTGTCTCTGACTCTGCCGACACCACCACCGGCGGCATCGTAGGCATCAACCACGGTACCCTCATCAACTGCCAGTTCACCGGCGTCGTCACCGGCGACAGCGAGGTGGGCGGCATCGTGGGCCGCAACGAGTCCGAAGGCACCATCGACCACAGCACTGCCCGCGCCATCGTCACCGGCAAATCTTCCACCGGCGGCATCGCAGGCTACAACCTCGGCGCCATCACCGGCTGCACCAACGTGGGCAGCATCAACACCGAATATCAGGAAGCCTCTCTCGACACCGACGGCTTCACCGCCAAGATGGTGGACCAGATCAACAACAAGATAGCCGCCGCCGATGACGACGCCACCAATTCCGTCACCAACGTCGCCACCGACACCGGCGGCATCGCAGGCCGCTCCTCCGGCATGATCCTGACCAGCGTCAACACCGGAACTGTCGGCTACGAGCATATCGGCTACAACGTGGGCGGCATCGTGGGCCGCACCGACGGCCTCGTATCCGGCTGCATCAACCAGGGCCGTGTTCTGGGCCGCAAGGACGTGGGCGGCATTGCCGGTCAGGCGGAACCCTATCGCGAACTCGACCTCTCTAAGGACACCATCAAGCGTCTCCGTTCGGAGCTGGATGTTCTGCGCGGCCTTGTCGATGACACCACCGGCGTTGTCGAGAACTCCACCGCCAGCATCTCCAATTCCTTCAGCGCCATGACCAGCCAGATGGACACCGCCATTGCAGCGGCACGCCAGCTGGACGATCAGGCCAGCGACTACGGCGACGAGGTGGCCGACGAGATCGACCGCGCCTCCACTCTGCTGGCCGATACCCTCACCAAACTCGAACCCGTCATGGACACCGGCGAAGATGCCATGACCAAGCTGACCGATGCCACCGGAAACCTCAAGTGGGCCATGCGCGAGATGGCCGCTGAGATGTTGATGGCATCCAGCGCCCTCAGCAAGACCAGCTCCGGTCTGGACAAGGTGAGCGACGCGGCCGAGGATGGCCGTGACGGGATGTCGGCTATCTCTGAGGGTATCAAACAGCTGTTGGAGTCTGTCGATACCGGCGATGACAGCGCTGCCTCGCAGGCGATCTCCACCATCCTGACCGGCTACGACTCTCTCTCTGCCGAGAAGAAGTCGGATAAGAACCTCAAGACCGGCATTGAGCTGCTGAAGGTGGCCAACTCTGTGGCCAGCGTCTTCACGCTGGGCAGCGGCATGGCTCCGGCGATGAAGGCCGTCACCGCAGGCATGGGCCTGCTGCGCACGGCGTCCCTCCTGTCCAACGACAGTGACATTGCCCGTGCTACTTCCCAAATCGCAAGTGCCATCGGCACCATCTCTACCATTGCCACCCAGATGGGCGGCATCGTGGGCAGCGCTGCCAAGTCCGTCTCGGCCTCCGACCACCCCGAGCTGGCTGCGGCTCTGACCAAAGCCTCTGACGCGCTGGACGGCATGGGCAGCATCACCGACGGCATCATGGACAACATCAAGGACTGGGTCGGCAATAACGGCGGCGGCAGCATCAAGGATGGTCTCGATCAGCTGAGCGATGCTTCCGACAAGCTGAGCGACGCCATGGATGACCTGAGCGACTCCCTCGACCTGCTCAAGACCGACGCCGCCCTCACCAGTGCAACGCTGGCGCATACCTCCGTGGCTCTGGGCCAGATGCAGGACGGCCTCGGCGGCCTGACCGATATGATGGGCCAGACCCGCGATATTCTCCACTGGCTCAACCAGCAGGACCCTATCAAGGTGCCTCGTCCCTCGGCAGAGCTGACCAACACCAAGGACTCCCTCTTTGATGCTGTCAGCGCCATCAACGACAAGATGGACGACATCAACAGCACCATGCGCACCGCCAGCAACCAGCTGACCGACAAGATGCGCGCCGTGACCGCACAGGTCAGCGTTGTGTCCAACCTGATGCTGGATGCTGTGGAAGAGATCAGCGACCCGGGCAGCAAGACCATCTACGAGGATGAGTCGGAAGACCTCATCGCTTCCCAGTCCGACGGCAAAATTGAAAACAGCATCAACCGCGGCAGCATCGACGCCGACATGAACGTGGGCGGCATCGCCGGTACCATGGGCGTCGAAAACCTGCTGGACCCCGAGGAGGACAACAAGGACGAGGGTACCTCGCTGCTGCGCACCTCCTATACCGTCAGCGCCGTCCTCACCGGCAACATCAACGAGGGCAGCATCACCGCCAAGAAGGACATGGTCGGCGGCATCGTCGGCCAGGAGGAGCTGGGCCTTGTGACGGCCTGCGAGTCCTACGGCGACGTCACCGGCGTCAATCAGGTGGGCGGCATTGCCGGTGCGGCCAGCGCCAAGCTCCGCAGCAACTGGGCAAAATGCGCCCTCAGTGGTGAAAAGTACATCGGCGGCATCGTCGGTCAGGGTACCGACAGCGACCTCACCGACGGCAGCCTCATCGCCATCAACAACCGCGCCATCGTCTCTGTGCTGGAAGGCCAGCAGTACGTGGGTGCTGTCTCCGGCGGACAGGACGGCGACTTCTATGGCAACCTCTTCGTCTCCGACGATCTGCAGGGCATCGACCGCCTGAGCCGCGTCGGTCAGGCAGAGCCGGTCACCTATGAGACCCTGCTGGCTCAGGAGAATGTGCCGGACTCCTTCCGCAAGCTGAACCTGACCTTCAAGGCCGACGGCCACATCATCAAGAAGATCAGCTTTGACTACGGTGCGTCCTTCACTCTGGCCGACTACCCCGAGATCCCCCAGAAGGATGGATACTACGCCGAGTGGAGCACACCCGTTCTCGACCAGCTCCACACCGACACCGTGGTCAATGTGGAGTACACGCCCTACATCCCGTCTCTGAGCAGCAGCGTCACCCGCGAGAACGGACGCCCCGTTTTCTTCGTGGACGGCTTCTTCGGCGGTTCCAACGCCGTGCAGGTCACCCAGCAGGACATCACAGCCGATGTCCACGGTGTGGCAGAGCAGTGGCTGCTGGAGTTCACCGATGACGGCAATGAGACCCACCAGATCCGTTATCTGACCCCCGGCAAGGCCAAGGGCAAGGTCTACGTCAAGCAGGCCGACGGCAGCTGGCATAAGGTGGAGACGGGCAGCTTCGGCAGCTACACCACCTTCACCACTACCGGCACCGAGGTCGAAGTGGCTTTCGTTCCTGCAAAGCTTCCCATCTGGGCCTTCTGCGCCGGCGGCGCAGCCCTGCTGGTGCTGCTCCTGCTGCTGGCAAAGCGCATCAAGTCGAAGCGCGGCCCCAAGGGCGAAAAGCCCCGCAGGGAGAAGAAGGGCAAACAGCCCGAGATGGCGGACGCCCCGGCCGATGAGCTGGATACCCCCATCTCTGAGACGGATATGCAGTAAGTTATAAGAAAAGCAGGAGCTTCATCCGAATGGATGGGGCTCCTGCTTTGTTTGCAGGTTAGGCTCGTCTTCGTACAACCTTTCAGTCTCGCTGCCGCTCAACAGCTCCCCTAGTAGGGGAGCCTCTGGCGAAGAGGCGAAGCTTTACGGAATGCCAAAGCATCCCCTCGTTAGGAGCAACAACGACGACCGCCGCCAGTGGCGGAAACAGGGAGTCGCTGTTGGGGCCGCGGCCAGCAAGACGCAAGCAAAGCGCTGCGGATGCTGGGTGCCGCAACCCGGGCAGTGGCACGGCGTCAGCTGTGACGGAGAGGTTACTCCTCCGTCTCCTTCACATCGTTCAGGAACGCCTCTATCTTATCGATCTGGTTCTCCGCTACGGCGCGGCCCGTCTCGTAGACCCGGCGCAGCTGGGCGGGGTCGCGCTCCATAGCGCCGATCTCCAGCGGGATGGGCGGGCGGATGACATAGTCTTTGCCGGAGGCCTCCTGCATGGCGATGTAGGAGAGGGCCTCGTTGTATCGCTCGTGACGGTCGGCCACCGCTGCCACGAAGGCCGGATAGCGCAGATACCGCGCACGGATGGCGGGCAGCATGGGATTCTTCTTTTTCACAAAGCCTTTGGGCTGGGTCAGGATGATGAGGTTCCGCTTGTAACCCAGGCTCTCGAAGAAGCGGACGGGGATGGAGTCGGCCACGCCGCCGTCCAGCAGGGAGTAGTGGCCGATCCTGACGGCCTTCGCTGCCAGCGGCATGGACGCCGAAGCCTCCATCCAGCGCACGTCCTCGGCGTCGCCGCTGCGGCACTTGTGGTAGATAGGGTCGCCGGTGCGCAGGTCGGTGCAGACGACAAAGAAGTCCATGGGCGAAGCGCGGAAGGCCTCTTCATCAAAGGGGTCCAGCTTTTCCGGCACCTCGTGGTAGCAGAAATCCTCGCTGTAGAGGTTGCCGGTGCGCAGCAGATTGCGGAAGCTGGCGTAGCGCTTGTCGTTGCAATATTCGGTGTTGTAGCGGATGACACGACCGATCTGGTGCGACTTGAAGTTGCAGCCGAACACCGCGCCCGCCGATACGCCGATGGTGCCATCGGTGGTGAGGCCGTGCTCCATCAGGACATCCAGAACGCCTGCGGTGAACATCCCCCGCATGGCACCGCCCTCTAATACTAACCCTGTCTTCATATACTGACTCCTTTTCCCGGTGCGGCCCTCGTCGGCCGCAGCAAGCCGTTTCCGGTTGCTACCAGTATACTCGATTTTGCGCAGAAAACAAGAGACAACTGCACAAATCGCCCGCCCTGAGACACAGACCGTACCGCAAAAGTCGTACTTATAATCGAAAGGGCTGAAAAAACCGGAGAGAACGAGTCAAATTTGGGCAGAAAAAGCCTTGCCAACCGGGAAAGTATCCGGTATACTGATATGAAATATTGACCGTTTTGTGACAGGAAAATTGGGAGGAAGAGACGAACTATGAAAATGCTGGAAGACCGCATCCGCAAAGACGGCATCGTCCGTGAGGGCAATGTGCTCAAGGTGGACAGCTTCATCAACCATCAGATGGACATTCCGCTGTTCCGCGAGATGGCAAAGGAGTGGAAGCGCCTGTTCGACGGCAAGCCCATCAACAAGGTGCTCACCATCGAGGCCAGCGGCATCGGCATCGCGGCTGTGGTGGCCAGCGAGTTCAACGTGCCGGTGGTGTTCGCCAAAAAGTCCATGAGCATCAACCTGGACTACGACAACTACGAGACGAAGATCCAGTCCTTCACCCACAAGAAAATTTATAATGTCATCGTCTCCAAGAAGTTCCTCACCCCCGAGGACCACGTTCTCATCATCGACGACTTCCTGGCCAACGGCTGCGCCCTGCTGGGTCTGCTGGAGCTGACCGAGAAGGCTGGTGCCACTGTCGAGGGCATCGGCATCGCCGTCGAGAAGGGCTTCCAGCAGGGCGGCGACCTCATCCGCAGCAAGGGCATCCAGCTGGAGAGCCTCGCTATCGTCGAGTCCATGGACAGCGCCACCGGCGAGATCGTGTTCCGCGACCAGCCGCAGCAGAGCTGAAAAATATCGACCTTCCAAGACCGCCATCCAGCGGTCTTTTCTTTTGCCCATTTTTACGCCCCGTCGAAGCTGTCGCCGTCCTCGGGAAGATCGGCGGAAGTCTCAGCATCGGAAGCAGGCGCGTCAGGCACAGCGGCACGGGGGACACCTTTATAGACCAGCGTCTGCTCGAGGACCTCGGCGCAGACCGGGGCCGAGAGGCTGCCGCCCGCTGTCGTCCAGCTGTGGGGCTCGTCGAGGCAGACGAGACACAAAAACTGGGGGTCGTCGATGGGAGCCACGGCCACAAAGCTGGCGATGCGGGCCTTCTCGTCGGCGCTGTCCAGCTTCTGGCTGGTGCCGCTCTTGCCGCCTACCCGGTAGCCCGCGATCTGGGCGTTCCGGCCGCCGCCGTAGAGGACGACGGCCTCCATCATCTCCCGCATGGTGCGGGAGGTCTCCTCTTTCAGCACCTGCCGCTTGCAGACGGGGGAGAGGTGGTCGATGACTTCGCCCTCCGGGCCGAGGATGTCCGAGACGACGTAGGGCTGCATCAGCCGCCCGCCGTTGACCACAGCGCAGACCGCCGACGCCATCTCGAGGTAAGAGATCTTGCTGCTCTGCCCAAAGGCGCAGGACGCCAGCTCCACCGGCCCCATCCGGTCGGCGGTGTAGTAGAGGCTCTTTTTCGGCTCGGCGGGCAGGTCGATGCCGGTGGGCGCGCGGAGGCCAAAGGCCGCAAAGTAGTCGCAGAACGCCTCTTTGCCCAGCCTTGCGCCGATTTGGATGAAGCTCTGGTTGCAGGAGTTCTCAAGGGCCTGAGTGACGGTCTGCGCTCCGTGGCGCTTGTGGTTAGCGCAGTGGAAGCGGGTGCCAGCTACCGAGATGCTCTCGCCGCAGTAGAAGCTGGAATTTTTGCTCACAGCCCCGGTGTCCAGCGCCGCCGCGCAGGTGATGAGCTTGAAGACGCTGCCCGGCTCGTAGAGGTCGCTGACGGCCTTGTTCCGCCACTGGGTCTGCTGGGCCAGCTGCAATGCCGCCGCCCGCTCGTCGCCGGAAAGCCCCTCTACGGCCTCTCGGGCGGCCTTGTCGGCCAGCACACGGGGCTGGTTGGGGTCGTAGGCGGGGGTGGTGGACATGGCCAGCACGGCCCCGGTGTTCACGTCCATGACGATGCCCACGGCACGGGCTGCGACGTGGTGCTCCTTTACCGCGTAGCCCAGTGCGTTCTCGAGGTAGTGTTGGATGTTGGCGTCGATGGTGAGCCGCAGGCCGTCCCCCTCGGTGGGGAAACGCTCGGTCTCATAGCTCTGCTCGAGGGTGTAGCCCCAGGCGTTCACCGCCGTGAGGACCACGCCGTTCTCGCCCGTGAGCAGGTCGTCATATTTCAGTTCGAGCCCCGAGACGCCCGCGTTGTCCACATTGGTGAACCCCAGCACCGAAGCCAGAAACTCCCCCTGCGGGTACCAGCGCTTCGAGTCCTGATCGATGCGGATGCCGGTGATGCCGTTTGCCTCGCAGAAGTCCCGAACGGCGTCGGCCATGGCCCGGTCTACCCGGTAGCGCAGGAGGCAGTCGTTGGAGCGGCGGTCGCTGAATTTCTCGAGAAGCTTTCCTTCGTCCAGCTCCAAAATCTCTGCCAGCCCCTTAGCCGCGAGGGCGAGTTTATCTTCCGGCATCTCCCGGGGCGAGGCCCGGAGAGTCCAGCAGCTGCTGTTGGCCGCCAGAAGGACGCCGTCGGCGCTGTAGATGCGGCCCCGGTCGGCGGGGACGACGGTGTCCCGCAGCTGCTGGCCCAGAGCGCGGTCGGTGTACCAGCCGCCGCCCAGCACCTGCAAAAATAAAAGCCGCACCGCCAGCCCGCAGCAGACCAGACAGAACACCCCCGCCACCAGCCCTGCCCGGGCGCGGAACGCCCGTTCCGGCAGGGTGCGCAGGGCGTCGGCGGGTTTTGGCGATTCGGACATGAGACAGCACCTCCCTTCCTGCAATCATATGCGCGAGGCTCCGTGACTAGCCGCCCGCCCCGGTGCGTACACTAAAGGGAAGGGGGGAGAGGATGAAGAAGAGGATCCTGCGTCCGCTGCCCGGCATGGACCTGCCGTTTCTGATCCTGGTGCTCACGATGGTGGGCTTCGGGCTGGTGATGCTGGCCAGCGCGTCCAGCGCCGTGGCGCTCTACCGGCGGGGCGACGCCTGGGCCTATCTGCGGCCGCAGCTGCTCTACGCGGCGCTGGGGCTCTGCGGGATGTGGCTGGCCAGCCGGGTAGATTACCATATCTTCCATAAGCTGGCGTGGCCGCTGCTGGGGCTGTCACTGATATTGCTGGCGGCGGTGCTCTTCATGCCCGAGTACAACGGCTGCAAGCGGTGGCTGGTCATCCCGGGGTTCGGCACCCTGCAGCCCAGCGAGATCGCAAAGTTCGCGGTGGTGCTGGTGTTTTCCCACATCATCGCACTGAACCACGACCGGATGAAGGATTTCAGCGTGGGCGTGCTGCCCTTTGCGCTGGTGCTGGGGGTGGTGGCGGCCCTGATGCTGCTGGAGCCGCATCTGTCCGGCACTGTCCTCATCCTCGGCATCGGCGCAGTGCTGATGTTCGTGGGTGGTACGGGACTGCGGTGGTTTTTGCTGGCGGGCGCGGGAGGCGTCGGGGCCATCGGTGCGGCGGTGGCCGTCATGCCCGACCTCGTCCCCTACGCCGCCGACCGGCTCCGCTCCTGGCTCGACCCCTTTGCCGACCCGCTGGGCGATGGCCACCAGACCATCCAGAGCCTCTATGCCATCGGCTCCGGCGGGGCCACCGGCCTCGGTCTGGGGGAAAGCCGCCAGAAGCATCTTTTCGTTCCCGAGCCTCAGAACGACTTCATTTTCTCCATCGTCTGCGAGGAACTGGGCTTCGTGGGGGCCTGCGCAGTGGTGGGGCTGTTCGTGCTGTTGCTCTGCCGGGGCATCACCATCGCAGCCCACGCGCCCGACCGGTTCGGGGCGCTGCTGGTGGTGGGATTCGTGGTGCAGGTGGCCCTGCAGGCGGTGCTGAACGTGGCTGTCGTCACCAACACCATCCCCAACACCGGCATCTCGCTGCCCTTTTTCTCCTCCGGCGGCACCAGCCTCATGATGCTGCTGGGGGAGATGGGGGTGGTGCTGGGGGTATCACGTGGGGAGATGTAGAGGAAAGGCGCTGCTCTGTACAACCTCTCAGTCTCACTTCGTTCGACAGCTCCCCTAGTAGGGGAGCCTCTGGCGAAGAGGCAAAGCGCTACGGAATGCCAAAGCCTCCCCTACTAGGGGAGGTGGCACGGCGAAGCCGTGACGGAGAGGTTGTACGAAGGAAGGCTTGACCGTAGTCTCACAAATCTTTCAACAAACTCAAATCGTGACATCCGTCCCTGCTTTTGCATATTGTGGGGTATCTTTTGCGGAATGGGGGCAGCGGATATGACACAGCAGAGCGGGCGGATTTGGGTGATGGGCGGACGGCCGCTGAACGGTACGACGGCGATACCGTCAGCGAAAAACAGCGTACTTCCGCTTCTTGCGGCGGCACTGCTCTGCCGGGGAACGGTGCGCCTGCGGGCCGTGCCGAGGCTGTCGGACGTGGAATGCAGCCTCGGGCTGCTGCGGGGCGCGGGGTGCGCCGCCCACTGGCAGGGGGCAGACATCGTGGTGGCCGGAATGCCCTCAAACAGCACCCTTCCGGGAGAAACCGCAGCACAAATGCGGGCCTCCATCCTCTTCTGCGCGCCGCTGCTGGCGCGGCTGGGCCGGGCTGAGACTTCGCTGCCCGGCGGGTGCAATATCGGCGCCCGGCCCATCGACTTACATCTGGAAGGTCTGGCCCGGATGGGGGCAAAGGAGCTGGACGCCGGGGCGGGAAGGCTGGTGCTGGCCGCGCCAGGGGGACTCTACGGGACAGACTTCACCCTCCGCTTCCCCAGCGTGGGGGCGACGGAGACATTGCTGCTGGCCGCTGCCTGCGCACGAGGCACCACCGTCCTGCGGGGCGCGGCGCGGGAGCCGGAGATCTCTGACCTTGCCGACTTCCTGAACCGCTGCGGCGGGCGTATCGAGGGCGCGGGGACTTCAACGATTCACATCGAGGGGCGGCGGGCGCTTTCCGGCTGCGATTTTTCGCCCCTGCCGGACCGCATCTTCGCCTCCACACTGGCCTGCGCCGCCGCTGCTGCCGGAGGGCGGGTGGAACTCACCGGATGCCCGCCCGCGCTCTATGCGCCGGTGCTGGAAATTCTGGAACAAATGGGCTGCACCGTGGAGCGGGGCGCAGACCGGGCCGAGGTGGCCCGTTTCGGGCGGCTGTACGGGGCGGGCCGGGTCTTCACCGGGGTGTACCCGGGTCTCGCCACCGACGCTGCGCCCCTGCTGGCCGCTGCCATGCTCTGTGCCGAGGGGGAGAGCAGCATCGAGGACGTCGTCTTCGAACGGCGGTTCGGCTGCGCGGAGGGCTTCGAGCGGCTGGGCGGGCGGGTAAATCGGTCAGGCCGGGTGCTCTCTGTCGGTCCGCTGCCGGAAAGCGGCCTCCACGGCGCCACCCTCACTGCGCCTGACCTGCGGGGCGGCGCGGCACTGGTGGTGGCGGCTTTGTCGGCACGGGGAAAAAGCCTCGTGGAAGAGACTCGTCATATCGACCGGGGCTATGCCGGCCTGTGCGAAGTTCTGGCCTCTTTAGGGGGACGAATTGGCAGAGAAATGCAGCCCCTTGACGCCGCTGTGAAAAAAATACCATCGAAAAAGCAAATTTATCTTGCATTCGGGGCCAAAAGATGATACGATACTGTTATATAGTAGCAGTAATGTTGAGTTCTATCCTGCGCCAAGGCGCGGTCTACGGTACAGTCCTTGCCTTTGCCAGAGCAATCGGAGAATACGGTGCTACATCCATGCTCGCAGGAAACATTCTTGGCAAGACCAGAACCGTTTCCGTTGCCATTGCTTCGGAGACTGCGGCAGGAAATTATGGCATGGCCGGTTTCTGGGTAGTTGTGATTTTGATCATTTCATTTGTGATCGTTGCGGCGATCAATATCGTTTCCGGTAAGGGAATGAAGATGGGCAGGTGGATGTAATGGCAGTCAGTGTGGATATTGAGAAGAAACTTCATGGCTTCACTCTGAAAGTAAAGCTGGAGAGTGATGGTTCTCCAATGGGGATCCTTGGAGCATCCGGAAGCGGAAAAAGTATGACTCTGCGCTGTATTGCAGGAATCCAGACACCGGACTCAGGAAGAATTGTTGTAAATGATAAAGTTCTTTTTGATTCAGAAAAGAAAATCAATCTTAAACCGCAGGAGAGGAAGGTCGGCTATCTTTTTCAGAACTATGCACTTTTTCCTACCATGACTGTAGAGAAGAACATTGCATGCGGATACAGAGGGGATAAGAGCCAGCTTCAGGCAAAAGTAGCAGATTACA
>OGNF01002461.1_pt1 | contig 13985 bp, 12 predicted proteins | sample 1573321 | NCBI WGS metagenome assembly OGNF01 (sample SAMEA2581911, study PRJEB24529) | metagenome | biome: Human gut stool | place: China | collected 2011
CTTCTGAGTACATCCAAGTGATTTATCTTCAAGAGTTGTGATACCGATGTTAAGAGCATATCTCCTGTCTGCGGAACACCAAATTTTTCTTTTATTTCATTATACTTATCCACTGAAATATAAAGTGGATTTTCTATTATTTTTCCCTCGTCACTTTCAATAATCTCTTTTGATCTATAAAATGGCACTCCATCATCAACATATTCTGAGTAAAAAATGCGCTTACTTGATGTTATTTCACAAACATCTCCCAATTTCACTTTTTCCCACTTCATACCCCCATCTCCTCCAGATTCTTCGAGATGGTTTCCATCAGGCGGTTGGACTCTGCCTGCAATTCCAGCAGTTCCTTGTGGATTTCCTTCATCCGCTGGGCAAAATCCACGCCATCATCCTCCACAGGTGCAACGCCCACATAGGCACCGGGCGTCAGGGATGCGCCTTTCTCGTTGAGGATGGTGTCGCGGCTGGCCACCTTGCACAGACCGGGAATGTCCTGATAAACGCCCTCGCCAAACTTTTCGGTGAGCCAGACGGCCTCCTTGGCAACGGTCAGCTTCTCGTTGAGGGCTTCCAGCTCCTTGTCGAACTTTTCCTGCGTAGCTTTGCGCTCTTTGCGGGGTGCTGCCTCCACAGCGGCTTTGGCTTCTTCCCGCTTGGCCTGCACGTTTTGTTCCAGTACGGTCTGAATTTCTGCAAAGGCGCGGTCATCCGCCAGTTCTGCGTGATACTCCGCCAAAAGCCCCTTGTACTTGTCCACCTCGCCACGATAGAGCCAGACAATGGCGTTGAGGTTCTTCAGCTGCCAGTCGCTCCACTCGTTCTGAGTGCGGTCCACAACGGTATAATAATTGCGTGCGTCGATGAACAATACGGTGTCCAGCAGATGTTCCGGTTTGCCCTTATCCAGAAACCACAGCGAACAGGGCAGGCTCTTGGTGTAGAAGAAATTGTTGCCCACGCTCATCATCACGTCCACATGGCCGGTCTGGATAAGTTTTTCACGGATGTCCTTGTCTTTGCCCTGACTGTCGGTAGCCGAGGATGCCATCACAAAACCCGCGCGGCCGTGCTCGTTCAGGTAGGAGTAGAAATAGGACACCCACAGATAGTTTGCGTTGCCGATTTCCTTGGCCTTGTTCACACCGGGCAGGCCAAAGGGCAACCGCCCGGCACTCTGCGCCGACTCCGACTTAACCTTATCCACGTTAAACGGTGGATTTGCCATCACATAGTCGCAGCAGCCGTTCAGGTTGTGGGCATCGTGATAGAAGGTATTGGCTTCATCGCCGGACTTGATCACGCCGGTCAGACCATGCACGGTCATGTTCATCAGACAGAGCTTTGCGTTGTACTCCACCTTTTCCTGTCCGTAGAACGTCATGGTGTTGTTGGCGATCATGCCCGCATGGTTTACAAAGTCGCCGGTCTGCACAAACATACCGCCGCTGCCGCAAGCCGGGTCCAACAGAACGCCGTGGGCAGGCTCCAGCACATTGACGATCATTTTCACCAGCGATTTCGGCGTAAAGAACACGCCGTCATCCTGTGCCACATTCTTGGCAAACTTATTCAAAAAGTACTCGTAGATACGGCCGATCACATCGCCGCCCACATCGTCCAACGCATCATTGTTGAAGATGCGCAGCAGTTCCCCCAACAGTTCATCCGAGAAGATGGTGTAGTCCTTCGGCAGAACGCCCTGCAGCTGCTCGCTCTGCTGCTCCACCAGTTCCATGGCGTTGTTCACCACTTCGCCCAGACTGTTCAGAGGATTGCCCTCGATGCCGGTCAGCCCCTGCTCCGGGATGTTGGCGGGCAAATTGACTAAGTAATTGTACTGCGCCTCCTTGGGCAGAAACAGTGCACTCTTTTCGGCAAAGTCGCTTTGCTCCACCGGCAGCACCCGGCCACCGCGCATGGGACGGTCTTTCAGGATCTCCCGCTCCACCAGTTTGAAGCGGCTGTACGCATACCGCAGAAAAATCAGTCCCAGTACCGGCATACAGTATTGGTTCGAGGTGAGTTTAGAGCCTGCACGCAGCAGATCTGCCGACTCCCACAGGTCAGCTTCCAGTTTTTTGACGTTCACATTATTTGCCACGAGGGGGTTCCTCCTGTTGTTTGGATTTTCATTTTCTATTGTATCACATTTTTCTGCAATGTTCATCTTTAATCATCGCTATTTTCTTTTTTGACTGGAAAAAGTTGTTTACCAATGGCTGACAATGTGTTAGAACCATAGACTTTCTCATTTGGAGACGCTAATCCTGCAGATGCAGTTCAAGGGTTTGGGTGTCCCCAACAAGTATTTTGCAGAGCAAAATTTGCGTTTGCGGAGCGCAGCGCAGCAATGAAAGCCCCAGTGGGGCTTTTAAGCGACAGAACGGTCTTGCGCAGCAAGATGGAGGGGCCTCGCCCCGACAAGTTCCTGCGGAGGCACTACTCAGAACGGTAAGCAAGAACGAGCAAAGGCAGGGTATCATCGTGGTGATGGTGCCCTGCCTTTTACGTTTGTCCCTCCTATATGCGTGTTTCGGGTCAATCGCTGCGTACGTCCGTACACAGCCCGTACGCACGTACGCAGGAAAATGAGCAAGTTCTGGCATATAGGGGTGGTCTTTCGGTTGGCAGTATGATATACTCGGCTCAACATAATAGTTGTAGACAAATGCAATTTTGAAAGTGTATCAATCGTATCTTAAATAAACGCACCATCTAAAAAGGAGGTCTTAGCTATGAAAAAAGCATCGAGCATTTGGGTTCGCAGAGGTGTTTTGATTCACCGCTTGCATGGTCAAGGGTTGGCATTAGCTCTCCTATTAAAGCAAAAGCCGATGTCTGCTCCGCAAATTTGCTCATCCCTTTTGGAAAAGGAAATTCACGTTGACCGAAAGAAGATTGGGAAACTTTTGGCAGACCTTGAATGGTGGGGAATTGTTTCTAACGAGAATGGTATATACAGCTGTCAGTGTGCTGCGTTGGATGGTTTCCAAGAGAACTATAATGAAAGCCAACTGATTGATTTGATTGGGCTGACTCAAAACACTGTAAATGGCCAGTCTTTTTACAGTTCTGTGCCTCCAATGAGTGTTAGTTCTCGTGGGCCTAGCGGGGCATGATTTTCGGATAGTAAACAGCAGGGTTTGGGGCAGGCACGCCCCAACAAGAAGCGGTCCCAAAGGGGCACAACATTTTCAAAAATTGAAAATTTGTGGCCACGGGACGGTTCTTGCCCTTTGCAGTTTCCATCGGTGTTATAATCGCCGTCCTTGAAAATTCGCCGTATTTCCGTTATACTATAAGAAAAAGAGGTGATAGGATGTTTCTGCAATACTATGTGACCGAATCAACCACCAGAAACCGGGTCAACATTGAAATCAATGCAGCCACCAAAACTGACCTGGATGCAACACGGAACGGCTGGCAGACAGTCTGGAACACAGATTTCATCCTTGACCCTCAAAAGGAAAAGTATGCAGCCAAAACCGAAGATGGTGAGATCATTGCGTTGGGAGCCTATTGTGTCCGGAAAGGAAGCGTTGCCGTTTACATTGCCTATATTGAGAGCCAGCCAGAAAGCAACCCAACTTTAGTGGAACACAAAAAATATTCCGGCATCGGCAAAGCTATGATTGCGTTCGGCATACAGCTTTCTATTGATGCAAGCTGCAATGGCGTCGTAGTGTTTGAAGCAAAGACCGATGATTTGGAACAGCACTATATCCGTGATTTTGGTGCAAGGCCAGTCGCATCTCTGTATCCAGATGGCCCGAAAACCTTTATGATTGCAGATGAAGCCGCGAAAAACATCTTTTCTTCTTACCTTTTCTGAAATTGAAGGAGGAAACCGTATGAAAGAGTATAACAAAGATTTGGATATCGTCTTTTCTCCAATGTCCGATGAAACGATGTCGTGGCTGGACGAATTGTTCTCAACCTGCAAACGCTTCGGTGTGGATTATTACAACGCTTCCGAAAAAGACCGTGTCTTTGTGGAAGCTGTTGCTCGAAAGAACTATGGTTTGAAACAGGCATCTGCCAACGGAAAAGCTGCTTCTACCGTGGAGCCGTTCTTTGGGATTCACCGAGCGGTATAAGGTTTTCGGGTTCGAGTGCTGTGGAGAATGCTCCACCATACAGTTCGTACTCGAACCCGATTCTTTATGAGAAAGGGTTCGGGTACGTTTTTTGTTTACGGGAGGTTCTGCGGAGGGAGCACGCAGAGCGGTAAACAAGCAAAGGCAGGATATCATCGTGGCGATGGTATCCTGCCTTTTGTGCTTTATGGCGCATTGGAGAGCAATCGCTGCGTACGTCCGTACATGGTCGGTACGCACGTACGCAGAAAAAAGAGAAAGTTCCGGCATATAGGGGTGTTCTTTCGGCTGGTGGTATGATATACTCAACTTGACAAATCGGAAGTTGTGGAGGTAATTATCAATGAGAAATATTTACGATAATAGTGAATTTTTTGCCGCATATGCGGAAATGGGAAGAAGCAAAGATGGTCTGAAAGCTGCTGGAGAGTGGCATCAGTTGCAACCGTTATTCCCTAAATTACAGGGAAAAAAAGTTTTGGATTTAGGATGTGGTTACGGTTGGCATTGCAAATATGCCGCACAAATGGGAGCTACTGAAATTCTTGGTATTGATAGTAGTCAAAAAATGATTGCAAAAGCAGTAGCTGATAACTCTGATGACAAAATCAAGTATAAAGTTTGCGGTGTTGAAGAATACATTTATCCTGAAAATACTTATGACCTAGTTGTTTCTAACCTGGTACTGCACTATATCGAAAATTTAGCTAATGTTTATCAAAAGGTGTATTGCACATTAAAAGTAGGTGGGTATTTCCTATTCAATATTGAACATCCGACTTTCACCGCAGGTGTTAATGAGGATTGGATTTATGATGAAAATGGGAAACCTAAATATTGGCCAATCGACAATTACTATTACACAGGCGAAAGAGAAACCAATTTTCTTGGTCAACGAGTAATTAAACAGCACCACACATTAACGCAGATATTGAATCCACTTATAAAATGTGGTTTTCAAATTGAGGCTATTGAGGAAGCAATGCCTCCGGCAGATATGATGGGTATGCCGGGAATGTGTAATGAAATGCGTAGACCTATGATGTTGTTGGTTAAGGTTAAAAAGGTTTAATAAACAACTTCCAGTTTGCCAACCTGCCCTTTGAGAGAGGAGAAATCCTTTTCTCAAAGGGCTTTTTCTATTTATACAGATATTCGCAAACTACAAGATAAAGCCAAAACTTCATATACTCTAAGCACAAGGAGGTTGAGGTTTGGCTATGAACAACAGTTTAACAGAAGTACATATGAAATACATTAATTGGTCTGATTTCTTTGGAGTGGAGACTAATAATTATGTATATTATTGGAAATCTCTAGTAAAACTAACTTCTTCTGGTGAAATGACAGATGTTGCCATAGATATGGTAAATCATTTTATGGATGGAACGGCTTCTGATTATTGGAATGCTACATTGATAAATAAGATGGAAGAACACAGTTCAACTGAAAAATATATTACAGATATTACCAATATCATTAATTCATATATAGGTGAAAATGATGGAGATATTTCAGGATTACTTTACGATGCTGATGATCGTGACAATTTACCGTTGATTAAACAGATGCGTACAAACGATGTGTATGAACCTGTATATAGTGATAAATTTTCAGGATTAGGAATTTGTGTAGATGGTTTGTATGGAAACGAGATAGAAATATCATCATATAAATTTGATGGTACAAACTATGAATATACTTTAAAATTTACAATGTATGATATATATGGGTTAGATAGTGCTGATATAGAAGAAAATAAATATGTCGATAATGTATTTGGTTTTGGAATTTTAGCTGGTTTTAGAAGTTGGTATATTCTACAGCATTGCAATCTCTATGGCGGTGATTATCAACCTTTCATTACTTACGCATCGTTAAAAAAAACAGTTAAAGGAAATATTAAATGAGAAAAAGAATAATCATAGGTACGACAATAGCCTTAATTATTGTATTAACCATAATTGGAATGCTGCTTTATGAATCATATCAACCGCCGGACTCCATAAAAGAAATGATAATCGACAATAAAAGCTCTTATGATGGGGTTGCTAATTTTTATTACAGTGATTTTAGAGAACAAACGGAAAATCGTGTTACATATTCTTTTATATCAGAAGATACGGTTTTTTGTTATCAGGATACAACACGCTCTATTCGTCTTGATGAAAATGTAATTAGAATGTTTCATGTTGTTGATGACAGCTATTATATAGATGATAAAGGGGTGGACAGAGCATATGTATATGATAATTTTGTTCCTCTGTGTAATGTGGATGGAAGGAAATCAATCGTTTATTCTGTAGATGACACTAAAACAAAATGGATAGACTGTCCAGGCGATGAATCCCCCAAAATTAGGATAATTCAGGCTACAAAGAATTGGTATTATATAGAGCTTGTAGAAAAAATGTGGTAGAGATATTTCCGGGGGTAATGAAAGTGTCAGGTGTAAATAAACTTTTGTTTATCTGTACCTGACACCAATGTGAACCTTATTTTATGACGATGCTATTTGCAGTATTCATGGCAAGAAGCAGAAAAGCGTAGTTTCAGATCCCATTTGAACGACCAAAGATGAAAACGCTCCTGCAGAGCGTCGGTATCTCAGTATGTGGCATACCGATCGCACTGGTGCTTTCAGCACTTGCAGCGTTCCTGTCCTCGGCTGGTGCGGACAGTTCGGAGGATATAACAAAATATCCGATCTGGCTTGCCATGATAGCATTTGCTATTGTGCCGGCGGTTGTGGAGGAGTATGTATTCCGTGGGTTGATACTTGGGGCATATATGAATGTAGATACGAGAGCTGCAGTGTTCATAAGCAGTCTGTTTTTTGCACTGCTTCATTTCTCACTTGATTCTGTCCTTTACGGATTCTTCTATGGCTGTGTATTTGTCCTTATAAGGATTGCAACCGGCAATATGGTATATTCAATGGTAATGCACCTGATATTCAATGTAATCAATGTAGCGGTGTCTTATGCGGGCATGATTATGATACCGGGATGGTTCCTGATAGGAGCGTTTATTGTCTGTGTCATTGGCTATATCGTACTGAGCATATTCTTCTTTAAGAAGAACCCTGTGGAACTTCATGTGAGTGGATACAAGGGCAGACAGCTTGTAACAAAGGAAGGATATATAACGATGGCGGTATGCCTGTGTGTGACAGGAATGTTACTTATGGTATAGCTGATCGGATTGGATTGATAGATTGATTTGCACCTCATGGCTGCTTCGGTGGCTGTGGGGTGTTTTTTTGTTGGGGGATCGCACGATGTTGGGAGTATTAATTGCGGATTTGATAGAAAAATGATATTATTTTATTGAGTAGTGCGGTATTAGACATGGTAAATATGGAAATCACTGTTTTGGTACAAAATTAAGCCATAGATAGAAGTGCTTGGCTTGTTTGCAGGTGACACATATCATAGTTTGAAAAAAGAAGAAAAGGATATGTTTTTTTGTTTTTATTGGAGGGGAAATTATGAAGTTTTTACATTTATCAGATATCCATTTTGATCCTGTAAATGATGGTGAAGATACGGTAAATCTTCGAAACCAATTTATACCGTATCTTAAAGAAAAAAACATAATTGTAGATGAACTTTTTTTTACGGGTGATTTTCGGCATGCACGTAATCAACAAAGTCAACAGGAAGAGGTCGTTGCTCAAAATGCGTGTGACTTTTTGTTATCCATTGCATCTAGTGTAATAGAGGACAAAGAGAACATATACAAACACATACATATTGTGCAGGGAAATCATGATTTGTCAAGGGGCAATGTTGAATTACTCGACGAGATATATGAAGAATACGATCCACATAAAGCAAACTTTAAAGAGATAATGAAAGATGGGCGGACGGCGTTAAATATATTGCTGTCTCGTTTTTCCTTTTTTCAACTGTGTGTAGATCTGTTAAAAAATGATGTATGGAATAATTGGATGGAGGGAGAAGTGTGTCCTGTGAAAGAACTTGAGGATTGCAGTATAATATACATTAATACTGCAATTGCAAGTGGACGCGATGAAGAACGGGGGAAATTATATGTAGGTCGTCAATATATTGCAAATGCTTTTCGAAGGGTAAAAGAGAAAAATTCAGATAAGCCTATAATTGTACTTGCACATAATGTTATTGATGATATTGAGAGAGATGAGCGGAATAAAATAAAAAATTTAATTAATGATTTAGGAACCCCTGTTATTTGGTTGTGCGGAGATTCCCATGATACAGAATATAATAATTCGTATAATGTTGCGTATATTACTGCTGGTTGTCTTTTGCAGGAGCGAGGAACTGAGGCAAGTTTTTATGTCGGCGAGATTAATGAAGATGGAGTGAGTTTTGAGGCTCATGGATATGACAGTAAAAATTCAGGTTGGGAATATAAAGAGACCATAACTAAGCGAATTAATAATTCATTACCAGCTACATTAAAAAAACGAAAAAAAAAATTAGGTAAAATCAATAATCTTGCACTTCCCAATAAATACTTTTCAGGCAGAGAGAATGAGTTAAATCAAATTGATAGATATTTTCGAGAAGATGAAATAACGATGGTAAATATATGTCAGACGATTTCTGGATTGGGAGGTGTAGGAAAGACACAATTAGCGTTAGAGTATGGTTATCGTTTTGGAGGAAATTATCCAGATGCGGTTTGGTTTATTGCTGCTGATGGGGTGATTTCAATTTACAAAAGTTTTATTCAGCTTGCAATGACTGTAGGTATCTCATTACCATCAAAATACAAGATTGAAGACTTGCAAGCAGCCGTTAGAAATTGGCTTATCAATCATGATAAGTGGTTGCTGATTATTGATAATCTTGAAAGCTTTGCAGATATAGAAGCTTATTTGCCTAATGTATTAAAGGGGCATTTTATTATTACAACCAGAGATACAAGTATTGATATTGGTGTTAAATATCCATTAGATGTCTTTTCGGATGAAGAGGCAATAAATTTTTTGAAAAATCGTATATATGGTAAGGGATACAAAAAAGAATATGATTTTGAAGATTTTGAAAGCATGGCACCTGAACTTGTAAATCGATTAGGTAACTTGCCGCTTGCACTAGAACAAGCTGGTGCATATATTTTTGTTACAAAATGTTCAATAACAGAATATTTAAATACTTTGGAAGAGAATGGGTTAGGGGTATTTGATGAAGATGAGGATTATGCAACACCTTTGTATTATGAGAAAGTGGTAAATACGACTTGGAATGTTTCTATTAATAACATTGCAGATGAGGGTGCAAAGCAGTTATTTTATCTTTGCGCTTATATGGCTTCCGAGAAGATACCGATTAATTTCTTTATTCAGACAAGAGATAAATTACCGATTCCTTTAAGTGATGATTTGGGAAATGGACTTTTCAAGAATAGAATCGTTACAGAGTTGAGAAAATACTCTCTTACAGGAGGTAATGCAGAATATATAAATGTTCATCGATTGGTTCAAGAAGTTGTGAGAAATCAATTGAGTGACGATAAAAAGTGGCTAAATCTATGTTATTTATGTATTGGTGAATATCTGCCAACAAGCTATGAGGAAAAGCAGTCTAGAATACAGTTTATGGAGATTTCTAATCATTGTGAAAGCGTATTAAACAATCTGAAAAATGTGGAAAAAGACGAATACTATTCAACAATTCTTTTTAACATGGGATATGGATATTATGTGAATGGAAGTTACAAAAAATCGTCTGGTGGCTTGCGCCGTTCATGTTCAGCACGACGCCAAAGGGCGCGAGGTCCATGAAAAGGAATACTTCGAATCCACCGGCACATACTCCGGTAGACAACGACTTACCGAATGGTGCTCTTCACAGAACGCCGACTTGATCCTTATGGAGAGCACCGGCATTTTCTGGAAGGCGCCTTTCCGTGATCTTGAAAAAGCTGATTTGCATCCAGTCCTCATCAATCCGCGAATCTTTAATCGTGGTTCGGACAAGCGCAAAACCGACAAAAGTGATGCCACATGGCTGGCCAACCTTGCTCGCCTTGGCCTCTATCGAGCCTCGTTTATTCCAGCAGAACCTTACCGTTCGCTGAGATTGGTTCAGTCCCAAATCAAATCGCTTGTTGCTGAACGTCAACGCCTCAAAAATCGCCTTGTGAAAGTCCTGGATGACTCCGGGTTCAGATTTACGGTTGCTTTCACCGACATCGGCGGCGCTTCCTCCCAAAGTCTCATCGCCGGCATTCTGGAAGATGCACCCCGAGAAGAACTCGCCCTCATGATTGATCCGTTGTGCAAAAAATCAATCGAGGAGATCCTGGATGCCGTTTCCGGAGAACTATCCCAAATTAACAAGGACATCGTCCAATCAATCCTGAGACTGATCGAGACGCATACCAAAGAAATCGAAACTCTCGAACAAACGGTCATCCGTGAATTGAAGAAGTGCGAGAAAGTCAAACAAAACATTCGCCTAATGACGACTATCCCGGGCGTCAGTGAAAAATCTGCGCAGTTGCTGATGTCAATGATCGGACCGGACTTCGTAGAAAATTTTTCCTCGCCACACGCTTTTGCTCGTTGGCTGGGCGTATGCCCGGGAAATAACGAATCGGCCGGACAAATCAAAAGCGGAAGGACTCCTCATGGGCAAAGGTTAATCAAAAAGGTGCTTACCGAATGCGCTCAAGCAGCGTGTCATACCAAAGGCTCACATCTTGCCGTCCTATTCGGAGGGTGGAAGCACAAGGGATTCTGCAAGGCCGTTATGGCAGTAGCTCACAAGCTGGCATTGCTGATCCACTGGGTGGTTGTGAATCAGAAACCATACATCGACAAAGAGTTCGATTACACAGGCGTCTTTAAACAGGATGGTCAACGCCGGCCTCGGTGGATTCGCGCGTTAAGGCGTTATGGGCTGATGACACTTGCAGACGTCGAAAAGGAAAAAGCCGCTCGAGGATGGATAATCGCTAAGGCATAAGCCACTTCATACTTGGAGTTGCCCTTAATCCTGAATCAGCACACACAATCGGGGACACAGGCCGGGCGAGTCTATAGTAATGCCCCATCAACATAGGAATCGAGTATTCCTACCGGGGGTGTTTTTTCTTTTTGGTTTCCGGCGCTTCCGCTTTCATACTAAGCCGTGCGCTTTCGCCTTCATGCGAATCAGGCAAGCGCACCAGCAAACAAAATGAAAGGTCCGAAGCTCACGCTTCGGACCTTTCTGCTTTTCCACTGCGCTCCCGCGTCACTCGTGACGCACCGCCTCGATCGGGTCGAGCTTGGCCGCACGTCTGGCGGGGAAGAAGCCGAACACCACGCCCGTGAGGGCCGACACGGTGAAGGCGAGCAGATTGATGCCCGGGCTGAAGATGAAGGGCACGCCCATGTAGACCGCAAGGGCCTTCGAGACGCCCAGAGCCGCCAGCACGCCGAGCGCGCCACCCATGCAGCCGAGCATCAGCGCCTCGATCAGGAACTGGAGCAGCACCTCGCGCTCGAGGGCGCCGATGGCGAGTCGGATGCCGATTTCACGGGTTCGCTCTGTCACGGACACCAGCATGATGTTCATGATGCCGATGCCGCCCACGAGCAGGCTCACGGCCGCCACTGCGGCGAGCAGCGTAGTCATGATCTGCGTGGTGGATGCCACCTTGGCGGCGATCTCCGCCGTGTCCAGAATCTGGAAGTTGTCGTCATCGCCGTCGGAGAGGCTGCGCCTCTCGCGCATGAGCTCCGTGACGGCATCGCGCAGGCGGTCTCGGTCCGACTGCGGATTCACCGAAACCAGAAGGGCGCCGACTCGGTTCTTGCCGAGGATGCGGCGTTGGAGCGTCTTGATCGGCATGACGAGCAGGTCGTCCTGATCGCCGCCCATGGCGGCCGTACCCTTGGTCTTGAGAAGGCCCACGACCCTGCACGAGAAGCTTCCCGTGCGGATGGTGCGTCCGATGACCTCCGCTCCTTCGCCGAAGAGCTCCTTCTGAATGGTGCCGCCGATCACGCAGACGGCGGCACCCGACTGCATTTCGCCCTGCTCGAAGGTGCGTCCGTCGACGATTTCGCGGTTGTCGATCGTAAAGTAGTTGTTGTCCGTGCCGATCACGCTCGTCTGCCAGTTGCGCCCGTTGGCCACGACCGTCATGGTCTTGGAGGCCTGAGGCGCCACGGCGACGATGCCCGCGATCTGGCGCTTGAGCGCATCGGCGTCCTCGAGCGTGAAGTTCGGCGCGCCCACGCTCTGGCCCGGCCCCATGCGAAGACCGGGACGCAGCATCAGCTGGTTGTTGCCGAAGGACTCGATCTGCGTGCGAATGGCCTGCGAGGCCCCGTTGCCGACCGTCACCATCGTGATCACGGCCATGACGCCGATCACGACGCCGAGCACGGTGAGCAGGCTTCTGAGCGGATTTCGACTGATCTGGCGCACGGCCAGCACGAATGCATTCCCGATCATGACGCGGCCTCCGTCTTGCTGTCGCTGATGAGCAGGCCGTCCCTGAAGACAAGGTGGCGCTTTGCGTAGCGGGCCATGTCGGGCTCGTGCGTGACGAGCACGACCGTGATGCCGTCCTCGGCGTTGAGGGCCGAAAGAAGCGCCATGATCTCCTCGCTTCGCGCCGTGTCAAGACTGCCCGTCGGCTCGTCTGCGAGAAGCAGCTTCGGGCGCGTGACGATGGCGCGCGCAATCGCGACGCGCTGCTGCTGTCCGCCCGAGAGCTCGCTCGGCCGGTGCTCCACCCGTTCGGCGAGGCCCAACCGGTCGAGGAGCGGAAGCTCCACGTTCTCAAGCGCCGTCGTTCTGGCGAGAAGATTGAAGCCCTGAAAGACGAAGCCGAGGTACTTGCGCCGCAGGAGCGCACGCTGGTCGCGCGACAGGCTCTCGACGTGCATTCCGCTGAAGAGATACGCGCCCGCCGTCGGGCTGTCGAGCGCGCCGATGATGTTCATGGCCGTCGACTTGCCCGAGCCCGACGCGCCCATGATGGCGACGAATTCGCCCTCGTCAATCGAAAAGCTCACGCCGCGCAGGGCCTCGAAGGCCGCCTCGCCCGTGCCGTAGCGCTTGCGGATGTCGACGAGTTCAACTAGTGGCTGTCCCATTGCGTCTCCTCAGGCGCCCTTCTGCTGGTCGACGACGACCTTGTCGCCCTCGGCGATGTCGCCCGAGACGATTTCGGTCTGCATGCCGTCGGTGAGACCCGTGACGACGTCGACGCGCACGGGCTTGCCGTCACGCAGCACGTAAACGGTCCTGCTCGCCTGGCCGTGCTGGGCGCCGCCGGGATCGAACCGCTCGTGCGCGTGTCCGGTGTGGACGAGGACGCCGTCGCCGCCGCGCTCACCGAACCCACCCCGGCCGAGCTGGTGACCGCCCTGGCCGTGGCCAAGGCCGAGGCGGTGCTGCCGCAGCTCGCCGAGGACGCCCCCGGCGAGGAACTGGTCGTCGTCGGCTGCGACTCGATGCTGTCCATCCACGGCGAAGTCGTCGGCAAACCGCACGACCCCGAGATCGCCGCCAAGCGCTGGCGCGGCATGGCCGGCTCCAGCGGCGAACTGCTCACCGGGCACACGGCGCTGCGCGTCCGCGACGGCGAGGTGCTCAGCCGCGCGCAGGCGCACCGCACCACCGTCGTGCGCTTCGCCGAACCCTCCGAAGCCGAGATCGAGGACTACATCGGCACCGGCGAACCGCTGCACGTGCTCGACGACATCACCCTCGATCTGCGCGCCGGTGAGGTGGTGGCGCTGCTCGGCCGTTCGGGCTCGGGCAAGTCGACGCTGCTGCGCACCATCGCCGGGCTGATCCCGCCCACCCGCGGCACCGTCCGCTACCGGGGCCGGGAGCTCAACGGCGCCAACCCGATGACAGATCGGAAGAGCGGTTCAGCAGGAATGCC
>OGNF01002476.1_pt1 | contig 13930 bp, 13 predicted proteins | sample 1573321 | NCBI WGS metagenome assembly OGNF01 (sample SAMEA2581911, study PRJEB24529) | metagenome | biome: Human gut stool | place: China | collected 2011
ACGTCAGGATGGAAGAGGGCTGGCGTAAGGCTTTACAGTCTGAGTTTGACAAGCCCTATTTCAAGAATCTCACAGAGCGCGTTCGCGCTGAATATAAGACGCCGGGGATACAGGTCTATCCCCCGGCGTCGCGCATTTTCGCAGCTTTCGATTCATGCCCTTTCGAGGATGTGAAGGTGGTGATCATCGGCCAGGATCCATATCACGGTCCCGGACAGGCCAACGGCCTCTGCTTCTCCGTCAACCCCGGAGTGCAGATTCCACCCTCCCTGCAGAACATCTTCAAGGAGATTGCATCCGACACAGGACGCCCCGTGCCCTCTGACGGCAATCTTGAACGATGGGCTCGACAGGGAGTGTTCCTGCTGAATTCCTCTCTCACGGTGCGCTGCCATCAGCCAAAGTCGCATTCAGGCATCGGATGGGAAACGCTGACAGATGCTGCCGTGCGACGTCTTGCAGAGGAGCGTTCCGGCATTGTGTTCATGCTCTGGGGAAGCGACGCTATCCGCAAAGGAGCTTTCATCGACCGCAGCCGACATCTCGTGCTCACAGCCCCTCATCCCTCTCCCCTTTCCGCTTATCGAGGTTTCTTCGGCTGCAAGCATTTCTCCCAGGCCAACCAATATCTCATTTCTCAAGGCAAAACTCCTATTGAATGGTAATAAAATCTCTCTTCTCCCGCTTAAGCAGTACCCTCCTCATCACGATTCTGCTTATTGCCGCCATGATGACCTCTGTCATGGCATCTGCCACCAACACTGCTCAGCAGATATTTGACCCGCAGTTCAAGACCCTTAAAGTGCAGGTGGCCTATGATTTTATGGCGCCCCCTGTAATCAGAATGGGCTCTGACGATATGCTCATCATTAATTTCGACGAGATTGGCGAAGATTTCTCCGACCTTCAGTGGCGACTCATCCATTGCAATGCCGACTGGCAGCCCTCGCGCCTCGTGGACTCCGAATTTATAGACGGTTTCAATTCCGGCGACATCGACGACTATGCCTTCTCCACAGCCACTTATGTGCATTATATAAATTACCGCATCGAGATTCCTTCGCCGGATATGCGCATTATCCATTCCGGGAATTATCTGCTCCAGGTGTTCAGGCGCGACAATCCGGAGGATGTGATTCTGCAGGCACGTTTCAGTGTGGTGGAGCCAATGGCTCACATAGCAGGAGGATACACCACTCGCACCGACCGTGGCCACTATTCCGACTGGCAGCAACTCGATTTCCGCGTTGACGCCTCCGCAGCCGGTAACCTCAACCCATATGCCGACCTAATCGTCACCATCGACCAAAACGGCCGTAGTGAAACTCTCCGCACAGTGCCTCAGCCGGCCCGGGTAGAGGGCAAGACTCTGGTTTTCAGTCATCAGCCCGACCTGATTTTCCCGGCATCCAATGAATACCGTCGTTTTGAATCGGTGAGCAATTCATTTCCCGGAATGAATGTGGACTCTCTGCGATATATGGGCACGAACTATCATGTCTGGCTCAAGCCCGACGAGGAACGTCTCACACGGCAATATGCCTATGACCGCACTCAGCACGGACGCTTTATCGTGCGGGAATACAATTCATCCGATTCAGACATAGGCGCCGACTACATCACTGTGCATTTCACGCTCGATATGCCGGAAATGCCGGGCAGGGAGGTATATGTTGACGGAGAATTCTCCAATGGTCTTTACTCCGACTTCAACCGCATGACCTACATCCGCGCCCGCGGACGTTATGAGGCACAGATTCCTCTGAAGCAAGGCGCCTATAACTATCAGTATGTCACCACCACTTCCTCAGGCATTCATTCCACGGAGGCCATTGAAGGCAACAAACATGAAACAGAAAATGAATACCGTGTGGCAGTATATCTGCGCCCAGCCGGAGCACGTGCCGACCGCCTGATAGGATATGCCTCCCTCGGCCCCATATAGAAAATATGTTGCAGATTAAAGATACTTTGGTTAGCCTCGACCTCATAGAGGATTTTTTCGTATGCGACCTCGACGCATGCCTCGGTGCCTGCTGCATCGATGGAGATGCCGGCGCGCCGCTGCTTGAAAGCGAACGCGAAGAGATTGAGAAGGTGCTTCCCGATGTGGAGCCTTATCTATTACCATCCTCGCTTAATACTATCAAGGAGGATGGCGCTTCATATTATGATGAGGACGGCGACCTCGTGACCCAGATTGTGGATGGCAAGAACTGCGTGTATACTTGCTATGCACCCGGAGGCAAATGCCTCTGCGCTCTCGAGAAAACCTATAGCGAGGGAAAGATTCCGGATGTAAAGCCCTCGTCCTGCCGCCTATATCCTGTAAGATTGAAAAAATACGACGGGTTCACAGCCGTCAACATGCACCACTGGAAGGTGTGTCGCAGCGCCTATGTCAACGGACGCCGGCTCGGAGTGCGCGCATATCAATTTCTTGAGGGCCCGCTGGTGAGGGAATTCGGTCAGGAATGGTATGACGAACTCTGTCTCACCGCCAAGGAATACCTGCGCCAGAAAGGCAAATAACCCACTTATTACTTATTACATATCACTTATTCCATAAGCCTCTTATATGAATCCCAAGATAAGTGTCATCGTACCCGTTTACAATGGTGCCGGATATCTGCGTGCCCTTGCCGACACGCTTCTTGCCCAGAATTTCGGCGAGTGGGAGGCTTTGCTAATCGACGACGGAAGTTCTGACAGCAGTCGTGAGATCCTTCGCAACCTGGAAGCCGAGGATTCACGCTTCCGCGTTTTCTTCAAGCAGCACGAGCGCTATGTGTCCCGTGCGTTGCGTTTTGCGTTCCAACGTATGCAGGGCGATTGGTGGTTCTATATGTCGCAGGATGATCTTCTGAGTCCGGATTGTTTCACACAAATGCTGAGTGCCGCAGAAAAACATAATGCTCAAAGCGTTGTCCCCTTGCTTTCCACGTGGAACAAAGAAGGCGCCACCCCGTGCCCGATGCCTGTGACTCCGGCGGCATCAAATCCCGTGATTTCAGGAAGGGAGGCTTTCACCCTCAGCATCAACTGGCAAGTGCATGGGTTCGCGCTTTTCCACCACTCACTATTCGAAAAGGCTCAACGATACATCGCCCCTGCCAATGGCGCTCCCGACCTCGTTTGCACAGATGAATTCTATTCAAGGATACTGTTAGGTCTAAGCGAGAAAGTGGCTTTCTCAGAAGGGATATTCCTCTATCATCAGGGAAATCCCGATGCTATCACGAAGCGCTGGAATATGGACCGCACTGGCTACATCGACATCACCCGCCAACTTGCCACCTTTGCCCGTGAACAAGGATACTATGCAGCGGCAACATCACTCATCGGCGACCTCGCAGCCAATGAATCAATCGGCTGCTTAAAGGCTTATTTAGGACAGTTGAAAGCCGAGCAAGCACCATTGCTTCAGCGCATTTTCGGCGACACCCGACTCAAGGAGATTTTCGCTGCAATCCGCCGCAACCAGTCGCTCTGGAATGAAGGCTCGCTCAAAAAACGAATGCGGGCAAAGCTCATCCTGACATCTCCCCTCGGCACAAGAGCCGCTCTCCTACTCGCCCGCTTTATCATCTAACAATCCCTCAATTCTACATTTTAAACTTTCAATTTTCAATTTAATCCTCTGATGTTTGCATATTTTGCACTTTTGTGCTAACTTTGGGTCAATGTATCCATTCGGAAGTCTGCACACATGGGTTGATTTCGCCATTTTCATGATTTATGCGGCGATTGTGCTCAGTTGCGTGGTGGTGGTCCTGAAGGAAAACCGTAACCCCATCCGCGCCCTGGCATGGACCATCGCGCTGCTCTTCCTGCCCCTTGTCGGTCTGATTTTCTACCTCTTTTTCGGTCGCAGCCTCCGCGGGCAGCATATGATCTCACGCCATAACAAGCGCAAGATAATCACCTCGATGACTCCACGCCACGTGGACCTCGACAAGCAGAAACTCACAAGATCGGAACGCTCGCTGGTGAAGCTGGCTAGAAACACCTCCTCATCATTCTATACTGTCAACAACCGGGTGGAGATATTCACCACCGGAAGAGAGAAATTCACAGCCCTGAAACGCGACCTGCTTGCTGCCCGCCATTCCATCCTCCTGCAGTATTACATCTTCCTCGATGATGAAATAGGCCATGAGATTGCCGACATACTGATGCAGAAAGCCAAAGAGGGGGTGGAGGTCAAGGTGATTTACGACCATGTGGGGAGCTTCTCGGCGAGCAACAGTTTCTTCAAGAAGATGCGCGAGGCAGGCGTGGACACACACCCCTTCTTCAAGGTGACCTTCCCTCAATTCGCCAACCGAATCAATTGGCGTAACCACCGCAAGGTAGTCATTATCGACGGCCGCATCGGATACATGGGCGGCATGAATATCGCCGACAGGTATTATGCAGGAGTAGACGGACGCCAGCCCTGGCGCGACACTCATCTCCGCCTCGAGGGCGACATTGTGGAGTCAATGATTTTCTCATTTGTGGTCGACTGGAATTTCAAGAAAACCGATTCACCTATGGAATATCCCAAGGCAGCCCCGGTGAACTTCCACAATGACGTGGGCATGCAGTTGGTCACATCCGGACCGATGTCGCAATGGCACAATCTCACGCTCTGCTTCCTTAAGGCCATCTCGTCGGCCACACGCTCCATCTACATTCAGACCCCCTATTTCCTGCCCACCGATTCCCTGATGCAGGCTCTCGAGGCCGCAGCACTTGCCAAGATCGACGTGCGCATCATGATTCCTCGCAAACCAGACTCCGTGATGCTCCGTTATGCTTCGTTTTCCTATGTGTCGAAATGTCTGCGAGCCGGAATCAAGGTGTATCTCTACAATTCCGGAATGATTCATGCCAAGATGATGACCATCGATGATAATTTCGTAACCACAGGTAGCACCAACTTCGATTTCCGGAGTTTTGAGAATAATTTCGAGGCCAACCTTCTCATCTACGACAAAGACATCAACGCCCGGATGCGAGATATCTTCTTTGAGGATATGGGACGCTGCACCAAGCTCTCGCTCACCTCTTGGCACCGCCGACCCATAATGCAGCGCGGACTGGAATCAGTGCTCCGCCTCGTGGCGCCGATTCTCTGAGAAATAATGAACTATGACACGAATAAAGGCTTACAATAACGATTACAGGCATCTTCACGATTTCATAGCCAATCTTCCAGCCACTTTCGACTCCTCCGGGGAGGTGATTTATGAGGACCGCAATGTGGTGCGACGCATCAAGGCGCCCGACGGCACTATGCTTAATGTGAAGCGTTACAGAGTGCCTACAGGCATCAATCGTTTTGTATATTCATCCGGACTCCGCAAACCAAAAGGTGAACGAGCTTACCGGTATCCGGCTCAGTTGCTCGAAGCCGGTATTGACACTCCCACGCCTATTGCATATATCGAGGAGCGCCACTTCGGAATTCTTGCTTACAGTTGGTTTGTAAGTCTGCATTGCCCATATGAGCACACACTGAAAGAGGCCGGCAATGCCGCAGAAGGAACGTATGAGAGCCTTGCCCGCCATTTCGGCAGATTTACGGCTCGTCTCCATGAAAAGAATGTGATGCACCTTGACTATTCCCCCGGCAATATCCTTTTCCGGGTCACTGAGGAGGGGAAACACCTGTTCTCCTTGGTGGATATCAACAGGATGCGCTTCGGCCAACCTGTCACGATGCGGGAAGGCGTGGCCAATATGCGCCGTCTCTGGGGGCCGAAGCGTTTCTTCACCCTTATGGTGGAAGAGTATGCTCGTGCGAGGGGAGAGGAACCTGCCAAGTGGGTGGATTATGCCCTTGAGGTACGCGCTAATTTCTGGAAAAAATTCGGTAAAAAACATACCATCCATTTCAAACTCGAGTTATGAAACCTTCCCGGATCGGCGTTATCATATCCACATACAATAATCCCCGCTGGCTCGAGAAAACGCTCTGGGGATATATGTCGCAGTCGCGTCCTGCCGATGAGATTATCATAGCCGATGATGGCAGCGGCACGGAAACGCGCAAACTAATTGAACGGTATGCCAAATCATTGCCTATCAAGCATGTCTGGCATGAGGATAAAGGATTCCGCAAGACAGCCATCCTCAACAAGGCTATCCTTGCAGCCGAATCCGACTATCTTGTCTTTACCGACCAGGACTGCATTCCACGCGCTGATTTTCTTGCCGTGCATGAACGTTATGCAGCGCATGGCAGGTTTCTGAGCGGGGGATATTTCAAATTGCCTATGGCCATCAGCGAGGTTATCACTCAGGAAGATGTGACTTCCGGGCGGGTGCATTCGCTCAAATGGCTGCGCCGGAATGGTCTTAAAATGAAATTCAAGGCTTCAAAGCTTTTCCGTTCGGCGGCCTGGGCATGGCTGATGAACCATATCACCCCGGCACGCGCTTCATGGAACGGGATGAATTCTTCCGGGTGGAAGGCTGACATTGTTGCTGCAAACGGGTTTGATGAGCGTATGCAATATGGCGGCGAGGACCGTGAACTTGGAGAACGGCTTGTGAATGCCGGGATTCGTCCCCGCCAGATTCGATATAGCGCGGTAACATTGCATCTGGATCATTCGCGACCCTATGTTAATGCCGAGGCATGGCGAATCAACAATGAAATCCGACAAAACACAAAACGCACTCACGCCACAAAAACACTACATTCCATTCTGGCAGACTCAGCATCTGCACAAAATGAATGATTTATAGCCCAAAAGAATCTGGAATTTGCCGGAATCAGATATTTTGTATATCTTCGTAAAAATTCAATAAAATCTAACAAAAAAATTCACCTTATGACAAAATCCAACATAAAAGCATTCACGCTTTTAGCCGCTTTAGTAATGACTTTTGTGGCATTCTCTGCATCCGCTCAGGAAACGGGAGTCGACGCTGTGTTTGTTTCATCATCTTCTGCCAACATCCGCCAGCAGCCATCCACTTCGGCCAAAATCGTAGGAAAAGCATATTACAATGATTGCTTCGAGATGCTCGGACAAGAAGGCGACTGGCTGAAAATCCTCAATCCCTTCACCGGCGAACCGGCTTACCTCTCCACATCGGTAGCCTCCGAGGGCAGTTTTCTGATGGAGTGCACGCCGCTATACACGAGTTTCAAGGACTCCTCCACTTCGTATTCCGCCACAGAATGCAAAGGAAAGGGGAGCAATGAAAAGTGTTACGCCACATCGTGGAATTTCACTTATCCTGAGAATAAATTTCTTGGCCCAGTGATAATCTGCAAGACTGAGATGATCACGGATGCCGCCGGACGCTCACACTCCAATGAATACTATTTGAAGGGTATCAGCACCCCTGCCAACATCTTTGTCTCAGAGGAATGCGACATGGACGGCAACTCCTCGGGTTTGCTCGACCATCCATTCATCATCTCCCACATCACCGGCATGGATGAGGAGGGAGTGGTTTCAAAAGGCACTGTCTATAATTTCGAGCAATATTAATTCCCAAAACCATCCCTATTCATTTGTTATCATTCTAATAACATTAAATTTGATCTCATGATGCAGCATGATCCGCAATACATCCGGTTTGACTGGGCCGCGAAGAGGATTCTACGCGACAAGGCCAACTTCGGCGTGCTCGAGGGCTTCATTTCCGTGCTCCTCGGCTCGCCGATAAAGATTGTAGACATCCTCGAGAGCGAGGGGAATCAGGAGGAACAGGACTCCAAGTTCAACCGTGTGGACATCATGGCCCGTAACGACCATGACCAACTGATTATCGTGGAGATCCAGCTCACGCGCCAGGTGCATTATCTCGAGCGCATACTCTTCGGCGTGGGCAAGGCCCTGAGCGACAACATCAAGCTCGGTGAGAAATATTCCGACGTCAAGAAGGTGTATTCAATCAGCATCCTTTATTTCGACTTCGGCGAGGGCACGGATTATGTGTATCACGGACAGACCGTGTTCCGCGGCATCCATACCGGCGACGAGTTCACGCTCTCGGAGTATGAGCGCTCGATGCTGGGTATGCGCACACCCAAGGAGGTTTTTCCCGAGTACTATCTGATTCGCGTCAACGAGTTCAACAAGGTGGCTTCCACACCTCTCGAGGAATGGATCGAATACCTCAAGAGCGGCGAGGTGCGCAGCGACACCACAACGCCGGGGCTGCTCGAGGCCAGGGAGAAACTGCGCTATGTGAGCATGAGTCCCGCCGAAAAACGTGCCTACAACCATTATCTCGACAACATACGCATTGAGGAGGACTGCCTCGACACCGCCCACAAAGAGGGGCTCGTGGAGGGCGAAGCCATCGGTCTCGAGAAAGGGCTGGCAAAAGGTGAGGAGATAGGCCTCGAGAAAGGACTGGCTCTCGGATTTGAGAAAGGCGCCGAGTTCGTCGGTCTACGGTGACGAGGCCCATCTGCCTAAACATGAAGGAACGGAGGGAAATCTGCTGTCTCCTTACGCCGTGACAAAACGCTGCGACGAGGAATGGGCCAGACAATACACCATGCATTACGGGCTCGACACCTACGGGATGCGCTATTTCAATGTCTTCGGACGCCGGCAGGATCCAGAAGGCGCATATGCGGCCGTTCTTCCGAAGTTTATCAGACAGCTGCTTGCCGGCGAGCGTCCGACGATCAACGGCGACGGCAGGCAGAGCCGCGATTTCACCTATATCGACAACGTCATCGAGGCTAATCTCAAGGCCTGTCTCGCGCCCCATGAGGCTGCGGGAGAGGCGTATAATATCGCATACGGAGGCCGGGAGTTCCTGATAGACATCTACCACACTCTGGCCAAAGCTCTCGGCAGGGATATAGAGCCGGTTTTCGGCCCCGACCGTCCGGGAGATATAAAACACTCAAACGCCGACATTTCCAAAGCGCGCCGACTTCTGGGCTACGATCCCGAATATGATTTCGCGAGAGGACTGAGCGAGGCGATCGAGTGGTATAAGGCAAACCTTTGACAACCAATAACCAGCAACAATGGAAAAAGATATCAGAATATGCGTTATCGGACTGGGCTATGTCGGTCTGCCGCTGGCCCGGCTTTTCTCTACGAAATATCCCACTGTCGGGTTCGACATGAACCCCCGCCGCGTCGAGGCGCTGATGGCCGGCCACGATGCTACGCTTGAAGTGAGTGACGACCTGCTGCGCGATGCAATCGACAACCACGGCTTCCGGTGCACAGCAAATCTCGACGATATCCGCGACTGCAATTTCTATGTGGTGGCCGTTCCCACACCCGTCGACAAGAACAATAATCCCGACCTCACGCCGCTCTACGGAGCCAGCGAGACCGTAGGACGTGTCATCGCTCCGGGCGATGTCGTCGTCTATGAGTCGACCGTCTATCCCGGCGTCACCGAAGACGAGTGTATCCCCGTGGTCGAGAAGGTCAGCGGCCTGAAATTCAATACCGACTTCTTCGCCGGCTATTCGCCCGAGCGCATCAACCCGGGTGACAAGCTCCACACCGTGGAGAAGATCCGCAAGGTGACCTCCGGCTCGACACCTGAGGTTGGCGAATATGTCAACCGGGTATATTCGAGCGTCATAACGGCCGGCACCCATCTCGCCCCCTCGATAAAGGTCGCCGAGGCCGCCAAGGTTATCGAGAACTCGCAGCGCGACATCAATATCGCTTTTGTCAACGAACTCTCGAAGATCTTCACCCTCATGGGCATCGACACCACCGATGTCCTCGAGGCCGCCTCGACGAAATGGAACTTCCTTCCTTTCAAGCCCGGACTTGTCGGCGGCCACTGCATCGGAGTAGATCCCTACTATCTCGCCCAGTGTGCGCAGCGCCACGGCTACAACCCCGAGATCATCCTCGCCGGACGCCGCATGAACGACGGCATGGGCGCCTATGTCGCCGACCGCGTTGTGAAGCTCATGCTTAAGAAAGGCATCCAGGTTCTCGACAGCGAGATTCTGATTCTCGGCTTCACATTCAAGGAGAACTGCCCCGACGTGCGCAATACCAAGGTCATCGACATCGTCCGCGCCCTCGGCGAATACCGCCTGAGCGTCACGGTCTATGACCCGTGGGCCAACCCCGAGGCTGTCCGCCGTGAATACGGCATCGAAGTCACCAACGAGCTCCACGAGGGCACGCGCTACGACGCAGTGATTGCCGCAGTGGCCCACAAAGCCTTCGACGATCTCGACCTGCTGCCTCTGCTAAAGGATGACTCCGTTGTTTTCGATGTAAAGGCGACTCTCAGTCGAGATGCCGTTGACGGACGTCTGTAATTATAAAATTATAAACACGTAATACGCAAGCCGACAATTAGTATTTCGTTATTGCTATAATCATTTAGGCTTATAATCCGAGAAAAAATAATCATTAGTAGCAATCTGAATAACCAATTGAATACTTGTCCATGACAGATAACAAACGTGTGGCTAAGAATACTTTGGTGCTCTATATACGAATGTTTGTCACCATGGCAATTGGTATGTGGAGTACACGTCTAGTACTCAATGCACTCGGATTTACTGATCAAGGGCTGTATAATGTAGTTGGTGGATTTGTAGGATTATTTGGGCTTGTAACAGCATCGGTTTCTGGATCTATTATGCGTTTCCTCACTTATGAAATAGGGCGCAAAGACAATGATGCTATTAATCGGGTGCTACAAAATTCTATTACAGTCCAGTGGATTCTTGGAATAATAATACTCATTCTGGGAGAAACTATTGGTTTATGGTTTGTAAATAATAAGCTTGTTATTCCAAATGACAGGATATTCGCTGTAAATATAGTATACCAGTTTTCAATTGGCAGTATTTTCATAGAGCTAATTTCCAGTGCACAGAGTGCATTAGTAATTGCCAATGAAAAGATGCGTGTATATGCAGCCATTTCAATCATACGCTCAGTGCTGACATTGTTAATAGGAATAGTCCTGACATTCTTTGGTGGAGATCGATTGATTCTATATGTTGCATTAGTATTTTCAGTATCGTTAGGAATCCGTTTTTTTTATACAATATATTGCAAACGATCATTTAGTTACTTACAATTTAAATTCCGCTTAAATAAAGACCTTTTCATACCAATTTTCAAGTTCGCAGGTTGGAACAGCATCGGAACTACAGCGGGAATTTTGCGAGCATCAGGTACTAGCGTTTTATTGAATATATTCGGGGGACCAATCGCAAATACAATTAACGGCATAGCCAATTCTGTATCAAATATCGTAACTATCTTTGTAGGCGATTTTACTACAGCATATTCTCCACAAATAACAAAAAAATATGCTGCACAAGAATATACTTCATTAGTCCCATTTCTTTGTCAATGCTCAAAATTTTCATTCGGGCTCATGTCGGTAATGGCCGTTCCTATTATCCTGAATGTGAAACCACTACTAATACTATGGTTGGGAAAAATACCAGAAGGTACGATTAATTTTGTGCAATTAATTATAATCTATGCATTAATAGAATGTTATAGTCGCCCACTCATAACAGCTCAGAATGCTACAGGCAATATCAAGAATTATCAAATTATAGTTGGTGGCATCTTATTGTTAACGATTCCATTGACATATTTTTTCTTAAAATTAAATTTACCCATATATTTTGCATATATTTCGATAATAATTACATCTTTGGGAGCATGATCATACGGGACATCAAAGAATTCTTTTTCCGTGTAATTGTAAGAACTATTCTGTCTCTTGCAATATCATTCTCATTCCCGGCAATTTTGCATTTATGGTTGCCTAATAACATTTATTTTACGATAATACAATGCTTTATCAGCTTCATATGGAGCTGTGGAAGTGTATTTTTTATAGCTTGCAATAAACACGAAAGGACTGAGATCATAGCGATGACAAGAAAAATTGCATCAAAATTAATCATCAAACGTGGCTAAAGCTCATATTCAGATAAAAGATCATTCCGATTGTTGTGGATGCAGGGCATGTGAATCCAAATGTCCCCCAAAATGCATCATAATGAAATCTGATGCTCTAGGATTCAGATATCCAGAAGTGGATGAATCTAAATGTATTTCTTGTCGAGCTTGTATAGCAGCATGTCCAATCATTAACCAATGTAATAGCCGCAATCCCATTAAACAATTTGCTGCAAAAAATACATGTAACGATGATAGACTTAAGAGTTCTTCAGGCGGAATCTTTATAGCACTTGCACAATATATAATTCGAAAAGGAGGCGTGGTTTTCGGTGCGGTTTTTGATCGAAATTGGACTGTATACCATCGGGCCGCTGAAACTATGGACGAGGTATATAAAATGATGGGAAGTAAATATATCCAAAGTGATACGCGGCATACATTCTTAGAAGCAAGAGAATATTTGAAACAAGGCCGAAAAGTATTGTATACCGGTACTCCATGTCAAATATCCGGGCTTAAGCATTTTTTAAAAACAGATTATCCTGATCTGTTTACTGTCGAAGTCATCTGTCATGGCGTTCCCTCTCCTAAAGTCTGGTTAAGCTATCTTAATGAGCGAATGATGTTGGAGCCACACGATACAAATAATATTGACTCAATATCTTTTAGAGACAAAAAGGATAGCTGGAAAAAATACCGAATCAGCATCAAAAAAGGTTCTGATACAATCAATGAGCCTTTCCCTTTGAACGATTATATGCAAGTATTTCTACGAAATTGGTCATTAAGGCCCTCATGTTTCAAGTGTAGAGCGAAATCCGGCACAAGTCAAGCAGACATTACCATAGGAGACTTTTGGGGAATAGATAACCTTGATATAATGAATGATGATGACAAAGGTATATCATGCATAATTTGTCGTTCACAAAAAGGAATAAATCTGATTTCTGGATGTGATCAGTTAAAATTAGCTCAAACTAATTATCAAACTATTCTAAAGAATAACTTAAGTTTGGAAAACAGCGCTGAATATTCCAATGATGCATACCGATTTCAGAAATTGTTTCCCTCAAAAGGTTTTTACGAAACGAAGAGACTAATTGAAAATCCTCCGTTTTATTACAAAATAATTCGATCCATAAAATATCGTTTTAGAAATATTTTCACATGAAGATCGGCATATTCACACAGCCGTTAGGTTATAACTACGGAGGCATATTACAGAACTGGGCTCTTCAACAGGTGCTAATAAGTCTTGGACATGAACCAGTTACCATCATTTATTTCAGGCGCTGGAATATTAACGCTTTTATTAATGATTGTTTATCCGTCGCAAAATACATTATTAAGCATTTAATACATCATACGAACAGAAATGTAGGTGTTCTGCCTTGGCGAAGAAACCGATTCCTAAAACAATTTATTAAAAATAAATTGTTTACGACATCTGACATTTATCCCATAACTTATAACAGCTTGGCTAAATTCAGATTCGACAGATATATCGTTGGGAGCGATCAAGTTTGGCGTCCGATGTATAACAAGGGGCATTTAGGTGAAATGTATTGTGATTTCTTAAACGACAACAACAATACTCCATGTATCGCATACGCGGCGTCGTTTGGAACTGCAGAATGGGAATATACGGATGAGCAGACGAATCTTGCCAGACAAAATATCCAGAAGTTCATGAAGGTATCTGTGAGGGAGAAGTCTGGAGTAGCTTTATGTCAGCAGTATTTAAATGTTGACGCAGAGTTGGTCTTGGATCCGACATTATAAATTTGTCGGGGTCTATTTACTGGATATGTCCGTAGAAAAAAAAGATATAGTAAAGAGAGTATGCGCTTTAATTGGCAAGGAGCCACGATTCATCGGTCAGCCGCTTGACAGTGCAGAAACAAGGCCTCCTATATCTGAATGGTTATCTGACATTTCCAACAGCGAATTTATAATCACGGATTCTTTCCATGGAACTGCATTTGCGATAAATTTTAAAAAGCCGTTTATTGCATTGGACAATCTGGAACGTGGATCAGATA
>OGNF01002483.1_pt1 | contig 13897 bp, 10 predicted proteins | sample 1573321 | NCBI WGS metagenome assembly OGNF01 (sample SAMEA2581911, study PRJEB24529) | metagenome | biome: Human gut stool | place: China | collected 2011
CTGAACCGCCTCAACAAGGCCATTGCCGAGATCAAGGCCGACGGCACCGAAAACAAGCTGAAGGTCGAGTGGATGGGCACTGCCGACTAGGGCAGCCGCCGCGACCGGCACCGCCGGTCCCCATTTTGTGACAACTGTTCGGAAGGGCCTCCGGGCCCTTCCGGCGTTCCCGCATACAAGGGGCAACCTGTACAATGAAAGACGAAGGGCAAAGCAAAGGCAACATCATCATGGTGACGGACGGCCCGTCCATCCCGAACCCTCGCGAATGGCGGCTCATCAACGCATGGTCCATCGCCCTGTGTGGTGCCATCATCACCCTGGTGCTGCTCTGCACCACCGGGCCGCAGGTCTACCGTGATGCCATCATCTTCCTGCCTGACGGCCTGCTGCTCACCTTCAAGGTGACGGCCTACTCCATCTGCGGCGCCGTGCCTCTGGGCCTGCTGACCGGTCTGGGGCGCATCTCGCGCAACCGCTTTTTCAACCTGCTGGCCTCCACCTATGTGGAAGTCATCCGCGGCATCCCCCTGCTGGTGCAGATCTTCTACATCTACTTCGCCATCTCCATGCTGGTGAAGATGGAAGGCGTGACCTCCGCCGTCATCGCCCTGAGCTTCTGCTACGGCGCCTACATGGGCGAAGTGTTCCGCGCGGGCATCCTGGCCATCCCCCACGGGCAGACCGAAGCGGCCCGCTCCCTGGGCTTCAACCGCGTGCAGACCATGTTCTATGTGGTGCTGCCCCAAGCCTGGCGCACCATCATCCCGCCCGTCGGCAACGAATGCATCGCCATGCTCAAGGATACGGCCCTGGTCTCCGTCATCGGCATGCCCGACCTGATGCAGCGCGCCCGCAGTTTTGCCTCCAAGAGCTACTGCTATTTCGAGTCCTACACCGTGGTCGCCCTGGTGTACCTCATCATCACCCTCATCCTCTCCAAGATCGTCAGCATCATCGAAGCGAGGCTCAATCACTATGACAGAAAAAAATAGCACCGAGCCCATCATCAGCATCCGCCACGTCTGGAAGTACTTCGGACAGCTCCCGGCCCTGCAGGATGTGAGCCTCGATATCGCTCCCGGCGAGCGCGTGGTCATCATCGGGCCTTCCGGTTCCGGCAAGTCCACCCTGCTGCGCTCCATCAACCGTCTTGAAGAGATCGACGGCGGCAGCATCATCGTCAACGGGCAGGACATCAACGACAAGGCCAACAACATCAACGAGATGCGCCGCAACCTCGGCATGGTCTTCCAGCAGTTCAACCTCTTCCCGCACAAGACGGTGCTGCAGAACCTGACCCTGGCCCCGCGCAAGCTGTTGAACATCCCCAAGGCCGAAGCCGAGACCATGGCCCTGAAGCTGCTCAAGAAAGTGGGCATCAGCGACAAGGCCAACGTCTACCCCGCCATGCTCTCCGGCGGCCAGCAGCAGCGCGTGGCCATCGCCCGCGCCCTGGCCATGCAGCCGGACATCATGCTCTTCGACGAGCCCACCTCCGCCCTTGACCCCGAGATGGTGGGCGAAGTGCTGGACGTTATGGTGAGCCTGGCCGAAGAAGGTATGACCATGATCTGCGTGACCCACGAAATGGGCTTTGCCCGTACCGTGGCCGACCGCCTGATCTTCATGGACCACGGCCAGATCCTGGAAATGGGCAAGCCCGATACCCTGTTCAACTCGCCGCGCCATCCGCGCCTGCGCCAGTTCCTGACGCAGATCCTGTAAGCCGTTTCCCGGCCCAAGGTTTTCCGCAGCCCGTCAGCTTTTCTGGCGGGCTGTTTTCGCATCTTCCCTCCGGCCCGGCCGGACGCCAAGGAGACTTTTTGATGACACAACTGGCCGTTGCCGTCAGCGGCGGCGTGGACAGCCTCTGCGCCCTCCTGCGCCTGCGCGAACAGGGACACGACGTCCTGGCCCTGCACGGGCTCTTCCTGCCCGATGCCGCATCTTCCGGCCTGCGCCCGGCCCCTGAAGGCCCCCGTCTGCTCACGGCAGCGGAGGCCCTGACCGCGCCCCTGGCCCCCGCCAGCCGTCAGGCGGTGGAAGGCCTGCAAACAGCCTGCGGACAGCTGGGCATCCCCCTGCATGTGGCCGACATGCGCGCGGTCTTCGACAGGGAGGTCGTCACGCCCTTCGTGCGGGCCTATGCCCGGGGCCGAACGCCCAACCCCTGTGCGCTCTGCAACCGGGCCATCAAGTTCGGGGCCCTGCTGGACGCCGCCCTGAGCCTGGGCGCGGACCGCATCGCCACCGGCCATTACGCCCGCCTGCTGGACGGCCCTGCCGGGCCTGTGCTGGCCGCGGCGGACGATCTGGCCAAGGACCAGAGCTACTTCCTTTCCCTCGTGCCGCTGGAGCGCCTGCGCCGGGCCGTGTTCCCCCTTGCCCGGCAGGACAAGGCCGCCAGCATCGCCCAGGTGAAGGACGCGGGGCTGGCAGTGCCCGTACCGCAGGAAAGCCAGGAGATATGCTTCATCCCCGCCGGAGAGGACGCCTACCGGGCCTTCCTGGAGCGGCGCTGGCAGGCGGAAGGCCTGTCCCTGCCCGGCAGCGGCCCCGTCCTGCTGGAAGAGACCGACAGCGACGGCCGCCCCGTGCTGCGCCCCCTGGCCCGGCATGAAGGCCTGTGGCGCTATACCGAAGGCCAGCGTCGGGGCCTGGGCATCGCCCACAGCGAGCCCCTTTACGTGCTGCGCAAGCAGGGAGAGGACAATACCCTCGTGGTGGGCGGCAGGGCCCGCTTGGGCATGCACGGCTGCCTCACCGGCCCCGCCAACCTGCTCTGCCCGCCCGAACAGTGGCCGGACACCTTGCTGGCCCGCCTGCGCCATCGCCAGCGCCCCACCCCCGCCCGGGTGGAGATCACGGACGGCGGCCTGCGCATCACGCTGGCGGAACCGCAATTCCCCAGCGCCCCCGGACAGGTGGCCGCCATCTACGACGAGCAGGGCCGCGTGCTGGCCGGTGCGCTGGTGCGGGAACTGTTCTAGCAAGGATGACCGGGAGGGAAGGAGAAAAGAGCCTGCGTTGTTGCCGATGCCCAAAGCCCTCGTATCGCCAACGGGCACGCCGCTGTGGCCTGCCGTCGGCTGCTCGGGCATAAAGGCCCCCTCCCGCGCCGCCCCCTCGGACGTACTGCACCGAGCAGCTGGCTCTCCTGAAACAAAGACAGACGGACGATGCCCGTCCCATGGCTGCCATGAGCGGATGGCAACATCTGCTCCGGTCTTGGTACGGCCCGCTCCGGCAACGAACCATAAAAAAACGTCCCTGTGGCAGCACAGGGACGTTTTCCATTTTCAGGGCAGGGAAAGATCAGCGCAGCACAAGGCCGGGATCGGCCGGGCAGCGCATGCCTTCCAGCAGGGGCACGGCCGGGGGCAGCTCGCCCAGCACGCTGACCAGGATGAATCGTCCGTTGGACTGCGCCAGAAAACAGACGCCATCCTGACCGTCTTTCCTGATGGGGAAGCTGTACTGTCCCTCCCGCTCCACAGGATCGGCCGTGGCTCCGGTCACGGAGGCCAGTTCCGCCGCTATCCGGGCGGGGGCAAGGCCCGCATCGGCGGCCACCATCACGGCTATGGCCGTCCGGCGGCCTTCCTGCCGGAGCAGCAAGGTGGAAGTCGTCCCGGACGTATTTTCCTCCACGACGCTCCAGCCCTCAGGCAGAGGGAAAAAGACACCGGCCACTTCCTTTTCCGCGGCCGGCGCAGGAACGGCCAGCAACAGGATCAGCAGGCCTGTCAGCAGTATTTTTTGCATCTTCGTCTCCTCGATGATGATGGAAAAGCCTTGCGCCGGCCACAGGGCTCCGGGCATGGCGCATAACGTCTCGTCCGGGGCACGGCCTTTTGTCGGCGACAGACCGCCGTCCCAAGCCAGGCGTGGACGACCGCTGTCCCGCCGTCTTCCCTAGGCCTGTCCCTGCGGACGGCCGCGCCGCAGCCGCCGCCAGACAGGCTCCAGTATGCCGGGTGCCAGCCTGTAGCTCAAGGGCAGGAAGATCACGGCAAAGGCCAGACCGCTGGCAGCGCAGGTCAGGCAGGCCTGAGCCACGGCGGGCAAGGCCAGCGTACCGGAGGCACGCAGGCCGTCCAGCCCGTACTGGGCCGCCCAGGAGGCCGCCCCAGCGGGCAGGGAGCACAACAGGGCCCGGCCGGACAGGGAAAGCAGGCCCGCAAAGGCCCCCGTGCCCTGCCGTCGTGCCCAGATGGCCACCAGCCAGAGCACATAGGCGCTGACGCTCACCGCCGAGGTCAGGGCGATGGCCCACGCGCCCAGGGGCACGGCCCACCAGTAATAGACCGGCAGGGCCAGCAGGGTCATGACCGTGCCCGTGGTGGCCGGGGTCAGGGTATCGCCGTCGGCATAGAAGGCGCGCACCAGCACCATGTACAGAATCCACAGCGGCGTGGCGGCCAGCATGATCTGCAACAGGGGCGTGCTGGCCACGGTCTCGGCCAGACCGAAGCGGCCGCCCTGGAAGATGACGCCCATGATGGGCTGGGCGGCCACGCCCATCCAGAGGGCACAGGGGATGATAAGGCCCACGCTGGCCCGCAGGGCCGCGCTCAGGGTCTGGTCGAAGCGTTCCTTCTCGCCATTGGTCAGCAGGGAGACCAGGAAGGGATAGGAAGCCACTGCGGCCGCCTGTCCCATGAGGCCCACCGGCACCTGCATGATGCGCCGGGCATAGTTGAGCAGGCTCACGGCCCCGTCGCCCACCAGCGAGCCGAACACGCGCATGAACTGCTCATCCAGAAAGATGACGGTCTGGCCCAGCATAAGGGGCAGGGCCATGATCAGGAAGCGCTTGAGCAGCGGATGCCGGAAGACCGGCGACAGGCGCAGCCCCCCGGCGGCGGCCACCCGGAAGGGCAGCAAAAAGGCCCCCAGACAGGCCCCCACGGTCACGCCCACACAATAACCGGTCATGCCGCCCAGTTCCCATTCGGCAGGCAGATCCATGCCCTGCGTCAGCCAGGGCAGCAGCAGGCCGCCCGCGATGATGCAGCCGTTGTAGATCAGGGGCGCCAGCGCGGGCACGCGGAACTGCCGCCGCATGTAGAGAAGGGCCGTGACGCAGGCCCCGCACAGGAAGAAGACCTGCGCGGGCAGGATGATGCGCATGAAAAAGGCCAGCCGTGCCGTCTGGGCGGCATCGAAGCCCGGGGCCGTGATGCGGGCCAGCTCTTCGGCGCCCAGCATGCCCGCCCCCGTCACCAGCAGCGAGGCCACCACCATCCAGCAGAAGATGCAGGAGAAAAAGCGCCAGCCGTCGTCCTCGTCCTCCTGGAAGCGCCGGGACAGCAGGGGGATGATGGTGATGGCCATGATGCCCCCGGCCAGCAGGTGGTTGATGATGTCCGGCACCACGAAGGCCGCGAAGTACATGTCCGCTTCACTGCCCGCGCCGAACTGCCAGGAGATGACCTTGTCGCGCACCAGTCCCATGAGGCGGGACAGGATGGTGCTGGCGGCCAGGATCAGGGCCGCCGCGCCCATGCGCTGTTTTTGCGAGAAAAAGCTCATCCGCGTCTCCCCCGTCCTGCGGGACGGCGTGCCCCGTGCCCTCCATCCCGGCGGGCCTGTCCTTTGCCGCGCACGGGACGCTGCCCGTCGCGGTCACGGCCCTTGCGCTGATGCGGCAATTTGGCATGACGGGCCGGAGCCTTGCCCGGCCGTCCCTGCCGCCCGCGCGACACACGTCCGCCGCGGCGGGCCGCCACGCCCAGCTCCGTGGGCAGCAGGCGGATCTCCAGACGGCCGCTGTGCACTTCGGCCAGCACCACCTCGAGGGACTGGCCCATGCTCCAGCACAGGCCCGAGCGCTGCCCCACCAGACACTGGCGGCGGGCATCGAAGTCGTACCAGTCGTCGCCCAGATCCTCCACGCGGATCATGCCCTCCACGGGCATCTCGCTCAGCTCCACGAACAGTCCGAAATCGTTGACACCGGCCACAACGCCCCTAAAGCGCTCGCCTACGCGGCCCTCAAGGGCCATGCAGGCCAGACGCCGGGCCATCTCGCGCTCGCAGTCCAGGGCGTCCCGCTCGCGCCGGTTGAGCTGGTCAGCCACGCGCAACAGCTTCTGCCCGGCAGGCAGGGCGCCGTCGTACAGCCCCAGGCTGGCCTTGAGCGCCCGGTGCACCAGCAGGTCGGCATAACGGCGGATGGGCGAGGTGAAGTGGCAGTAGGCACGGGACGCCAGACCGAAGTGCCCTTCGTTCTCCGGCTGATAGCGGGCCTGGGGCATGGCCCGCAGGCACAAACGCCCCACCAGGAACTCCCTGTCCGAACCCTGCACGTCCCGCAGGATGCCCTGCAGGGCCGAGGCCGCGGGCTTCACGGGCACCAGTTCGGGATCGATGGCTTCCAGGGAGTCGAACAGGCTCTCCAGCCGCTCGGGATCGGGCTGGGGATGCACGCGATAGAGGAAAGGCTCCTTCGGGGCCCCCTCCGGGCTGCCGTCGGCTTTCAGGCCGCCCAGATGACGGGCCACGGCCTCGTTGGCCGCGATCATGAATTCTTCGATGAGACGGTGGGCGTCGTGGCGCACACGGCGGGAAACGCGCAGCAGGCGGCCCTTGTCGTCAAAGCCGTATTCCGGTTCCGGCAGGTCGAAATCCAGGCTTCCCCGGCGCTGCCGGGCCTCACGCAGGCAACGGTACAGTTCGAAAGCCGTCTCCAGCATGTCCAGCACTTCCTGCCCGCGCGGTCCGGCGGCCAGCGCGGCACGGGCCTGCTCGTCCCTGTCCAGCAGGCAGGCCTTGACCTGATCGTAGGTCAGGCGGGCCGCCGAACGCATGACCACCGCCGCGAAGCGCGGCCTGCCCGGCTGCCCGGTGGCGGAAAAGGGGATCTCGGCCAGCATGGCCAGCCGGTCTTCGTCAGGACGCAGGCTGCACAGACCGTCGCACAGGGCGGGCGGCAGCATGGGCTCCACCGACGTGGGGAAATACCAGGAATTGCCGCGCGCCAGGGCTTCGGTATCCAGCGCCGAGCGCGGGCGCACATAATGGCTCACGTCGGCGATGGCCACACGCAGGAGCCAGCCCCCGCCGGGGCGGGCCTCCACCTGCACGGCATCGTCGAAGTCACGGGCATCGGCGCCGTCGATGGTCACCAGCGGCAATGCGCGCACGTCCTCGCGACCGGCCATGTCGGCATGCTGGGGCGCGGACGGCAGGGCGTCTGCCTCGGCCTGGACACGGGGCGGGAACTCCCGCGGTACCTCGTGATTGAGTTTGACCAGATCCTCCTGCACGGCGATGTCGTCTTCCCGGCCCACGGCCTGCAGCAGACGGGCCTGCCAGAGGTCGGCGGCCAGACGTTTTTCCGGCGCCACCAGCAGCAGCGAGCCGCCGGAGGGGCGCTCCATGTCCCCGGGCAGCTCCACGCTGACATCGAAGGGCATGCGGCTGTCCGCCGGACGGCACAGGGCGCGGCGTCCGGTCACATGGATCACGTGCACGGGCACCTCGCGGCAGCCGCGCTCCAGCACCTCCACGATGCGGCCTTCCTGGCTCTTGCCGCGGGCATGCGAACGCGGCGACAGGGCCACACGCACCATGTCCTGATGCCAGGCATCGCCCGCCTGCAGGGGGTGGATGAAGATGTCCGGGCCGGTCACCTGCCCGTTGTCGCCCAGGGGCGTCACGAAACCGCCCGCGCCGCTGCGCAGGGCCATGTAGCGGCCGCGCACCTGGCGCAGGCCGTCGGAACGGGCCCAGAGCCCGCCCTGCAGGCGCACCAGCCGGCCTTCGTCAGCCAGGGCATAGAGCTGGTCTTCCAGTATCTTGCGGGCCGCACGCGGCAGACCCGTGACCCGCAGCAGGGCATCCAGGCGCAGGGGACGGTTCTGTTCATGGAAGATCTCCAGCAGCTCGGCGTCATCAAGACCGGCCGGGAGATCGAAGTAGCTGTTTTTCTTGCTCATAGATCCTTGTACGCCGCACAGGGCGACGATGTTTGCACAAAATGTCCGTCCGTCCTGCATACGGGCCCCGGGCCCGCTTGTCAAAGCCGGCAGACACAAGAGGGGCGGAAGGTCACCCTTCCGCCCCTCTGTCATATCATCGGAGTGGCCGCTCCACAGGCGGCCATCCATCCTGCGCCCCTTCCGCTACTGCAGCTTTCCCGCCAATACAGGGCGCGGGATCTTCCCTCTTTCCCCTCATGTGCGGGCGGAGAAGGAGGGCGTATAAAAACCTTCCCCGCTAGTCGCGGTTGCCGCCGAACAGACGCAGCAGCATCAGGAACAGGTTGATGAAGTCAAGATACAGTTCCAGGGCGCCCAGCAGGGCACCGCGACGCATGGCCGTGGCATCGTCCACAGGAGCGTTCATGCCGAAGGCGCGCAGCTTCTGGGTGTCATAGGCGGTGAGGCCGGTGAAGATCAGCACGCCGATGCAGCTGATGACGAAGTCCATCATGCTGCTGGCCAGGAAGATGTTGACGATGGACGCGATGATGATGCCGAACAGGCCCATCATCAGGAAGTTGCCCATGCCGGTCAGGTCACGCTTGGTCACCGTGCCGTACACCGACATGGCCAGGAAGGTGCCCGTGGCCGTCAGGAAGGCATTGGCGATGGAACCGATGGGATAGACCACGAAGATGCTGGACAGGGTCAGGCCGGTCAGGGCCGAATAGGCGATGAACACCGCCGTGGCCGTGGTGGCCGACATTTTGTGGATGGCGGCGCCCAGGGCGATGACCATGCCGAACTGGGCCACGATGAGGGCGATCATGATCACCATGTTGCCCAGGATGGCCATCTGCAGGTCGGGGCTGGACGCCACGGCAAAGGCCGTCACGGCCGTGATGGCCAGACCGGCGGTCATCCACATGTAGACCTGGCGCATATAGATGGAAACGGCGCTCACAGCGCTTTGCGCAATGGTACGAGCAGTCATGTTTTTCCTCCGGGATTTGGCCGCGCGGCATGCACGGCCGTACTTTCATTCCTTGCTTAACATATAGGGATATGGCGCGCAAAAGCAAGTCCCGGCCGGGCCAGGCTGCCGGTCATGGCCCCATGATCCCGGGAAGGAAGCCCTCGCTCCCCTGCCGGGCCGGCAGGAGCCGCCGGCGGACGGGATGAGGGTGTTTCCCGTCCCTGCCGCACGGGCTCCGTCCGGGCCTGATGCTCCCGCACCGTCCGGCCTCCCCCATCGCAGAAGGGCCGTCCCTATCCTGAGCCCCTCCGTCTGCGGGTTTCCGGCCTCCCCTTCCCTTGCCGCTCCCCCCGGCACATGCTACCGTGCGCCTGTCGCACCGGCATGGTGCGACAGATCATCAAGGAGAACCCTTCATGAAGAAATTCACTCTCTTCACCCGTCTGCTGCCCGTCCTGCTGCTGGCCTGCGCCCTGCTGGCCGCCCCCCAGGCCATCCGCGCCCAGGGCCCGGACCCCGTCGTCAAACTGGAGACCAGCATGGGCGACATCCTCGTGCGTCTGGATGCCCGCAAGGCTCCCATGACCACGGCCAACTTTCTGGAATACGTCAAGGCCGGCCAGTATGACGGCACCATCTTCCACCGCGTCATCAAGGACTTCATGATCCAGGGCGGCGGCATGACCGCCAGCCTGCGCGAAAAGACCACCCGCGCCCCCATCAAGAACGAAGCCGACAATGGCCTGCGCAACCGCAAGTATACCATCGCCATGGCCCGTACTTCCGACCCGCATTCGGCCACGGCCCAGTTCTTCATCAACGTCAAGGACAACAGCTTCCTCGACCACCGCAGCAAGGACCCGCAGGGCTGGGGCTATGCCGTGTTCGGCAAGGTTGTCGCCGGTACTGATGTGGTTGACGCTATTGCCGCCGTTCGCACGGCTTCCCGCTCCTGGTACGGTGACGTGCCCGTGGAAGACGTTGTGATGGAAAAGGTTGAAGAGATCTAATCAGAACTCGGCCCCTGCTTTCTCGGCGGGGGCTTCTTTTGTTTAAAGAAATGAAGCTTACGGGACTCAAACTCACCGAGCCGCTCAAGGCTCCCTGTGTCAGCGGTCTGACCGACATGGCGCCGTTGTCGCGTCCCGTTTTTGTTTCTGATTTGCATTTGTCCGGCCGCAACAAGAAAACCGTACTGGGTTTTTTTTGGTTCCTGAAAACGCAGGCCAAGCGCTTCGACGAGCTCTTTTTGCTCGGCGACATTTTCGAATACTGGATCGGAGACGACGCCTCGTCTCCGGCCGAACCCCTGGCTCGAGCGTTGCGCAAATACGCTTCTCTTGGCAAACGCGTCTACCTCATGCAGGGCAACCGCGACTTTCTACTCGGCGAAGATTTCGCGCGGCATTGCGGCGCCGAACTCGTTGCCGACGGTATCGTCGTGCAGTGTGCCGACAGCCGCATTCTTCTGTCTCACGGCGATAAATGGTGTACGTTGGACGACGAGTATCAGGATTTTCGGCGCCAGATGCACGACGAATCTTTTCAGCTGATGGCCTTGCGCATGACTGTGCAGGAGCGCATTGATTTCGCGAAGAAGGCGCGCGCGCAGTCCAAAAGGACGAAAACCGACCGCTCGCGCGAAATGATGGACGTGGTGCTTGCCGACGTCCGCAATGAAGTTTTAAGTAAAAATTGCGCCCACGTAATTCACGGTCATACGCATCGTCCGGCGCATTATGTTCATGACAACTTCACACGCACCGTGATCCCCGATTGGGATCTCGACGACAGGCAGCGTCCGCGCAAAGGTTGGGTGGAAATCAATTCCGCCGGTGTTCCTCAGGTTGTTCTTTCCGAACATTTCTTCTGATCCGGTCTATCTGTTTTCAGCTGATACGGATAAACCCGCCTACTCTTGATTCTTTGATTTAAGTCAAAACTACGTAGCACCTACGTGGACGAAAAATTGCGATCGAGACAAATAGAGGACGGCCGACAGACCGTCCCGATCACTGTCGTTTAAGGGTGTCCGCTCATGAATTCGACACCCGCAAGAAACACAGAGAAACAGGAGAAGAACTGATGTCTGAACTGCAAATTTCCCGCCGCAAGCTGCTCAAAGCCAGCGCTGCCGGCGCCGTGGCCGCTTCGACGGTTTCGGCCCCGAGCCTGTTGATGGCAAAGGAAGCCAAAGCCGCACAGGATACGTCCAAGATCCGCGACTTCGACATGATTAAGGCTTTCTACGCCAACTATCCCAAGAAGCTTGCTGCCGTTCGCGCCAAACTCGGCCGTCCGCTGACGCTCACCGAAAAGTTGCTTTTCGTGCACCTCTACCATCCGGAAAGCCTCACCGAATTCAAGCGCGGTCAGGACTACATTGAACTGCGTCCCGATCGTGCCGGTACGCACGACATCGGCGGCCCGATGGCCATCCTGCAGTTCCTCACCTCCGGCAAGGAACGCATCGCACTGCCCGCAGCTCTGGTTGCCGACCACCTCGTGACGGCTCAGACCGGCGTTCGCAAGGATCTCCAGATTGCCGACCGCGACAACGTTGAAACCTACAGCTTCCTGCGCGACGTCTCCCGCCGCTACGGCTTTGACTTCTGGCCTGCCGGCACGGGCATCTGCCATCAGGTCTTCCTTGAAAACTACGACTTCCCGGGCGCCATGATGCTGGTGACCGACAGCCACACCCCGACGGCCGGCGGCATGGGCATGCTCGCCATCGGCGTGGGCGGCGCCGACCTGGTCGACGCCCTCATGGGTATGGAATGGGAACTGAAGATGCCCAAGATCATCGGCGTGAAGCTCACCGGCAAGTTGAGCGGCTGGGTCAGCGCCAAGGACGTGATCCTGAAGCTCTCCGGCATCCTCTCGACCAAGGGCGGCACGAACTCCATCATCGAATTCTTCGGCGACGGCTGCCAGCAGCTCTCCTGCACGGGCAAGGGCACGATCTGCAACATGGGTGCCGAAGTGGGTGCCACCACCTCCGTCTTCCCGTTCGACGACTCGATGGTTCGTTATCTGAACGCCACGGGCCGCGCCGCAGTGGCCGACATGGCCAAGGCTGTTGCCGCCGATCTGCGCGCTGATAAGGAAGTCATGGCTGATCCCGCCAAGTACTACGACCGCATCATCGAAATCAACCTGTCCGAACTTGAACCGCACATCAACGGCCCCTACTCGCCCGACGCCGCCATGCCGCTCAATCAGGTGGCCGACCGCGTCAAGGAAAAGGGCTATCCGCAGCTGCTCGAAGTCGCTCTGATCGGTTCCTGCACGAACTCTTCCTACGAAGACTTCACGCGCGCCGCTTCGATCGCCAAGCAGGCTCTCGACAACGGTATCAAGGTGAAGACCCCCGTCATGATCGTCCCGGGTTCGATGCGCATCTACAAGACGCTCGAACGCGACGGCATCCTCGACGTGTTTGAAAAGCTCAACGCCACCGTGCTTGCAACCGCCTGCGGTCCCTGCATCGGTCAGTGGAAGCGTACGATCGGTGATCCGAGCAAGAAGAACTCGATCATCGAATCGTTCAACCGCAACTTCAAGGGCCGCAACGACGGCAGCGCTCAGACGCACGCCTTCCTCGCTTCGCCCGAAATCGTGATGGCCATGGCTATCAACGGCGATCTGACGTTCAACCCCATGAAGGGTTCGTACACGACCGCCAAGGGCACGACGATCAAACTCAAGGCTCCGACCGGTACCGAACTGCCGGTGAAGGGCTTCGTGACGGATCTGACCGACTGCATCCGCCCGGACTATGCCAAGATCGAAATCAAGGTGAGCCCCAACGCCAAGCGCATCAAGCTGCTCGAACCGTTCCCGGCTTGGGACGGCAAGGACTTCGTGGGCCTGCCCATCTTGATCAAGGCCAAGGGCAAGTGCACGACCGACCACATCTCCCCGGGGGGCAAGTGGCTGGCTTACCGCGGCAACCTCGATCGCATTTCGGACAACCTGCTCGAACGTGCGGTCAACGGCTTTACCGACGCCGCCGGCAAGACGCTCAACTATGAGACCGGCACGTACGACACGCCCGCCAAGGTCGCTCGCTACTACAAGAATCACAAGATTGATTCCATCATCATCGGCGACGACAACTACGGTGAAGGCTCAAGCCGCGAACACGCCGCTATGGAACCGCGTTATCTGGGCGTTCGCGTCGTGCTCACCAAGAGCTTGGCTCGCATCCACGAGTCCAACCTCAAGAAGCAGGGCGTGCTCGCACTGACCTTCGTCAACCCGGCGGACTACGACAAGATCAAGGAAAAGGATCGCGTCTCGGTCCTCGGCCTCGACAAGCTTGCTCCGGGTCAGAACGTGACGATCGAACTCACGCACGCCGACGGCAAGAAGGAACGCTTCGAAGCCAAGCACAGCTACAACGCCAAGCAGCTTGCATGGTTCAAGGCAGGTTCCGCTTTGAACGCTCTCTAATCCATTAGATAGCGAATAAGGAAAGACGTCTTACTCTCTCCGGCGTCTTTCCTTGAAGGATCTCCACCTTCTTCAACGCACACGATGCATAAGTCGTGTGCGTTTTTTTCACTCCTTGCACTATTGACGCCGATCCTCTCATTGTTGATTTTGGAAGCCACCATCCACGCGATGTTTCAGACAATCCTATCAAACCAAACAGACCTACAATGGTTACTATTTCATGTGGAGACAAAGTTAAACGCAGTGTTTATTTACGAGTCTTTCCCGCCATCCCTCCAAGGAAACCAAATAATTACGCAACATTAGTTCATACAGACAGTAACCAACCGTTTAAAGGACTTGGTCTTATATACAAATATGGAGAAGAACTGAGATCTTGTGATCAAGGGCAAGCCTGGGGAGAATCTTTTCTTTTCGGAAACACCCACAAAGATTCGACATTAAGCGGCCCTATCTGGTGGGGACTTTGCAGAGCACCAGGCACCCTAGATATGAGCGAATTCCGCACAACGGCCACCATCCAATTCTG
>OGNF01002497.1_pt1 | contig 13862 bp, 6 predicted proteins | sample 1573321 | NCBI WGS metagenome assembly OGNF01 (sample SAMEA2581911, study PRJEB24529) | metagenome | biome: Human gut stool | place: China | collected 2011
TAGCAGTTACCGTGCTCTGTGAGGCCCGGACTTTCCTCAGAGCGGTCAAAGCCGCTCCGCCGCCGTATGTTCCACTCGTTTTCCGCTCCTCATGATACCATAAAAAAACAAGATTTGCAAGAGAAAGAGAATTTTGCTATACTTATCCTATATATTGCCCGCGCTGGAGGTGGGAAGATGAAGCTTTATTTCAAAGTCCCGCCCGAGGCGGACGGGATGCTGCTGCGCGGTTTTCTGCGCAGGTGCAGCGTCTCCACCGACCTGTCCCGGGCCGTGAAATTCCGGGGCAGCGGCTTTTTTGCCGACGGCACCCCCATCCTGGCCAACCGCCGGGTGGAGGCCGGGCAGGTTATCTCCTTTGAACTGCCGCCGGAGGGGGAAGGCGTTGCGCCGCAGGACGACATCCCGGTGGATGTGGTCTACGAGGACGCTTTTGCCCTCGTGGTGGAAAAGCCGCCCCATCTCGCGGTGCATCCTACCCTGAATTACCCGCTGGATACGCTGGCGAACGGCTATGCCGCCTGGGCGCTGTGTCAGGGTAGAAGCCCCGTCTTCCGCCCGGTGAACCGCATCGACAAGGACACCAGCGGCCTCGTGCTGGCGGCTCAGAATGGCTACGCCGCCCCGCTGCTGGCTCAGCGGGTGGAAAAGCTCTACTACGCCGTTGCAGAAGGAGAACTTCCCCTCGGGCCGGGCGTCATCGACGCCCCCATCGGGCGGCAGGGGGAGAGCATCATCGGGCGGTGCGTCACCCCCGATGGCAAACCCAGCCGGACGGAATATACCATATTGAAAGCCGAAAACGGCCTGAGCCTCGCGGCCTGTGTCCCGGTGACGGGCCGGACCCACCAGATACGGGTACATTTTGCATCTATCGGCCACCCGCTGGCCGGCGATGACCTCTACGGCGGGAGCCGGGCGCGTATCGGGCGGCAGGCGCTCCACTGCGCAAAACAGACGTTCTGGGTGCCGCGCTGCGAGCGGATGCCGGACGGCATCCGCATCGAAGTGCCGGTGGACGAGACGACCCTGAGGCCGGTGACAGTGGAAAGCCCGCTGCCGGAGGATATGACAAAGCTTTTTGTCTAAATTTGTGTATTTCGTGAAAAGTAAGTGAAAGCTAAGCCCAAATTTTGTGTCAATGCTTGTTTCGGCGCTGGCAGGGTGTATAATAAATAGAGTTATTCTTGTTAAAAAAGCTGTCCTTATGCGGCAGCGTGTCGATAACAGAGAAAAGAGACAAATCAGAATCTCCTGAAAATACAGGAAGGAGCATCCTTTTTGCTGGAAGATAAAACAACTGAAACGCGGCAGGGCGAGCCAGCCGCTGCGCCGCGGCACACCGGCTTCCGCGCAAAGCTGCGCTCGCTTTGGGCGCAGCTCCAGTGCGTCCATCTGCTGCGCCGCCACCGGCGGTATCGCCGCCGCAGACACCGGCTGGACAATGCCTCCCGGAAGCTGCGCTCGTCGAAGCTGGTATTGCGCATTGGCGCAGCGCTCTACGCGCTGGGCTTTGGCGCGGAGTATGCTGCCGTGCGGGTGGGACGTGCCGTCAAGTACGCCGCTCTCTGGGTTGCTGGAGGCATCCGCCGCTTTGCAAAGGCTCTGGCGGAGACGGCGTTCCCCGGCGCAGCACAGGTGGCCAAAGACCTGTTTGGCCCCATCGTGCTGTTTGCAAAGGGCATCGTGTCCCTTCTCATCCATGCCCACCGCATCCGCAGGGAGCAGGGCTTCGGTGCAGCATTTGAGGCCAGCGTCCACTACTTCAAAAACGGCGTCCGCCGCAACCTCAGTCTGCTGCCCCGCATGGCGATGTACGCCCTGCCCATCTGCGCACTGGCGCTGGGCGCAGCAGTGTTCCAATATGTCATCCACCAGCCTTATGCGCTGGCCGTCCGGGTCAACGGTGAAACCGTGGGCTATGTGGCGAATGAGGACGTCTTCAACACGGCCCGCGAGGACGTGATGGAGCGTATCAGCTACGCCGGCACTGACAAGACCGAGTGGACCATCGAGCCGAGCTACACCCTCGCCATCGCCCACCACATGATGGACGAAAACGAGATGGCAAACGCCATCATCCAGAGCGCTGGCGACCAGATCAGCGAAGGCACGGCTCTTTATCTGGACGGCGAGTTGACGGCGGTGTGCAGCGACGGCAGCGCGCTGCGGGATTACCTCGCCGCCATGCTCGACCCCTACGAGGAAGAAGAGGACGACCCCGATGTGAGCGTGGGCTTCAACAAGCAGGTCACGCTGGAAGACGGCCTCTACTTCAAGGAAGGCTTGCAGGATTTTGAGACCGTCCGGCAGGAGCTGGTGGGCGTGAAGCAGGCTCAGAAGGTCTACACCGTCAAGGCGGGCGACACCCTCTGGTCCATCGCACATAACAATGACCTGACCTTCCGTGAGCTGTGCGCCCTCAACCCGGCGTTCAAGGGTGAGCCGCTGAGCGAGACGTCCAGCATCCTTGAGGGCGACCACCTCGTCATCACCAAAGAAGAGGCTGGCCTTGAGGTGCGCATCACCCGCATCGAGACCCGTGAGGAAGAGATCGCATTCTCCACGGAGACGACAAAATCCAACGAATATACGAAGGGAACCACCAAGGTGCTCCAGGAGGGCGAGAACGGTCTGCGCCGTGTGACCCTCCAGAACGTCTACGACACCAAGAATATCCTTGTGGACCAGAGCGTGCTTTCCACCGAGGTCATCAAGGAGCCGGTGAACAAGAAGGTGGTCGAAGGCACCAAGAAGGTGACTTCCAGCACCAAGTACATCACCGGCAGCGGCCGGTTCATCTGGCCTGTGCCGAACTACCGCTACTGCTCGCGCTGGTACGGCGGACGCCACAGGGGCGTGGACATCTGCGCCCCGGCCGGTACGCCCATCTACGCCTCCGCAGGCGGTACCGTCACCAAGGCGGGTTACAACAAGGCCGGTGCAGGTACGGGCTATGGCTACTCGGTCATCATCAACCACGGCGGTGGATACAGCTCTGTGTATGCGCACTGCCTGTCCCTGACCGTCAGCGCGGGCCAGACCGTCAAGCAGGGCCAGCTCATCGGCTATCTGGGCAGCACGGGCCGTTCCACCGGCAACCACTGCCACTTCGAGATACGTCTCAATGGTTCGTACATTCCCCCGCAGAACGTATTCCCGGGGAAGAAATAATTTTATAAAAAGGAGATAATTGTTATGGCTACTCCTCACATCAGCGCCGAAAAGGGCGATTTCGCAAAGACTGTCCTGATGCCGGGCGACCCCCTGCGCGCAAAGTTCATTGCTGACACCTTCCTGAAGGATGTCCGTCAGGTGACGGATGTCCGCGGGATGCTGGGCTTTACCGGCACCTATGAAGGCCGTCCCATCAGCGTGATGGGCAGCGGCATGGGTATGCCCTCCATCGGCATCTATTCCTACGAGCTGTTCAAGTTCTACGATGTGGACAACATCATCCGCATCGGCTCCGCCGGCAGCTACACTGCCGACGCCAAGCTGTTCGACACTGTGCTGGCCACCGGTGCTGTCAGTGAGTCCAACTATGCCCGCGTCCAGAGCGGCAACGACCACGACATCACCTTCCCCAGTGAGGAGCTGAATGACAAGCTGCGCGCCTCCGCCAAGAAGCAGGGCATCAAGCTCATCGAGGGCAACATCCACTCCTCCGACGTTTTCTACCGTCAGCCTTCCGACGCAAAGCCCACCTACTGGGAGCTGCTGCGCGACGAGCGCGGCTGCCTCTGCGTGGAGATGGAGAGCTTTGCTTTGTTCGCCAACGCCGAGACTCTGGGCAAGAACGCCGCCTGCCTGCTGACCATCTCGCTGGGCAGCTTGTCCAGCACCACCTTGCTCTCCAGCACCGCGTTCTGGATGGCCAGCCCCTTTCCGTGGTCAGTGAATGAAACTTGTCCGTTCCGGTCAACTTGCAGAATGGCTTCGTCACCAGTTTCAGACAAAGAGTAGGAAGGAGCGTCAATTGCGTACAGAGTGAACGGATCTGTGCCAAACTGGGCGTCCTCAAGACTTCCTTTGGTAAATTTCTGCACTACGCCATCCTTCAGCATGGTGCGTCCGATATAGTCGCTCCACGTGAAGCCGTTGACTGTCAATACATCCGATTTCTTCGAGAAGGTAATCTTGCCGGCGCCGGCCTCAGGCGCTTTGATGGTGCCGGAAAGCTGGAGCAGCTCGACAACGAAGTTCTCCTTGTACCATGTGGTGCGTCCGTCGTTGAACTTCACTTCGGTTGTACCCTTGATGGCCTGCCCTGTATAGGAACTGGGGGTTACTACCACCTCGGGCTGGTTGCCGCTTCCGCCCGTTGCGTAAGAGGCTGCGGGTACACCCGAAACGCCAATCGTACTGATGTTTATCTTGGCATGGTTGGCCTTGATATTGTCGGTTTCAACAGTAGCAAAGTTCTCGTAGAATGCGCGAACATCTGCCTTCAATGCAACTCCGGTGATTACGCTGACTTTCGTTCCGTTTTTCTTTGTAGCCTCACTTGTGGTTACCGTCGGCGTAAGAATTACATTGTCGTGGTCGCCCCAGATGGCGTTTACGCGCTTCAGGTTCAACTTGTCAGTGCCCGGATACTGTACGGATGAGATGTTAACTCTCAACTGATATTCAGAAGCCGTCGTCGTGGTGGAGGCGTTGTCCTTGAAGTCGATGACAAGTTCACCGCCGGCAAGGTCGGCATACTGGTTGATAGTGATAATGATGTTGCTTACGGATTTGCTTACGGAACCCTGAGCCACGCCGCTTCCGTTCGCCAGTACCACGTTGGCATTGGTTTCCATAGTGGTTCTGTTCATCATCTGTTCCAGGTCGGCAATACCCATCTTGAAGGCATTGGCTACGGTCGTTGCATCCAGCGTGATTGTTTTGGCGCCGGTTGCCACCTCTGCCCAGCTGATGGTTTGTGCAGGATAGTTGCAGACCAGTATGGCCTTGATGACCTCAAACTTACGGTTGGTGAATTCCGTCTTGTATTCGTGCTTTTCACCTTCAGCGGTTACGGTGACAGTCACTTGAGGGACAGCCGTAGCGCCCAGCATACCGGATTCCTTCTTAGCCAGAGTTACAACGCCCGTATTCGATACTGCGAAAGGTCTGCGACTCTCGCTGCCGTCATATTTCATGCCGTACGTGATGCCGAATGTTTCAGACGAGAACTTTTCGGCCAGGGATTCGGCGCCTGCTACGAGCGAACCGCCCTTGTATCCTTTCAAGGTCAGGCCCTTGCTCAGATCGTAGGATTCGTTGTTAGAACCGTCCCAGACAAAAGTATGCTTTTCGTCCGTAACGGCTCCGTCGACGGTTACATCGATTTCCGCGCGGATTTCGTCTACCTCGATGTCACTGTGCTTTGCAACGAAGAAGTCGGAGGTTACATCTGTGTAATCCTTGATTGCATTTGCCTCGGCAGCATCTCCGGTCGCCGGCACTATATGGGCGCACAAGGCGTAGGCTCCGTTGGCTTCGAAGTTGCCGTTTCTCTTGACTTTGAAAGAAACGATGCCCTGTTCTTCGAGGTCTGCATTTTCCAGATATTCCGCATCCAGATAGTTGGTCAGGCCGGAACGGGTAATCTTCTGTCCTTCAAAGGAGATGGAGTATTTTCCTTCTTTGAATGCGGCTACTGCGGATGCCGGCGATACCCGGAATTTCACAACACCGTCAACGTTCTGCGCGGCAACTCTCCATTTGCCATTCTTCAAAAGGGTGAGCGCGTTGAAGGTCAGATTCTTCGCCTGCAATGTGGTGGAGTCATATTCCGGCAGATACATGAGGCTCTGCACCATCAGGCCCATTATCTTGTCGAACTCGGCTCTTACGGCGTCGGCCTCTCCCTTGATGGCCGCGGTGATGACACCGTTCTCTTTCATGGCTTCTTCGATGAGGCCGTCCACCTTGGTGGTGAGTTTAGTTAATTCCTCAGCGTCGGCCTTGCCGGTCAGCAGGCCTTCCAGAGTCTGTCCCTTCAGGCTTTCCAAGCCGCCCAGGAATGCGACTACCGCATCCATGTCGTTCTTGGAGGCATAGTTGGCAAATTTTTGGGAGAGCGCTTCCAGTTCGGGGCGATATTTGTCCTCAACCTTTGTCATGACGTCGTCAACAGCCGCAGTGATTTTTGCCATCAGGGCAACGTCCAACTTCTTGATTTCTTCGTCAGTGTAGCCGTTTACCTTTTCTTCAAGCCCTTTGAGCTCAGCAATGTCAGCAGCCAGTCCGCCAATCTGTTCGCCATACTTGGCCTCCTGAATTGTCTTCAACTGGTTCATAGCTTCTGCCAAATCCGCAGCAACCTGATCCAACTGTGTCTTAATGCTTTCGGTGTCACCGCCAGCACCCATCAGTTCCTCCAGCTTCTTGCTGAGTTCTTCCTGCTCGGCAGTCAAATCGGCAACCTTTCCATTCAATTCTTCCTTCACGCCTTCCATAGCAGTTGCAAGTTCCGCGTTCACCTTGTCAATCTGCTCTTGTACTGCGTTAGAAAGACCTTCGATTTCATCCTTTCCGGCTTTCTGGTCGATAGCATTCTGTAAAGCTTCAGCCGTCTGCTTGAGGTTATTCACTGCTTCACTGTTGGCATTAGCTTCGCCAGCCACTTGTGCAATTTCTGCCTCCAGGCCCTCGATGGCAGTCTGAAGAGCAGTAGTAATCTCGCTCTTCGATGCCTCCAATTGCTTTTTCAGCGCATCGATCTGCTCCTGTTGATTCTTGATGTCATCATCGTAATCCGAGCAACTTACTACGCCAGCCGAAGTGGCTGCCATCAAAGCGCAGAAAACTGACACCTTAATAAAATTCTTTTTCATAAATTAATTAATTTTGATTAGAATTGATATAAAGTTACTGATGTTAATTCAATCCAACCGGCTGCTTTCGGTTTCGTGCCGTTCAGCCATTTTGTTTATTGCTATAATGTATTTTTTTGCTCTTTCTTTCTATATTTCCTCTGCTGTTTTGGGGTTTTACAATTATTCTACACACTTTGTTTTACACTTGTTATATATTATATTGTACATTATGTATAATAGAATTTTCATTTAGTACATGTTTTGTCCTATTTTGTTGTTTCTTCCTTGAATAGTTTGCCAAAACTTGTTTTTTATTTTTCTTATCTGGAGTAATCTGGAAGAGAAATGGGAGAAAAACGACACGGGATTGTCCTATTTGAAGGGCGGAATGCTGAAAATAGACGATTCTGCAAGACGCAATATGTCGCATATCGGATTTATTATTCGCGTATCCTGAATTTTATAGCATGGCTGCACTTTTTTTAGAAGTACTGGCAGGTGGTTCTGCGGAATAGTTGGAGGAATTGGAGAAGCTGAAATTTTTCCAGGGAAAGCGTCTGTTCATTCTTCTTCCGTAGAGGTTTGTTTTGTGCAGAATGTCGTCGGTTTTGTCGTATGCTGTCTTTGAATATTGCCGAGAGGAGAATTGGGGCCTCCGGCTTGGATATCGTCGAAGCCATGGTAATTTTATTTTGTCATTTACAATAATGGATTTTGCAAATTTTCAGTTCGTTGCCGGTTTAGAGTGCTTTCCTTTCGTGTTCCGCCGCTGGCGCTCTTGTTTTCGCTGAATGCGTATGGTTGTGGGTCGGACCGAAGAGCTATTGTCATGAAATATAGAGGTTATGCTATGCCATGTGCTTTTTTTTTCCTAATTTTGCCGCTGTTTTACACTTGATTTATAACTAAACTGTTTTTCGTCCGCTGGGACGCATGCACGAGCCTCGGCGTTTCGCGCAGGTGCGTCAGTGTGACTTTCGTTGCAACCGGCGTGGTGAATGGGCGCTGTATGGTATGTGTGTGGTTTTTCTGAGCGGTAGCAGAACGGTTGGTTGTAAATGCTTATATGGAATATATGTGCATGAAAGTTCTTTTCAGAAGACATCTGGCTCTGGCGCTGCTGGCGTTGGTGTCGGGTGGAGCGTATGCGCAACGGGTAGCCGTCAAGTCGAATGCGCTGTATTGGGCGGCAGCTTCCCCTAATTTGGGGGTGGAGTTCCGCCTGTCCCGTCATTTTACGCTGAATGTGGAGGCCGCAGCCAATCCTTTCCAGTTTGGAAAGGATATTCAGCCTTATTTTGCAGGTCTTACGCCTGAGGTGCGTTATTGGTTTGAAGCGCGCCCGCATGCCCGGCATTTTATCGGCGCCATGGCATTAGGCAGTATCTACGACATCCGTTTCAAGGAGAAATGCCACGAAGGCACAGCTTTCGGGGCCGGCTTGACGTATGGCTACAGTTTTGTGCTCAGTTCGCGTTGGAGCGTGGAGACTACGGTAGGTGCAGGTGTGTTGCGCTACAAGGAACGGCGCTATGACGCAGGCAGTGCCGCACCGGCGCGGACGAACAACGAGCGCGTGGCTTTTGCGCCGTTGAAACTGGGAGTTTCTTTTGTTTATCTCATCAAATAGCATTTCCGTTACATGAAGAAGATTCCTACTTTCAAGGCAGGCCTGTTGGCCCTCCTTGCGCTCTTCCTGCTGCCGGCCGGAAGGGTTGTGGCTCAGAATATCCGTGTGGTGGGCAAGGTGGTGACGAAGGACACGGCCCGTGTGCCCATTCCCAACGTGATGCTGGTGGACATGCGTACGCAGACGTATCTGACGGAGACCGACGCCGAGGGCGTCTTTCGCCTCGACTGTGACCCGGATGCGAAAATCCGATTCCAGAGCATAGACGTGGAGCCTGAGGTGGTCCGCATCAAGGGACGTACGAACCTGGTGGTCGAACTCAAGTCGCGCGAGAACATCCTGCGTGAGGCCGTAGTGGTGGCCAAAGGCGATTTGAAGGATACCATCCGCATAGAGCCGGGCGATGTGTTGCAGACGGGCAACCGCTTCCGCATCCGGGCTCAAATCAAGATGGGCGAGGACAAGTTTGCCGGCAATTGCCGCCTGGTGGCGCAACCCGTGCTTTATAATTATACGAAGAAGGAGGCTTATCTGATGCCGCCTATGGTGGTGGACGGCCGTAACTACGGAAGGACGCAGCGCCGCATGTACGACGTGCTCAGCGACGACGGCTCGTTGGTCGACCGCGACCCATTGGGCAAATATGTCACCTATCTGGAGAAGGATTCCATCGGCGGCAAGGGCCGTCAGCGTTTCTACAGCATCGTTTACCGCGACAGTGTGGATGCCGTGCTGGGCAAGCGCGACTTTATCCGTTGCGACATCACCTATACGGTGGAGGATTATAGCCGGGTGCTGTATTGTGCGACGGAGAATTATGCCGAGGGAGTGGTCAACCCTCTGCGCTTCCTGCAATATCCGAACAAGGGAAGCATCGTGACCGATTCGGCCTATTATCCCCGTCCGGAGTTGCAGTTGCGCGACAGTCGCGGACAGGTCAACCTGCTCTTCAACATCGGGAAGACGACTTTGGATATGAACAATCCGCAGAACCGGGCGGAACTGGACAAAATGGAAAAGCAGCTGAAGCTCATCGCCAGCATGGAAGGTTCCAGCATCAAGTCGTTCAAGGTGAAGGGAACAGCCTCGCCCGATGGCGGCTATGCCTTGAACTGGCGCCTGGCGCAGGGCCGTACGGCTACGGCACGTGACATGGTGCTCAGCCGTCTGGACGAGGAAACGCGCATGAGCATGTTTTCCGCAGCCGAGGCGCAGGTGGCGCCGTGGGACAGCGTGGTGGCCATGCTCCGTGCCGACGGCCGGACGAAAGAAGCCGAAGAAATGGCGGACATCATAACCAAGCATCCTACGCACAATGCACAGAGTGCCGCCATGCGGCGTCTGCCCTATTACCGTTCGTTGCTGGAGAAGTCCTATCTGCCGCGCCTGCGTCGGGTGGAATATGAAATCAAGTACGACATCCGCCGTGTGCTGACGGTCGAAGAGATTGATGCCTATTACCGCAAGGACCCCAACAGCCTTTCGAAATATGAATTTTTCCGTCTGATCCGTGCGGAGAAGGATGCGGCCCGGCGTGAGACCATCTGCCGCGACGCTCTGCGTGTACATCCCGACTTCTGGATGGCCGCCAACGACCTGCAGGCGTTGCTCATCGACCAGAACCGTTCGGACGACCGGCTGCTGGAGCGTTTTGTCAAGCCGAAGTCGCACGTGTCGATGCTGACCAACCACATTATGGCCTTGCTCGACGCCAACCGTTATGCGGCGGCCGACACCATAGCCACCTATGTGAAGAAGACGCCTGAAACAGAGCTTCTTCTGGCTGTGGTCGGCGTCAACAACGACCGCATTCAGGCCAATTACAAGGTGATTGAGAAATCTTCGCCTTTGAATAGAGTCATCATCTGCCTTTACATGAACCGCAACCAGGAGGCCTTTGAGGCCTGCCGCCTGTTGCCGGAAGAGGATGCCTTTACCCACTATCTGCTGGCCACCTGCTACAAGCGGCTTTCCGACGAGGAGCAGGCTACGGCTGAACTGAAGAAGGCCCTGCAGATGAATCCCGAACTGGAGAAGGATGCCATGGTGGATGGCGACCTGCGCAAGCTTTACAAGAAAATCAAGAATATCGACTGACCGCCTTCTGCGGCTGCGTTTTCCCATCGTGGGGAAATGCGGCAGGAAGGCTCAAAAAGTTAGCATATACATTTCAATATGAACAAGTATAGAAAAGATAATGCGTCGGTAGCCGTTCTGTTGCGGCGTACGGGTGCGCTTTTGGGCTGCGTGGCCTGGGGCGTGACGGTTTCGGCGCAGGAAGTCCGCGACACGCTGCTTGAGAATTTCGTCGGTACCGATGCCGTGGACAACTGGAAGAAGCAGCAACCCAGTGAATATGCTTTCGACCATCTGTTGCAGCAGCGCCCCGTGGCCAAGCACTACGCCGGCAAGCGTTTTGGCGACCGCCTTTTCCTCGAAGGGGGCGTGAACTTGCTGTCACCGCTGACACGCAAGCAGAATCTTGGCCTTTATCTGAAGGACTGGGACCCCTCCTTTCATGTAGCTTTGGGCGACTGGGCCACTCCGCTTCACGGTTGGCGCGTGTCGTTCCAGGCGGGTGAATACGGCAGTGGTGCCCGTAAGTCGGATGTGATGGGGGCTTCGCTCGATTATTTGCTGAACATTACGGCCGTTGCGGCTTCTCAATATCAGGTGCCCCGCGCGTTTGAGGTATACGGCGTGGCCGGTGTTGATTATTTCCGTTCGGAATGGAACGGCCAGACGGACGATGCCTTCGGTTTTCATATGGGCTTGCGCGGACAGTGGAACATGGGCAAGTACACCTATCTCTTCCTGGAGCCCCGGTTGGGCCTCTATTCCGACGAGCTGTTGCACATGTATTCCTGGCGCGGTTACAACCTGGCCGGCACGGTACTGGCCGGACTGGGTTACAGGCTTACGCCGTCGGAGCGGAGCCGCATGCCCTATACCACGAGCGGCAGTTTCCTCGACAATACGTTCTTCTCTTTGTCGGGCGGACCCTCGCTGTTTCTCAACTCTCCCTCGCACCACACCACGCGCGACAAGTTCGGCGTGCAGGGCCGTTTGCATCTGGGCAAGTGGTTCAATCCTTATTCGGGCCTTCGTCTGGGCGTCGGTGCGTCGGTCTATACACACGCCGACTATCCCAGTCTCAAGAGTTTGTCGGCCAGCGCGGGCTATCTGTGGAATCTGCACAACACGTTCGGCGGATATGACGCCGGCCGGCGTTTCTGGATAAATGCTGTGGCTGATGTCTCGGTCAATGTGGGCACTCACGGTGCCGGCCGGCACACCACATTCGGTTTTGGCGGAGGTTTGCAGCCCAATGTCAATCTGGCCAAGGGAGTCGACCTCTTCATTGAACCCCGTGTCGACCTGTACGGTCACCGCTATGCGATGAATGCCGGAAGCAATTCGGGCTTCGACGTGGTGGGTTCGCTGATGGCGGGTCTGGCTTTCCGTCAGGGACTGAACACTCGGGAACAGTTGCAGCGCAATGACGATTTCGAGCAGAAGTCGTGGTATGACCACATTTTCCTGGAAGGCGGTCTGGGAGGAACGTTGCCCATTACGCCGAATTCCGTGGTGGAGCCCTTCCGGCAGATACGTCCCATGGCCCGGCTGGCAGCAGGCAAATGGCTGACCGCCACATCGGGCGTACGGTTGTGGGGAGAAGGCGGACAGTATGAGGACGACCGCGAAACGCGTCACCGTGTGCTGGCAGCCGGAGCCGATTATCTCTGGAATCTGACCAATGCCTTCCATGGCTACGATGCCGGGCGTCCCTGCGAACTGGTGGCTTCGGTCGGTCTGAATCTGGCAGCACTGGCAGGCAGTCGGAAAGTGTATGTGGGAGCCAATGCCGGCCTGAAAGGCACCTGGTATCTCAACGACCTGGTGGGCCTTTATCTGGAGCCGCAGTTGCGTTTCTATAAGAAGGATTTCCTGAAAGCCGGAAGCCTGACGACGGGCGGCCCCGACGTCATGGGCTCGCTGATGGCCGGTTTGCAGTTCCGCATGGCCGGTTACCGTCCGTCCGAAGCAATGGCTGCCTTTGCCGGGGATGAGCGGACCAGTTACATCTCTTGGGGCATAGGAGCAGGTACGACGCTCAACGCTCCGCGCGTTTCGGCCAACTATGGAATGAGCGGCCGCCTGAGCTACGGCCGGTGGCTGACGCCGGCTGCCGGCTGGCGAATCAACGCTACGGGACTCATCAAGCCCCGGGCCGACTACCGGTATGCACTGGCCATGGCCGGGGCCGACTATATGGTGGACATGACGACGCTGGCATATGGTTACAATCCCGACCGTTGGGTCAGCGTGCGTGCCTTTGCGGGTGCGGGCATCGGTGCGGACTACAAAGGCAGTGCCGACCCGAAGATGCACCTCATCGGCGACGTGCATGCGGGCGGTCAGCTGGCCGTTCGTGCCGGCAGCCGCAACGAGATTTTCCTGGAGCCTCAGGCCTCTTATCTGATTGGCGGGAAGCCCATGAGCGGACGTTCGGAACGGATGCTGGGTACGCTCATGCTGGGTTTGAACCATAAGCTTCGCTACGTGTCCGGAGGCGGTCAGCTTCCGGCGCCCGAGCGCGATGAGTTTGTGAGCTTCTCCATCGGCACCGGTGCGCACACGGGGTCGCTTTTTGCCATGTCGCCTTTCGGACGCAAGCTGACGCTTGATTTCGACCTCTCCTATGGTCGCTGGTACAACGGCGTTTCGGGTATGCGTCTGGGACTCTCCGATGCGACAGTGCAGCGTCGCGGACGCGGCAACCAGCACATCACGTCGTTTCATGCCGACTATCTGTTCAACCTGCTTGCTCTCAGCGGAGGGGTCGAGGGCATGGAAACCGACTGGCGTCTCAACGGATTTGTGGGTGCGGAGTTGAGTCTGGGTACCAAGGAGGGTATGCGTCCGGCCTGGGCTCCCGGTCTGCAGGCGGGCTTGCAGTTGGGATACATGCTGACACCGGCGTGCGAACTGTTTGCGGAGCCGGCAGCCGTGCTTACCGGCAAGAACGTGTGGCGCGGTTCGTCGCGGCCGGCCGAAGGGCAACTGCGGCTGATGCTGGGCACCAAATATCACTTTTGACATACGGGCGGACCGGACGGAGTGATGCCGTCCGGTTGTCGCCGGCAGACGGAAGCCACTGCACCGATTCCTTTTCAGGAGCCGTGCAGTGGCTTCCGTCTTATTTGTCGGAGAAGAGGGGAAGGGGCGGTTCCGCCATCGCTATCCGTGACGACACACGTAGAGAGAGTCCGCAGGCCGCCGCCGGTGCGGCCGTGTGACACTGTAGCCGGCGGAGCAAATGTGAGGAAAGGAAGACAAAAAAACAGTCCTTACTTTTGAAAAAACGAAAGTACCGACAGAAAATTCTAAAGTACTGACAGGATTTTCTAAAGTACTGACTG
>OGNF01002498.1_pt1 | contig 13850 bp, 10 predicted proteins | sample 1573321 | NCBI WGS metagenome assembly OGNF01 (sample SAMEA2581911, study PRJEB24529) | metagenome | biome: Human gut stool | place: China | collected 2011
GTCTGGCTGACAAGCAGCTGCGCTGCGAGCTGACGCCCGCCGCAAAGCAGTATGTCATCGATGCCGCCTACGATCCGCAGTTCGGCGCCCGTCCGCTGCGCCGCTATGTGCAGCACACGGTCGAGACACTTCTTGCCAAGAAGATCGTCGAGGGCAATATCCAGCCCGGCGCGAAGATCACCGTGGATGTGGAAAACGGTGAGCTTGCGCTTCGCTGATCATACCGGAAGCACAAAAGTGCTGCGTCTTACGACGCGGCACTTTTTCTGTCTGGACACACAGATTTGACAACTCCGCCGCAACTGCCGGACATCGGCGGCACATCCGTGTGCTAGGATGCGTACAGAACCAAGGAAGGGAGCATCCAAAATGAAAAGCACACCAAGATTCCTGTGCGCGCTGCTGGCGATATCACTTATGCTGACGCTCTGCGCTTGCGGCCGGGAAGCGCAGAAGAAAAGCGCCGCAGATGTACCGCCGGCACAGGCCGATCCCGTTCCTGGACAGGCAAGCACCGTCTTTGCACCCAGCACCGATTTCATAAGCGCGGAGGACGCAGGCGCCTATGTCTATGCACAGCTGCCGCTTGCGGGATACCGGGTGCACGCTGTTCTGCCCGCAGACGGAGATCTCGTCTATGCGATAGCGACCCGATGCGACGCAAACGGGCGGTTCCTGATCGGCGAGGACGGCGTCATTCCGACGCAGATCGTCCAATATGATCTGGAAGCACAGCAGAAAACCGATTTTTGTTATCAGCCCGCGCTTGATGGTGCGCGGGACGCCGCAATTTCCGCCGCGGCGCTTGGCGCGGACGGCAGTCTCTGGTGTCTTGCCTGCCGCTTCTGGCGGGATGGGGAAACGCTTGTCAAAGACTTCACGCTGGAACGGGTGGATGCAGACGGAACGGTCTCCGAGTCGATCCCGCTGGACTGCCCGGAGGTGCGCTCTGACCCGGAGCTTTTTGTGAACAGCGACGGAAGCTTCCTGCTCCATACGCCGGAGGACGGGATTCTCACCGTCTACGACGCTTCCGGGCATCAGACCGCGCAGCAGTCTGTGGAGCTGCTGACAGACCCCATCGCAGCCGACGCGGACGGTCAGGCGTGGCTCTGCACAGACACGGAGGACAGAGCGGCGCTGCAAGCCGTGGGAAGTGAAAAACAGATTCCCATCTCCGGCGTCACGAACGGCCTTCCCACACTCTGCTCCGGCACGGACGCGCCGGATGTGCTTTACGCAGCGGATTCTACGGCGCTTTACCGCGTATCGTTAGAGAACGGAGCTACGGAAAAGCTTGCCGACCTCTCCGCCCTCGGCGTCCGGGGCGGTCAGCGTTTCAGCCGCACGGCAAACGGCTGCTTTGTCTTTACGGACACCTCCGCCGATATTCCCGTTCTTGCCGCGCTCTGCCCCAGCTCGTCCGGCAGCAGGCAGAAAACCGTTTTGACGCTGGCGACTGTGACCCCCGATTCGGAGGTCCTCGCGCAGGTAAGGAGCTTCAACCGAAGCAGCGCCAACTATCATGTAGAACTGCTGGACTTTTCCTCGCTTCTCGACTCCGGCAGCTATGCGGATGTGTTCACCGTCTGGAATACGGCCATCATGGCGGGTGATACGCCGGATATGATCGATCTCTCGAACCTCCCGTGGCACAGCTTTGCCGACCGCGGGCTGCTGCTCGATCTCAATACGCTTTTGCCGCAGGAGGCGCTTCTGCCGTGGCTCTTGGACGCGCTCTCCTACCATGGAGGTAATTTCACCTTTCCGGGCTGCTTCACGGTCGAAACGCTGGTCGGGAAGCAGTCGCGGCTTGGAAATAAATCGAGCTGGAGCGTTGCGGAATTTCTCAAACTGGCCGAAGCGTCCGATATTCCCATGTTTTCCGGCATGAGCCGCGAGCTGTTCCTTTCCTATATGGAGCAGTACCTTCTCGACGCATTCTGGGACGAGGAGGCGGGAACGTGCAGCTTCGATTCGGAGGAATTTCAGGCGCTGCTGGACTATGCCAATACGCTGACCGCGCCGGAGGAGCTGAGCTATGATCTGGAGGATACCATGCTCTTGATCCGGCGGGATCTGGCGCTGGCGGAGCCGGTCACCCTGCGCAGCGTGTCGCAGCTGCATCAGATTGAGGCCTATACCGTCGGGGAGCCGGTCGCGTGGATCGGTTGGCCCGGAGAAAGCGGCGCAAAGCTTCGCCCTGCCGCCGAGCTTGCCGCATTCAAAGATACGGCGCACCCGGACGGCGTATCGGAATTCCTGCAATTCCTGCTCTCCGAGCCTTGCCAGACAGCGTTCAGCCGGTTTGCGTTTCCAATGACGGTATCCGCATTTGAAAGCGAAATCACCGCAGCGATGGAACCGCGAAATACAAACGACTCAGATATTGCGACGGAGTTCACGGTAGACGGCACGGTCTATCCGATCGTTCCGCTCTCTGCGGAGGATGCCGCGCGGTATGAGGCGTTCTTCGAGCGTATCTCCGCACAGGTTTATTCCTCGCAGCAGGTCGAGGCCATTCTGGAAGCCGAGTGCGCCGCGCTCTGGGCGGGCGCAAAAACGCCGGAAGAGACCGCCGCGCAGATCCAGCGCCGCGTAGAGCTGTATCTTGCCGAGAACGCGCCGTAAGCCAGATCGCGGACGCACAGCCGCGCGGCGGCACCGCCCTACTCTGCCGTTTTCACTCCGCTGCGGGATAAAATTTTATGACACAGAAACGAACAAAGGCTCCTGCCGAAGCAGGAGCCTTTGAAAATATGCTCGATAGGAACTCAGCGCTTGCTGAACTGCGGAGCGCGACGAGCTGCTTTGAGACCGTATTTCTTTCTTTCCTTCATACGAGGATCTCTTGTTAAGTAACCAGCCTTCTTAAGAGTAGGTCTGAATTCGTTATCTACCTGAAGCAGTGCTCTTGCGATACCATGTCTGATGGCACCGGCCTGTCCTGTGTATCCACCGCCCTTAACATTAACGATTACGTCATACTTGTCAGCGGTTTCTGTAGCTGTAAGAGGCTGACGAACGATAACCTTAAGTGTTTCAAGTCCAAAATACTCATCGATGGATCTCTTATTAATTGTAATATCTCCCTTACCAGGTACTAAATATACTCTGGCGATGGATTTCTTTCTTCTACCTGTTCCGTAAAACTTAGCGGATTTAGCTGCTTTAGCCATTTTACTTATCTCCTTTCAGTCCCTTTAAAATGTTAATACTTCAGGCTTCTGAGCTGCATGCTTGTGCTCAGGTCCAGCATATACATAAAGCTTGGTATACATCTGGTTTCCTAAAGGTCCCTTAGGAAGCATGCCTTTAACAGCGAGTTCTACTACCTTCTCAGGCTTCTTAGCGAGCATTTCACGTAATGTGGTTTCCTTCATGCCGCCAACATACTCGGAATGACGATAGTAAACCTTCTGATCTAATTTCTTTCCTGTAACTTTAACCTTCTCAGCATTGATTACGATTACATAATCACCAGTATCAATATGAGGAGTAAAAATTGCTTTGTTCTTACCTCTTAAAACCTTAGCTACTTCAGAAGCTAAACGTCCTAATGTCATATCAGTAGCATCAACTACATACCATTTTCTGTCGATGGTAGCAGGGCTAGCCATAAATGTCTTCATTCTGATTTCCTCCATATAAAGTTCGATAACCTGTATTGACGAGTTCCTTAAGCGGATGTCCGGGCCACCTAACAAACTTCGCCACATTGAAATATTATATTACACGCTTCCTTGTGTGTCAACCGGAAATTTACCATTGTTTTACTGATTGTTTTACTGACACCGGAAATTTGCTTGTTTTACTGACTTTTCACCACTTTTTTACTTGTGTCTTTTTATTTGTGGCACCTGTTACCTGCATTTATTTTTCTTCGACGGCCGAATCCCATTCGTAGCCCAAAAGGCACAGGCCCTTTGCCGGTGCAGTCGGACCGCTTTTCTGCCGTTCTTTCCCATCCAGCATCTCTTTCACCCTTTCCGGAGGATACTTTCCCTGTCCGGCTTCGATCAGGGTTCCGGCAATGATGCGCACCATATTATATAAGAAACCGTTTCCACACACACGGATCCTGATTTCTGCGCCCGTCTCTTCCACTTCAAGCTGATAAATAGTGCGGATGGTCGTCTCCGCCTGCGTATGGACGCTGCAGAACGATTTAAAATCATGTTCTCCGACAAGATACGCCGCTGCTTCCCGCATCTTGTCCACATCCAATGCGGTATGCACCCAGTGCGTATACAGCCGTTCCGTCGGCATGGGAAAAGCATCGTGCCGGATCCGGTATTCGTAGGTTTTACGGCAGTTTGTTTTTCGCGGGTGAAACTCCGGTGAAACCTCTTGCGATCCCACCACCCGGATATCCTCCGGAAGACTTTTGTTAACCGCATAAGAAATCTTTTCCGGCGGGATTCTGGTTTCGGTATCAAAAACCGCGACTGCCCCTTTTGCATGAACGCCGGAATCCGTGCGGCTTGCACCAATTACCCTTATCTCTTCCTGCAAAAGGCGGCTCAGCTCCCGGTTTAAGACTCCTTCTATCGTTTCTCCGGACGGCTGGATCTGCCAGCCACAGTAATTCGTTCCATCATAGGCAACGGTCAGCATAATTCGTTTCATTTTCTTACTTCCTATATTGGTACTTCCATCTGATTATAATATTTAAAACAGAGCTGAAATCACTCTAAAACAAGCTTTTCAGCAACTATTAAGATCAGATACAAAACCAGCATACCATAGGCCAGATAATCCCGCTTTTTATATTGAAGCGGCTTCATCTTCGTTCTTCCCTCGCCGCCGCGGTAGCATCTCGCCTCCATGGCCATCGCGAGGTCCGTGGCACGGCGGAATGCGGATACGAAAAGTGGTACAAGAAGCGGTAACAGCGTGCTTCCATCGCCATTGCAAGATCGTTGGCACGACGGAATGCGGAAATAAACAGTGGCACCAGCAGCGGTACCAGGTTTTTCGCCCTGGTGATAAGGTTACCGCTTTCAAAATCGGCTCCTCTGGCGATCTGGGCTTTCATAATCTTATCCGTTTCTTCTAATAAAATAGGAATAAACCGCAATGCAATCGACATCATCATGGCGATCTCATGAACCGGTACATGAATTTTCTTTAACGGTCCGAGCAGCTTTTCCATTGCATCCGTCAACTGATTCGGAGTAGTAGTCAGTGTCATAATGGAAGATCCGATAATCAGAAAGCAGAGCCGGGCTGCCATCAGAAGTGCCTGCTTAATACCCTCCTTCGTGATCTTCAGCTTCCAAAAAGCCACAACCACCTCTCCCGGTGTCAGAAACAGGTTGAATATTCCGGCAACCACAAGCAGGAATACAATGGCCTTCATGCCACGTACCATGAATTTAAACGGCACGTGGGATAAACGGATCATCACAACCAGAAAAACAGCAGCGATCAGATATCCCCAGAAACTATTTACAATAAAAAGGGAAACAATAAATGCCAGTGTCGCCACCAGCTTGACTCTGGGGTCAAGACGATGGATGACCGAATCGGTCTGGTAATATTGTCCCAATGTAATATCCTTCAGCATCTCTATATCCTTCTATCTATGCAATGCATGTAAAATTTCAAGCCTTGCTTATTCAATCGTTGTTGCATCTGCCGAAACCGGCATTCCCTTATCCTTTAAGGCATGCATGATGTAGGTTACCTGCGGTGCCGCAAGTCCTACCTCCTCAAGCTCCTTATATCGCTTAAACACTTCCTTCGGGATCTGGTCCATCAGGACTTCCCCTTTGTTCATCACGATAATACGGTCTACATATTTCGCCACATCCTCCATACTGTGGGAAACCAGAATGACCGTCATCCCCGTTTCCTTGCGGAATGCAGCAACCTGATCAAGAATCTCATCGCGTCCCTTCGGATCCAGTCCTGCCGTGGGCTCGTCCAGGATCAAAACATCCGGCTTCATGGCAAGCACTCCGGCTATCGCAACACGTCGCTTTTGTCCTCCGGATAAGTCAAACGGTGACTGGTAAAAATACTCATCCTCCAGTCCGACCTGCTTTAACGCCTGATAGGCGCGCAGTTCTACTTCCTTTTTATCAAGCCCCAGGTTCTTCGGTCCAAAGCAGACATCCGTAAACACATCCATTTCAAACAACTGATGCTCCGGATACTGGAACACCAGACCGACCCTGCTCCGCAGCTCCTTACGGTTATAATCCGCATCATGGATGTCTGCGCCATTATAATACACATGACCGCCTGTCGGCTTCAAAAGTCCGTTCAGATGCTGGATCAGCGTAGACTTTCCTGAACCGGTATGTCCGATGAGTCCGATGAACTGTCCGTCCGGGATCACCAGATTAATGTCCTTCAGAGCATGGAATTCCATTGCGGTTCCTTCTTCATATGTGTGACTGACATGATCTAAAATAATGGACATTCCGTATTCCTCTCCTGCGACTTCTTTATCCGGTTCATCCAGTGCTTCCTGCTGCTGTGAAACCGATATTACAAAAACGGTAATTATTCAGTATCTTCATAATTACGATGCAATGCATTACTATCTGTCAATAACCAAGTGCAGTAACCAGTTCTTCCGTCGTTAAAATTCCATCAGGAAGCGGAACACCGTTCTGCTTTAATTCATGGGCTAGCAAAGTAACCTGCGGGACATCCAGCCGTAATTCCTTCAGCTCCTTCACCCGGGAAAAGATTTCCCGCGGTGTTCCGTCCATAACCAGCTTTCCGTCATCCATGACAATGACACGGTCCGCATCAATGACTTCTTCCATATAATGGGTAATCAGAATTACCGTAATCTCCTCGACATCATTCAGGGCACGCACGGCACGAATTACTTCCTTGCGGCCATTTGGGTCAAGCATGGCGGTCGGTTCATCCAGGATGATACACTTCGGATGCATGGCAATCACTCCGGCTATGGAAACACGCTGCTTCTGTCCCCCGGAAAGCTTATTCGGGGAATACTTACGGAACTCATACATGCCAACAGCCTTAAGGCTTTCTTCCACCCGCTGCCAGATCTCCTCTGTCGGTACTCCCAGATTCTCCGGTCCAAAGCCAACATCCTCTTCCACCACCTGTCCGATGATCTGGTTATCCGGATTCTGGAATACCATTCCCGCCTCCTGACGAATGTCCCACAGATGTGCTTCATCTGTGGTATTCATGCCATCGACCCACACGGTTCCCTCTGTTGGATACAGGATCGCATTGATATGCTTCGCCAGTGTAGATTTTCCAGAACCGTTGTGCCCTAAGATCGCAATGAAATCGCCCTGCTTAATCTCCAAAGAAACATCGTCAATGGCTGTCGTGATGCCCTCGACATTACCCTCGTCATCACGGCGGATATATTCAAATTTAAGGTTTTTCGTCTCTACAATGCTCATGACCTGTATTTTACAGGATTCTGTTTTCATTTGCAACGCTTTTATACGGTGCACAGATGAAAATACAAAGCAGAAAATCCCAGGGCAGGAATACACAACCGGAATACACAGATTATAACCGTTCTTCCTTGCACGGTTTACTATTATGCAGTACACTGTAACTATTCAGAACCATGCAAAATTGCCTTCTGTTACCATACACATGAGAAAATGATCCAGTGAATCATTTTTGAGTTTATGCCTGCATTCATACAGAATGGCATTTTATATAGCGAAGTAATCACATGAGGTAAACTACGCTGTGAAACAGCGGTTTTACGAATGGAGTGCTGAATAGTTACTAATATTTAACATTTGGAGAACGAACATGGATTTAAAGAAAATCATCAAAAGCATCGGCATGATTGCCTGTATTATTATTTTGTGTACTGTAATTGTGAAGTATACCATTCCGAACGAAACGCTTTTAGATTATGCAAACAAAAATCCGGAGCTTGCCTACGCTTCACCGGAAGCATCTGCCCTTGATCAGAACTCTGATGCAGAGGATCTCACTTCTATTGAAAAAGCTAATGGAAATAAAACAGACAGTGAAAGTACTTTCGATGCAGAAGATACCAATGTAAAAGATACCAATGTAAAGAATACAAATACTGAAAAGTCAGACAGCAATATGACAGGTGTGTCACCATCTGAGAATCCAGAAAATACTGCTAATTCCACGCCTTCTGTCGCTGCTGTCGATTCCTTCTGCTATGAAGAGTTGACTGATGAGGTCAAGGCAAGAATCACCGGAATCTCCTATCCAATCACCGAAGAGGAAGCAGACTCCCTTGCAATTCCCGCCGTAAACCTGGTTTCTGATCCTGCTACCCTGCAGATCAGTTACGATGATCTGCGTTACCTCAAAGTTCTTTATTATGACTTTGACGGAAATGTTCAGGAGGGTGAATTAATCTGTAATGTATCTATTGCAGAGGATCTGAAGGAAATCTTTTATGAACTGTACCGCAATCAGTATCCGATTCAAAGTATCCGGCTGATTGACGACTATAACGGAGACGATACCGCCTCTATGGAGGCCAATAATACCTCATGCTTTAATTATCGGGTTGTAGATGGTACAACAAGTCTCTCCAAACACGCCTTGGGCTGTGCTATTGATATTAATCCATTCTATAACCCTTATGTGGTATTTGATAAAACAGGAAACGGTCAGGATTACATCTCACCTAAGGGAAGTGAGATCTATGCTGACCGTTCCAAAGATTTTGCTTATAAAATTGACGAACAGGATCTGTGTTACCGGCTATTTAAGGAGCACGGCTTTACCTGGGGTGGCCGTTGGAACTCCTGCAAGGATTACCAGCACTTCCAGAAAACCCCCTAAATAATTGCCTCACTCTTAGAAGTATGATCCTGATCCATATTTTCCTCGGGCTTAACCACTTCTGCACACGACTCGATCTGCTCTTCTGCCTTTGCATCTACAGTCACTGCTTCGAGTTTTTCTTCCTTTACCTTCACTTCTGTCCGTTCAGTTAAAACCTCAGCCTGTGTCTGTTCAGTATCGGGGTCTTCTTCCTTCTGCGCTTTCTGCTCCTCTGCTTCTACAACCGTTATAAACTCTGCAAACTCCTGCTCCAGAATCATCCGGATCAGGGTATTCTTCTGCTGAACTCTTCTGGATGAATAAATCATGGTACATGCCACGGCTCCGGCAGCCAGAAGCAACACGATAAGTGCTTCCCGGTTTTGATTGGCAGTGCCTGTGACCCCAAGCAGGATGATCATTCCAGACAGGGTCAGCATTGCCGCTAATGCCATCTGGCAGCGGTTCTGTCCATTATAGGAAGCTTCACTATATGCCAGATTATAAGTATCCCGGTCAACGACCTTCTTTTGTAATTCCTCACGAAGCGCCTGAATCATTGATCTGTCAGACGTCCTGTTTCCTCTCCTCATAACTCCCGGGAAAAGCCTTTTCAGGCTTTTTCCGACATTCTCTTCCTCTGTACAGACCCCGGATTTCCGACTCCCATTTTCCCGTAACTCCCGGAACTGCCCGGAAGCATGGGGTCTGATCTTTTCAAGCAGGCAGGCAATTCCATTTAAGATTCCCGCCAGCAGATCCACAACTGCCACAAGCAGGTTTATAATTGCCCTGCATAAGCCCTTAACCGACTGATATATATTATCCATCCTGTTCCCCTTATACTTCAAACATATTCATGTTTTCCTGTAATTTATCAGCGATCGCCTTCTGCTGTCCGGCAATTCTGGTAATATCCCGGATGAGTTCGCCGATCTGTGCAACTGATGCTGCGGATTCCTGCGTACCTGCTGCATTTTCTTCTGCCACGGCAGTCAGATTCTGAACGGTATCGGTAATGGTAATCCTGGTTTCATTCAGCTTCTCGCTCTGCTGTGCAATTCTGCCAATAGCGGCAATGGAGTCGTCCACCTGACCGATTACCTGCCGTACCTGATCATTGGTTCTCTCTACATTTGCATTCTGTTCATCCATAATTTCTTTTACAGCTTCCATGGTCTCCACAGCCTTACCGGAATCATCGAGGAGAGAAGTGATGATCTCTTCAATCTGTCTTGCTGATTCATTCGACTGTTCTGCAAGCTTCTGAATCTGTCCTGCAACAACAGCAAAGCCCCTGCCCTGTTCTCCCGCTCTTGCAGCCTCAATAGAAGCATTTAAGGACAGAAGGTTCGTTTCCTCTGCGATCTCGGTAATGAGCGCCGTAGCCTCCTTAATACGCTGTGCAGAGGAGTTCGTGGTATTGGTCTGGTTATAAATCATATCCATGGATTCCCTGGTCTTTTGATTGATCTTCTGTAGCTCCTCAATTGTGGTTACCGCATCCTGTCCTAAGGTTTTGATCTGCTTTGCATTTTCATTTAAAGTCGTAATTTCTTTGGAGGTATCTTCAATCATATTGCCCATGGAAATAACATTCTCTGTCGCACTCTGGGTTTCCTGTGCCTGACTTCCTGCGCCCTGTGCAATTTCATCTACCGCACGCTCAATCTGACTGATATGCTCTATACTGGCAGAGGTCTTTTCATTTAATATCTCGCTGCTTCCAAGTAATTCCTTACTGTTATCCATAATTTCAGTAATAATATTGGTAAGATCCTGCTTCAGCTTTTGAACTGCACGGCTGATCTGACCGATCTCATCCTTACGATTTGCAAACCTGCTGTCCAGTTCCACATTAAGTTTACCGGCTGCCACCTGCTCGAGCGCCCCGGTTCCACGAATCAGGCCTTTCGCCATATTTTTAACTACTGCAATCGTTGTACCGGTAAACAGTAACATAAACAAAAGCATAATTCCGGCAATCAGGCTGATAATCCTGTTGATCTCAGTCTTGGCTTCTGTCTGTGACATTCCGGAAAAGACCATACCCACTACCTGTCCGTTTTCTGTAACCGGAATATAATACCCAAAATAGGGAACTCCGTTCACGTTAACATCATCTGAAAAGTACTCCTGATTTCCATTGAGCACCTTATCAATAACTACTTCCTGTGCAGTTGTACCAATAATACGTTCTCCCTGCTCATTGACAACAGAAGACATATATCTCGTATCACCATAAAACACGGTAATATCCATGCCTGTCGCGGATTTTACATGGTCAGCGATCTCTGTTGCATTGGTAACATCAAATTCACCCTTGTATAGAATACCATCTTCCACATGAAGCTCACCTTCATCCGCATAATCAATGGTATCCCGGACAGCTACGGCTGCACCACGAAGGCCATTTTCAATGTTATCAGTAACGACTTCCCTGATTCTGGCATTTCCAAAAATGATGGTTGTTAACCCAAGAATAATTAATGGAAATAATGACATTGCCAGTAATTTGGTTTGCATTTTCATAGTTTTCACAACCCTTCTGTTTTTTTGTGTATAATTTGTAACTATTCAGTGCCATGCAAATTATGACAATATGGACGTCGAATGCTCGCATTCGTAAGGACATTTGGCATAATTTATATGGCGAAGTAACCACATGAGTAAAACTCAAGTTGCGTTAGCAACGGTTTTACGAATGGGGTTCTGAATAGTTACGTTGAAATAATAAAGAAGTGATCGAAATAACCGCTAAATTTGCAAATCAAATCTGGCGGTTTTTCTACTAGGAACTTTTCATTAGTAAAGGGCAATTTGCAGGTAAACGAATCATATAAGGAGTAAGAAAGGGAGGATGCATATGGCAATGAAGAACAGACAGCTGCTGGCGCTTGTCTTATCGGGAGTGCTGGTAATCAGTACCTTAGGAGGATGTTCGGCGTTCGGACAGTTGGCAAAGCAGACAGTTGAAACCGGAAAGGAATATTATGATCAGAATAAGGATTCGGAGCAGGAAGATCCGTCTTCACAGGAAGATGTAACGCAGGGAAAAACTGATGGAACAGGCAGTGACGGAACCGTAAAGCTGCAGGATCAGGCGGCAGGACAGCAGAGAATTTATTTAAATGATCTTAGTACGCAGGAGCCGTTACGGGACTATACCCCATCGGTAGCAGCTTATCAGACAGCTCCTGATTTATCCAACATTGAGAACCTTGGACAGTTCTATGCTTATGATACGGATGAGGATATTTCCGGGAAGCTTGCAGCCAATAACTTTATTGTGATGGATAGTGGATATAGCGAGTTCTTTGATGTGTATGAATACAACCGCTATAGTCAGGTGCCGAGCTTTGTGACCGTGGATTCGATGATGCATACCTATCATCTGTATTTTGCGCTGCTGCAGCGGACAACAGAAAGAGATTATCTTGCTTCCATGGTAAAGGAAATGAGCCATTCCATGTATCAAACCTGCCTGACGCAGTATGAGGAATTAAAGGGAAGTGAATGGGAACAGGCAGCCGCTTTAAATGTGGGATTCTTTGCAGTTGGAGTTTCCCTGATGGGGGATGAAGCAGCAATTTCGATTCCGGATGAAGTGAAGAACGCGGTGGATCAGGAGCTGTCCTTTATTGAAGCAGCGGACGGCATCTATGATTCAGCACTTTTTGAAGGAGAGATGGAGGACTATTCCCAGTATAAGCCACGTGGCTATTATGAGGGAGAGGAAGCGCTGGAGCAGTACTTCCGGGCAATGATGTGGTATGGACGAAGAAATTTTGCACAGAAGCAGGAGCTTACCGACCGGGCAGCACTTCTTATGACAATGGCCTTAAGCAATGAGGCCTTCAAGGACTGGGAAACGGTGTATACCATTACGTCCTTTTTCGCAGGGGCAAGTGATGATTCCGGATTCTATGAATATGCGCCGTTAATCCGTGAGGCTTATGGAGACGGAGCGGGCACCGGAAATCTGATAGGAAATGAGGCTGCATTTGATGCCTTCCATGAGCTTACCGGAAAGCTTGATCCTCCGGAAATTAATTCTGCTGTCTTTATGGATGACAACGGTGAAACGGATAAGACACAGGAATCAAAGGGCTTCCGCTTTATGGGACAGCGGTTCACCCTTGATGAAGCGATTTTTACGAATCTGACCTATAGTAAAGTCGGGGAAAATGCAGACGGAAGCAATAGAATGCTTCCGATGGCAATGGATGTCCCGGCGGTTTTAGGCTCGGATACAGCGAAGAGAATTTTAGAAGATAACGGTGCGTTCGAGTATCAGGGCTATGCAGAAAATATGGAGAAGCTGCAGAATGCTGTTCAGAATGCGGATGATACGCTGTGGAATGGCAGCCTTTATGCAGGATGGTTACAGACACTGTGTCCATTGCTTGAGGAGCGGGATGAAGGGTATCCATCGTTCATGCGTAACGAGGAATGGCGGAAGAAGAATCTGGAAAGCTTCTTAGGAAGTTATACAGAGTTAAAGCACGATACCGTTCTGTATTCAAAACAGATGCTTGCCGAAATGGGTGGCGGTATGGAAGAGATGGATGACCGGGGCTATGTAGAGCCGGAACCGGAGATCTTCCATGCACTGGGAAGCCTTGCAAAGAATACCTCTGAAGGAATGGAGCGGTTTGGTATTCTTTCGGCGAAGGATAAAGAGAATTTGGAGAAGCTGCAGCAGTTATCTGATCAGCTTGCAGAGATTTCGATTAAGGAGCTGGAAGGTGGCAGTACTGTTACCGATGAAGATTATGAGCTGATCCGGACATTTGGCGGAAATCTGGAACACTTCTGGAAAGAGACCATCAGGGATCAGACCACAGAGGAATACGTCGATTCCCGGGAGTTCCCGGCAGCACTTGTTGTGGATATTGCGACCGATCCCAATGGCACAATTCTGGAAGAAGCCATTGGTGGAGTTTCCAGAATTTCTGTGGTTGTGCCGGTGGATGGAAAGCTGCGGCTTGCAGTAGGCGGTACATTCAGTTATTATGAATTTACGGTACCGATTGACAGCCGGATGACAGACTCCGAATGGAGACAGATGATCG
>OGNF01002501.1_pt1 | contig 13837 bp, 14 predicted proteins | sample 1573321 | NCBI WGS metagenome assembly OGNF01 (sample SAMEA2581911, study PRJEB24529) | metagenome | biome: Human gut stool | place: China | collected 2011
GGCGTTCTGACCGTTATAATAGGACCATTCGCAGGTCTTGGACTTTGCAAGGTACTTGGTGCGTCAAACGGATTTTTGGAGTTTGTCAACAGGCGTTCGCTCCCTGTTCATATGACAATAGAAGCTGTCGTCTATGCGGCAATAGCCGTGGCAGTGTTCTTTGTCACAACTATGATACCGATCTTTCCTGCCACAAAAACAACTATCGTTGAGCATAAGCAGTCAAAAGCCAAAAAGAAAAAGCACGCTCTGTGGGAAAAGGTCTGCCTTGATTTTATCCTTGTGGGCGGTTCAGTTGGCTGGCTTTATTATTACAACAAAACTCAGGAAAAGCTTGTTGCAGAGGGTGTAACAGACACCACCGCAACAGTAAACCCTATAATGTTCGTGGCTTCCACTGCCTTTATACTTGGCCTTGGTCTGTTTCTTATAAGGATATATCCTATGACGACTTTTATAATGTCAGCCGCACAAACTATTGTGTAAACGGGCAGTATCGGCAGTGCTGTAAAGGTGCAGAGAACGTATGCAAGCGGCACGGAGAACACCCACGAGAACACGCTGTCAAAAAGGAACGTCACGAATGTTTTTCCTCCTGAGCGCAGGGTGAAATACATCGCATTGAGGTAGCCCTGAACGGGAAAAAATGCCGCTGTTATGATGATGAAGCTTGTTCCGAGCGAGCGCACCTCGTCCGTGGTATCATAGACGAGCGGAAAGACCTTTGACACCGATATCAGCACCGCCGTCAGGATAAGACACGCTCCGCCCGTGAATTTCATCAGTGAGAACGAATCCTTTTTCGCCTTTTCATACTGACCTGCACCGAGGGTCTGACCTATGAGTATCCCTACTGCGTTTCCGAGCGCAACAAACACTACATTGAGCAGATTGCACAGGGAGTTTGAAATATTCATTCCTGCAACTATTTCAAGTCCTCTTGTTGCATAAGTCTGCGTAAGGACTGCTATCGCACCTGCCCACAGGAATTCGTTGAGGAATATCGGCGTACCCTTTCTGAACATTTTGAGCGCAAGGTCCTTCGGGACAAGGAATGTCTTATAAAGTCCCTGCAGAAATTCGTGCTTATCCCTGCGGAGGTTTGCCCATATAACAACAACGAGCATCTCGACAAATCTCGCAAGGACGGTCGCTATCGCCGCGCCCCTTACGCCAAGTTCGGGAAAACCGAACTTTCCGAATATGAGCAGATAATTGAACACGATATCCACAACGACCGATGAAACGCCTGCGACCATCGGCTTTATGCTGTCGCCCGATTCACGCAGTGAGCTTGCATATATCTGCGTTACAGCGAACGGGAGCAGTCCGAGCAGCATGATCCGCAGGTAGTCCTTTGCGTTCTGCATTGTGAGCGACGCATCTATCGAGCCGCTTTCGCCTTTGAGATAAAGCCCGATAAGGAACTCGTCACCGAACAGGAACGCAAGCACCCCGATAACAAGAAATGCCGCACATATAAAGCGCTTCATTCGTATTGCGCTTCGGAAGCCCTCTGTATTCCCCTGACCGTAAAACTGAGCGGCATAGATGCCCGGTCCGGATATCCCCCCGAAAATGCCGAGGTTGAATACGAAAATAAGCTGACCGACTATCGTTACCGCCGTCATTGCCTCCGTTCCGAGGCTTCCCACCATAACGCTGTCAACAAGTCCGACCATATTCGTAATGCCGTTCTGTATCATCATCGGAACGGCGAGCATCAGCGCACGGCGGTATATACTGTTTTTCTCTTTCATTCACTTCACTCCCCTTTTCAGAAATATTCAATGATTATAGCACAGCAAAATTATGTTGTCAAGTTTGAATTTTTGCCCGAATTTTCTTGCATTTTCGCGCTTTTAGTGCTATAATCGAACGCAAAAGGAAGTGTTTGCTTATGAACGATGAGATAACAGTGAGATTTGCCGAGGTTTCCGATGCAAAGGCAATATCGGAGATATACAGACCCTATGTCCTCGAAACGGCGATAACCTTTGAATACGATCCGCCAACGAAAGAGGAATTTGAAGCGAGGATAGCAAAAACAAAGCAGAAATACCCTTATATCTGCGCAGAGATCAACGGCAAAACAGTCGGATATGCCTATGTAAGTCCCTTTGTCGGCAGGAAAGCGTATGAACATTCGGTCGAGACCTCGATATATGTCGATATGGCATACAAAAAGCACGGCATAGGCAAAAAGCTTTATGAAACGCTTGAAAAGCTGCTTGCGGAAATGAATGTTTACAACCTCTGCGCCTGCATCGGCGTACCCTCGGGCGAGGCGGACGGGCATCTTGACCGAAACAGCGAGGATTTTCACGCTCATCTCGGCTACCGCTATGTCGGAAACTTTGTAAAATGCGGCTACAAGTTCGGCACTTGGTATGATATGATATGGATGGAAAAGATAATTGCTGAACACCCCGATATACCGCCCGAGGTTCTGAATGTGAACGAACTTTCCACCGAAGCTGTTTTAAAATGTGGAATAAAGCTTGCGTAGCAGCTGTTTCCCTTGTGAATTGCAATAAAAAGCGGCTCTTTTTTCGGACGTTTTGATACAAAATCCCAAAGCTTTGATTTATCGCTTTACTTTATTACCCGAATGTGATATTATTAAGCTGAATGTTGACAGAAAAGCTGTCAATCCAATGTCGGATATCCGGCATATAAGAAAGGTTAGGGAAAGAATATGAAAAAATTAGCAAAGCTTATCGCCGTAATGGCACTCGTTCCCGCAATGCTCGCAGGCTGCGGAAACTCGGCATCAACATCGGACGAAACAACAACAGCCGCCGGCACTGACGCTGCCGCTGTAACAGAAGAAGCAGGCGAGGACAACTCTCTCCAGAAGGTACTCGATTCGGGCGAATTTATCCTCGGTCTTGACGCTACATTCAAGCCAATGGGCTACACAGACGAAAACGACGAGATCGTCGGCTTCGACATCGACTGCGCAGAAGAGGTTTGCGCAAGACTCGGCGTTAAGCTCGTTAAGCAGCCTATCGACTGGGATACAAAGGAACAGGATCTCGACTCGGGCAAGATCGACTGCATCTGGAACGGTATGTCCATCAACGCTTCAAGACAGGAAGTTATGAATCTCAGCGAACCTTATATGAAGAATGAAATGGTATTCGTTGTAACAGCAGACAGCACGATCGCTTCTCAGGCTGACCTCGACGGCAAGACAGTTGCAGTACAGAGCGGCTCAACAGCACAGGAAATTCTCGAGGGTGCAGGTCTTAACATCACAGAGAACGCACTCGCAACAAACGTTGAATGTCTCCAGCAGCTCGAACTCAACCTCGTTGACGCAGTATTTATGGATTCCGTGGTTGCAAACTATGAGATCAAGGAAAGCGGCAAGGACTACGTTCTTCTTTCCGACGGACTTGAAGAAGAAGAGTATGCTATCGGATTCAGAAAGAACGATCAGGCTCTCCGTGACAAGGTTCAGCAGACACTTTCCGAAATGAAGGCTGACGGCAAGCTCGGCGAAATTTCCGAAAAATGGTTCGGTTCTGACATCACAACTGTTCAGTAAGAGAAAGAACAAAGCATTGCGCCCGTGCAGAGATGTACGGGCGTTTTTTGAAAGGAATGAAAACTTATGCCAAACGCAAAATTCGGCCCTGCGGGGGCTGCTCAAAGCTTTAAGGAAATGGGTTACAAAAAGTCCGTCCAGCTTGGTGAATATCTGACAAAATTCGGTCTGGACCATTTTGAATATCAATGCGGTCAGGGCGTTCGTGTTTCCGAAGAGAGCGCAAGGGAGATCGGCGCAGCGCTCCGCAGTTCGGGGATAAGCGTTTCCGTTCACGCTCCCTACTTTATCTCGCTTTCAAGCGTTGAGGAAGAAAAGCGTCTTAACTCCGTGAACTATATTTTAGCTTCGGCAAAGGCAGTGAACGCTATGGGCGGCGACAGGATCGTTATCCACAGCGGCTCATGCTCAAAAATGACACGTGAAGAGGCACTTGAACTTGCTAAAAACACGATGAAGCTTGCCCGTGAGGAGCTTGTTGCGCAGGGACTTGAAAATATCCGATGCTGTCCCGAAACTATGGGGAAAATTAATCAGCTCGGCGATCTGCACGAGGTCATGGAGCTTTGCAAGGTCGATGAAAGCTTTATCCCATGTATAGATTTCGGACACCTCAACGCACGGACATTCGGCTCTATCAAGGACAAGTCCGACTATGAAAAGATTCTTGACACGATAGAGAATGAACTCGGCAGTGAACGCCTTAAAACGTTCCACTCGCATTTCTCCAAGATAGAATACACCGAAAAGGGCGGCGAAAAGAAGCATCTGACCTTTGCCGACACTGTTTACGGTCCGCAGTTTGAACCGCTCATGGAGCTTGTTGCGAAGAAAAACCTTGCGCCGACCTTTATCTGCGAAAGCGACGGAACGCAGACCGAGGATGCCAAAACTATGAAAGATTATTACGAGAGCCTTTTGTGATGAAAATTGCAAAAGCGAAAATTTATAATAAAAAAAGTGGAGATGAAAAAATGAAACGCCTTGCCGAACCAAAACGCATGACCGCAAAATACTGTCTTATCGCATTTCTTGCAGGTGCAGCGGTGTTTCTGCTTTGCTCTCTGCCTTATGCCGCACAAAACGGGTTTATATTTTATTTTTACGGCGATTTTGAAGCGCAGCAAATACCGTTTCTGGTCTATCTGCGGCGTGTTCTCGGCGGTATGACTATCCCCCAATATGACTTCAACGCAGGTCTTGGAATGGATTTTCTCGATGCTTACAGCTTTTACAACCTTTTCAGCCCGTTTACGCTCATTACCCTGCTTATACCCGAAAAAGCGGTCATTTATGCCGTGCCGTTCCTTATGGCGCTCAAACTCGGGGTATGTTCTCTCAACGGATATCTCTACACTTCAAGGTTCTGCAAAGACCCATGCTATGCTCTCATTGCGGCGATGCTTTATACTTTCTCGGGATATCAGATGACGAATTTTGTGTTCCATTATATGGACGGGATAGCGTTCTTTCCGCTTCTGCTTTATGCGCTTGAAGCGGCGGTGACGGAAAAGCGCAGGGGGCTGTTCGGCATAGCTGTTGCTTTATGCGCCCTGACAAACTACTATCTTTTCGTTATTGAAGCAATTTTCGTTATTTTGTATTTTCTTGTGCGCCTTACCGACAGCTCGTTCAGAATAGGGGCAAAGGACTTTTTCTGCCTTGGCTTTGAGGCTCTTGCGGGAACTGCCGCCGCAGGTATAGTTCTTGTGCCTGCGATAGTATGCATTCTCGGAAGTCCCCGTTTGGGAGAAACATATTCTGCGGAAAATATCGTTCAGGCTCTTTTTTACGAAACTCCTTGGCGCTATGCAAGGATACTCCAGTCCATGTTCTCTATCCCCGACACGCAGGGCTACACGAACATTTTCCCCGATTTCAGAGGAGAATATCCCGAGGGTTCGAGGTGGTCATCTCAGGCAATGTACATTCCTCTGTTCGGAATGTCGGGAGTTATCGCTTATGCTTTCACACACAAAAAAAGCTGGCAGAAGAAGCTTATTGCATTATGCTGCGTTATAGCTTTTATACCCATACTCAACAGCATTTTTTCCTTGGGAAGAACGACTTATTATGCAAGGTGGATGTTTGCGCCCGTGCTTATAATGTCGCTTATGACTGCGCTTGCGCTTGAAAACGGGGCTGCATCGTTCAAAGCGGGAATTATTATAAACGGGGCGGCTGTCCTTGCCTTTGCCGTTTTCACTGTCATATTCCCGATGGAGAAACTTTCGCTCTGGGAAACCGGCGCTTATTACAGCGACTCGCAGAAGTGGACAAACCTCGGACTTACCGCCGCAGGACTTATCATCACGGGGATTATGATCTTCATCGTGAAAAGGGACGAAAACTATCCGAAAAAAATAGCTGTGCTTGTTATCGGTGCGGCGTTCGTTCTGTCTGAGACCACCCTGCTCTATGGTATGGGTGAAAACCGCCTGCCCGATATTGCCGTAAAAATGCGGCAGACCTACCCCGAACTTGAGGAGACCTCATACGGGAAAAGAGTCACCGCCACAAACCAGTTCGACAACTTTAATATTCTCTGGGGAGAAGGCTCGCTCTATTTCTTCAACAGCTCCGTATCGCCTTATATAAATGAATACTGCGAGGCTGTTGGCTTTGATTATTATAATATTTACCGTGACTATGCGACGGAATGTCTTTGCTCGGTAAAAGAATTCGTGTCCGAAAAGGAATCGGTCATGGATCTTTCCGACAAGCATATTTTCAAGGAACATCAGGGCATATATTACATCTATGAAAATCCCGATTTTATCCCGATCGGATTCTGCTACGACTACTGCATTTCAAGGGAACGCTTTGATGCCCTTGAACCCGATGTAAAAAGCGGCATAATGCTCAAGGCTATGGTCGTTGAGGACACAAGCGCAGTATCGGGATATCTTGAAGAGATACCCGAAGAGGGAATTTATGCGCTCGATGACAAACAGCTTTCCGAGGAGTGTTCAAAGCGCAGAGAAAACTATGCCGAACGCTTTTCCTCAGACGGAAGCGGCTTCACCGCCGAGATAACGCTCGACAGCCCCGAGCTTGTATTTTTCAGCACGGCTTACAGTGATGATTTCACGGCATATATAGACGGCGAAGCTGCGGAAATTTACAATGCAAACATCGGCTTTATGGCTGTCCCCGTGCCCTCGGGTTCACACACGATACGTTTTGAATATCATTCAAAGGCAAGGAACATCGGCACGGCTCTTTCCGTCATCGGAATAGGCGGTCTTGCGGTTTACATCGCAGGAGCAATGCTTTTGAAAAAGAGGAACTGCAAGAGAAAGTAAAATTCCGATCTGTAACCAAACTGTAATTGTCTTTTTGTAAATGTATGATATAATTATACTTACAAAGCACAGCCGACCATTGAAAAGCTTTGGTCGGCTGTTTATATATGGGGGTATGACATTATGAATTACAAAAAGTATGCGGCAATAATTCTTTCCGCATTGTGCCTGACAGCCTGCGGAAATACTTCGGCTGTTTCGGAGGAAACTATAACAAGCGTTTCCGAAACAACTGCCGAAACAAGCGAAACAACAGCCGCCGAAACTGCGGAAGAAACTGCGGAAAACAGCACCGAGCCTTCCTCGGACGGCTACAGATACGAAAAATACGATCTTTATATCGATATGAGCAAAGTCAAAGATGCAGGTGCGCTTTATGACAAGCTTATATCGGAGGGTACTTATATCTCCGATCTTATTCTTTCAAATGTTGACGATGCCGATCTGAGCTTTATCCGAGACCGTGATATTTACAGCCTTACGATAGAAAAATACAACGGCAGAACAGACCTCGGCGTTCTTGCAGGAGGAAATATAAGAGAGCTTACATTCGGCGAAATCACCGACAGCACGGGGCTTGACGCCATTGCAAAAGCGGACATGATATACACCCTTATATTTGATACATACAGCGGAAATATCGACTTTGGTTTCGCTTCGGACTGCAAGGATCTGCAAGGGATAAATTTCGGGAATGTGACCGATGTCAGCGGACTTGAAACCCTTGCAAAAGTGCCGAACCTGAATTTCATCGTTTTTGAAAAATACAGCAGGGATATCGACCTTAACTTCCTTTCCGAATGTCCGAACATCACGGGCGCGCGTTTGGAGGGCGCTGATATAACGGCTGATATGTTTGCCGATGCGGTGAAAAATTCCTCGCTGAAAACGCTTTATATCAAAACCGAAAACTTTGACCTTGCCGATGGCGAGGAAATGATGCTTGCGCTCCCCGATGTGAATGTCACTTATTGTATGGACGACAGCCCTTGGTACAAAGCAGGACCTTGGGAGGAGGGTTACGTTCCCGAATCGGACGTTATGGTTTACACGAATCCCTGTGTAAACTGCGGAGCTTCGGAGGAAAAATGGGAGTGCCGCACAAGCGATGCAGGGTTTGACCGCCCCGATGACGAATTCAAGCACCAAAGCACCCTGCTCTGTGTATTCACCAACTATTCGGACGAGACAAAGACCGTTGATTCCGCTCGGCTTTACAGGATATACAACGGCGAAGAGCCTGTGGCTTTCAGCGGCGGCGAAATGCTTGAAATAGGTCTTGAACTTGCACCGCAGACAAAGGTCGATCTCGATATCACCAATGATATGCTCCCCTACTCCGCTCTTGAATCGGGCGATTACAGAATAGTTTTCAATGTCGGCAATGAACAGCTCGAGCATCGTTTCTGCATTTTGAGCGATGAGGAAAAGTCACCTTATTTCCTCACGGACGAACAGACAGAAATATACAAAAAAGCCGAGTCCCTGACCAATACCTATTTCGGCTGTTCACATTATCTGTCCGAGGAGGATATCCAAAACACAACTGCGGAGGAATTTATCGCAATGGTCTGCGAGGGCTTCACATACGATGAGGCTGTGTCGCTTTCATTTCCGTATATGGACGAAAACGGGGAGCTTAAAGCCATCTGCGCCGACAGAGGCGGAGATATTTCCGCTTTCGACCATTTTTACAAGTGTCTTTACAGCGGCGAAGATACAGTGATATTCCAGTCGATAGTCGTTCATACGACCGAGGACAACCCTTACTTTTTATGGTTTGAAGCTATTGATTACAAAATGGTGAACACGGACGACGGCTGGAGATTTGAAAGATTTCCGCTTTGGTATTAATACTAATATTAAACGGATAATTGACATTTCCCCGATTTGGTATTAAAATAGGAGTGGAGGTATTTTCTCCGCTCTTATTTTTGTATAAAAGAGGTATAAAAATGAAAGATATACTTATAATCAACGGACCGAACCTTAACCTGCTCGGCGAGCGTGAGCCGGGCATTTACGGTCACGACACCTACGACAGCGTTTGCGCAGAGATAAAGGCTTTTGCAAAGGAGCTTGGCTTTGACAGCTGCGAATGCTTCCAGTCCAACCACGAGGGTGCTATCATCGACAAGATTCACGCTGCACGTCTTGACAAGTGCGGCATCGTTATCAATGCAGGTGCTTACACTCATTACAGCTACGCTATCCGTGACGCTATTGAAGCGGTAAAGATTCCCGTTGTCGAAGTTCACATTTCAAACATTGAAAAGCGTGAGGAATTCCGCCATACTTCCGTAATTTCGCCCGTTTGCAGCGGAACTATTTTCGGCTTCGGAAAAATGGGTTATTTCCTCGGAATGAGAGCGGTTTGGGAGTATTGCAATGAAAAATAATATTGAAAAGCTTCGTGAAAAAATGCCGCAGGAGAATTACTGCGCACTCATCACATCCGACATAAACCGCCGCTATTTCTGCGGAATGAAGTCCTCCGCAGGCGCAGTTCTCGTTTTCCCCGATGCGGCGTATCTTCTCATCGACTTCCGCTATTTTGAAAAGGCAAGGGAAAAAGTCACCGTCTGCGAGGTCGTTCGCTCGGTGAAGTTCTTCGACCAGCTTCGTGACCTGCTCAAAAAGCACGGTGCGGAAAAGGTCTATATCGAAGCGGACACAATGACAGTCGCAGAGCTTTCGACCTATGCCGAAAAGCTTGACGGCTTCAAGATAGATTCGACAGGCTTTCTGAGCGATGCAATAACAAAGCTTCGCAGCGTTAAAACTGCCGAGGAGCTTGAAAAGATGCAGAAAGCACAGGATATCGCCGAAGCTGCGCTTGACAACGCTCTCAAAAACGTTATCAGGGAGGGTGCGACCGAGCTTGAGGTTGCACGTTCACTCGATTTCTATATGCTTTCCCACGGTGCGGAGGCGATCTCGTTTGATACTATCGCACTTTCGGGAAAAAACACCTCCGTTCCGCACGGCGTTCCGTCCGATAAGAAAATTCAAAAGGGCGAGTTCGTTTTAATGGATTTCGGCGCAGTTTTTGACGGTTATCACAGCGATATGACGAGGACCGTCTGCGTTGGCGAGCCTACGGCGGAAATGCGTGAGATCTACGGGATAACACTTGAAGCACAGCAAAGATGTCTTGATCTTATCAAGGCTGGGGTTGTCTGCAAGGAGCTTGATGCCTGCGCACGTGATCTTATCACGGAAAAAGGCTATGGTGAAGCGTTCGGCCACGGTCTCGGTCACAGCGTCGGACTTGAGATACACGAAAGTCCTGCCGCAAACACCCGTGATATGACGGTACTTTCCGAAAATGTCGTTATGACTATCGAACCGGGCATTTATCTCCCCGAAAAATTCGGCGTTCGCATCGAAGATTGTGTTTATGTCACAAAAAGCGGCTGTACTGACTTTGCACACTCACCAAAAAATCTTATTATTTTATAAAAAAGTTATAAAAGTAATAAAAATTATGCGAAAACACTTGCAAAATCAAACAGAATGTAGTAGAATATTTGTAAGGCTATTTATGCATATTAATAATGACTTTATTTATACGGAGGTATTCTATGATCACAGCAGGCGATTTCAGAAACGGCGTTACCTTTGAGGAGGACGGCAACGTACTTCAGGTTGTTGAATTCCAGCACGTTAAACCGGGCAAAGGCGCTGCTTTTGTAAGAACAAAAATCAAGAACGTTATTACAGGCTCTGTAATTGAAAAGAGCTACAACGCAAAGTTCCCTACTGCTTTCGTTGAAAGAAGAGATATGCAGTATTCCTACAACGACGGCGACCTTTACCACTTCATGGATCCTGAGACCTACGAGGATCTTCCCGTTGCTCCCGCAGAGATCAGCGACAACTTCAAGTTTGTCAAGGAAGAAATGATCTGTAAGGTCTGCTCCTACAAGGGCAAGGTCTTTGCAGTAGAACCACCGAACTTTGTTGACCTTAAGGTCACACAGACTGACCCCGGTTTTGCAGGCAACACAGCTACAAACGCTACAAAGCCCGCAACTCTTGAAACAGGCGCAGAGGTCAAGGTTCCCCTCTTCATCAACGAGGGCGACATGATCAGAATCGATACAAGAACAGGCGAATATATGGAAAGAGCGTAAGCTTTATCCGTTTTTATTCTGCAATTTTTTAATTGGAGGTAATCTTTATGAAACTTGGCGAAAAGGTTTCTTATCTTAAGGGTCTTATGGACGGACTCGAGCTTGACACATCAACTAAGGAGGGCAAGATCCTTGCTCTTATGGCTGACGTTCTCGAAGATATGTCGGTTTATTTTGATGATGTTCAGGATCAGATCGATGAGATCGTTGAAGTTGTTGACGCTATCGACGAGGATCTTTCTGACATAGAAGATGACCTCTATGACGATGAAGAAGACGACAGCTACGATGAAGACGATGACTTCGATGATTACGATGACGAAGAAGAGATCTATGAGGTATGCTGCCCGACCTGCGGCGACACTATCCAGCTCGGCGAGGCTATGCTTGAAGAGGGCGAAATGACCTGCCCTAACTGCGGCGAGCATCTCGAATTCGACTTCGACGGCGAAGAATCCATAATCCTAAATCGTTCTGGGAAAGTGTCTAATGTAAGTATTTCATCAGCAATGCGATTATATTGCCCCATTGCATTATCCGGAGCAAGCAAATCTATAGCAATATAATTGTATATATCTTCCATATCCTGCAAAGCTTCTTTTGTAATCTCTACCTTATATTGCTTCATTAATGCCTCTCTCTAAATGCCACAAACGCACTAGCTGCATCCTCAACATTTCCTTTCTCTATATCGGCATATCCTTTTTCTAACTTTTGATGAATCTGTGTAACAGACATCATATCTGCATTCACTGAATTAGCTGCTTTTGGTAATACAACAGAAAAGGGAATTCCTCCTACTAATGATATTTGTTTTAAATACATATCTATCGCAGTAGCCATCGGTATCCCTAATTGCTCTAGTACACTTTCTGCATTTTCTTTTACATCTGGATTTACTCTCAAATTTAATGTTGCTGTTTTTCCCATAGAATACACCTCCATTTTTCTTTATTGTAACGCTTTTTGCGTTACAAATCAATCTATGAAATATACTTTCGATGCGATAGCTTCACATTGTTTTGATTAACCACAACCGCCGTTTTTACCTTATGGATTCTCTTCATCGGGCTTTTAATAATATAATCTTCCTCCTCTAACCATGAAAAAAATGTGGAAAGGCTCCTGCGAACATTATCTATAGTAACCTTTCCACAATTATTAATCGATTGATACTCTAACAGGTACTTTCGTAGCATTTCTGTAGATATTTTTATAACCGGAACATCTACTGTTTCCAACATTCTCTGGATATTACACCTATAATAACATATCGTCTTATCCGAACAGCCTTCTAAATGTTTAGCCGTTAGAAACATATCCAGGAATTTCTCATTACGAGTTTGTAAATAATCAGGCACACGATTTTCCGACAAACGATTAACCAACACTTCCTGTAGTTTCTGCATCTGCGATGCATTCAATACCTCTGCCATATCATTGATAATGTTATAGATTTCCTTTCCCATAATGAAACACTCCTTTTTTTGTAGGAGTATATCGTAGAAAAATCAACACTTCAACAGAGCGTATTACTGAAAGTTTCACTTTTATTATTGTTTCTTGTTTGAAACTATACTGCCGATTACCTGAACAATTAGAGCCGTTCCTAAACCAACTACGCCGCCTGCTAAAATAATCATAATAATTTCATCATAATCAAATCGGTTTGCAGCAAAAGACCATATTCCTGCTATGGTTGCAAATATTAAAACAAACCCTAAGTACAACGTCTTAACAGTCTTTCTATTCGTTGTTGATACTGGTTCTATTCCTTTAAGAATATAATCCGTTGTGACTTCAAAAAGTTCGCTCATAGCGATTACTTTTTCTAAATCGGGTGTGGTTTGTTCACTTTCCCATTTTGATACTGCCTGTCTTGATACGCCAACCTTATCAGCAAGTTCCTCCTGCGAATATCCTTTTTGTTTTCGTAAATATTGTATTCTGTCTGCTATATTCATTGTCAGTTCTCCTTTCCTTTTGACTTGACAAAATCATAGCAATATTTTAGGTTGCATTACCACCACCTATGCTTGGAAATTTGTCAACCAACGGTTTCAATCAAGTTTTTCAGTTCAAAAATGTATTAAACAATTTGGAAAATTCAAAGCTTACGCTTCTTTCCAATCTCTCAACAAGCTGAATTTTACTTACTTTTCTTCTCTTTGTTGCGTTTTACTAATGCAATGATTAAGTCTGCAACTCCGGCACATAGCCATATAATAGCCAGCGCAGTATGTTCTGCTAAAAACCAAGCTGGCGATGAAACAAGCAATATTATTGCCATAATAAAAATTTCCTTGCTACTCATAATCATCCTCCGCAGTCGAGTAGACCAGTGCCTCACGACACTAGCCCCGCACAAAACCGTACGTGCGACTTTCTCGCATACGGCTTTTCATAATAACATTCTTATTTCTTTATCTTGGACGAGCCAAAGAATCCACCCAGTTCTATCTCCGCATTATATTTAAGACTATATGCACCATCGCCATTGTTAATGGCTCCCGCTATCTCTCTAATTTCTTTTTCAATATTTTCTAATGTTTCATACCAACAAAGTATTGTTGTGTGTTCTCCCCAAAAAGTCACTTTGTCAATTTCCAATAAAACATACTCTGGCTCATCTTTATGAGGAAATATTATAGCTCAATTTATGTTTTCCTTCCACCAACCTACTTTTGCATTTACGCAACCTTAAGTTGCGTCCCTTGCTTTACGCCATATTCCCATTATTTAAGCAACAGAAACTGGAATTTAATAATTAGTTTTTTTCGCAATCAAAACTCCAACAGGAGCTAAACCGCCATCCACCAAATTCACTTTGACGACTGTAAAGC
>OGNF01002505.1_pt1 | contig 13817 bp, 9 predicted proteins | sample 1573321 | NCBI WGS metagenome assembly OGNF01 (sample SAMEA2581911, study PRJEB24529) | metagenome | biome: Human gut stool | place: China | collected 2011
ATATTCCGAGAATAACTGCCAACAGGCTTATGTTGAAAGGTATATTCGCTTACGAAGTAGGCATCGGTATATTCTATATAAGGGAAAAATGAAATTTCAGGTATGTCGGGCTTTTCACCCAAAAAGATATATTTTCCCTCTTTATAAAGTAAATAGTATATACTTTCGGTACAGATGATTATGAGTGTGTTTCCTATGGATTGAATAGACAGAACTTGTAGGTCGTTTAGCTCGAACAACTGGCTTGATTCTTTTTGGATATTTCCGTTTTCTTTTTTTATCAGAGCCTCATAATACAAGGTATTTTCATTTTCCGTTATATGATGCTCTCCGTCGTAGCAGATATGAACATAGACGAGCCAATGGTTTTTCTTTTCCGGAGTGTATAGATATTCCGGTGTCCCGACAGGTTTGAGGCAGTTTGATTGATTTCGTAAATTGACAATAGCTGTGCAATCTCCCGGCTGTGCCGAGTTCGGTGGGGAATAACGGTTCATGCCGTTAAATGTAATTCTCGATTTCATAGAGCTGGTAATTTTTCGTAAAGGTACACCCGGTATGCGGCTCTATTTTGGCATGATGATATTCTTTGAAAAAGAGACTCCTTCCGAAGCTATTGATTGAATTTTTGAAAATAAAAATAGGAAGGAGTCTCCTGTTTCCCGCTTTGGGGAAACTGCGCAATTGCCCAAGTATAACCAATCACTTCATTTATTGCGCAAATTTGTTCTTCTACTATGGTTTTCAAGGTAAAAACAAGTGATATTGAATGAAAGCGATTATAAATTATATATTTTTGAATGAGACTTTATTTTTAATCGAGATGTTTTATTGGGGAAATGATTATCTTCGCTTATAGAATGAGAAACTTTATGGACAGACTTAATTTTGCGGCCATAGATATTGGCTCGAATGCAGTGAGATTGCTTATCAAAGGTATTTATCCGGGAGAGAGTGTATCGGATTTATCGAAAGTTTTTATTGTGCGTGTACCGCTGCGATTGGGACAAGATACCTTTACAAAAGGTCGTATTTCTACGGAGAAGACAGAAAAATTATTACGTCTCATGCATGCTTTTTCTCAGCTGATGCAGGTTTATAATGTCTTGTCTTATCGGGCTTGTGCTACGTCGGCTATGCGGGATTCTTCGAATGGAGCCGATATTGTCCGGTATATCTCGGAGAGAAGTGGAATAAATATCGAAATTATTAATGGTCTTGAAGAAGCACGTATCGTATATGACAGTCATATCGTGGACGAGCTGGAACAAGAGGGCGATTTTATCTATGTCGATGTTGGTGGCGGAAGTACCGAGATAAGTATAATTAGTGACCGTTCGTTACTCCAATCTCAATCTTATAATATAGGAACTGTACGTATTTTGAATAAAAAACTGAGCCGTAGTGAATTGTTCCGTATGTATAGGGATTTAAAGCGTTTGAAGGAAACGTATCGGCATATCTCTATTATCGGTTCGGGTGGTAATATCAATAAATTGCATCATTTGGCAGGAGTGTCTGCTCGGGAGCCATTGACTGTGGAGCGGCTTTTGACCCTGAGAAATGAATTGAATAGCTATTCGATCGTGGAACGTATCGACCGTTTTGCATTGAAACCCGACCGAGCCGACGTGATTGTACCTGCCGCCGATATTTATTTACAAATAGCGACGCATATAGGCGCACGAGAAATATGGGTTCCTACCATAGGAATCGTTGATGGTATTATTTATTCTCTTTGTTCCGATTACTTGAAAGGGAAAGAGAATTGAGACCTATTTCTTTTTCTCCCATTTAGGCATCCCGTCTTTCTTTTGGATAAAATCGCGAATAAATATGGCTGTCTCTTCACTGCCCAATATAGAGGAATCGATAGAAAGGTCGTATGAAGAGGCTACTCCCCAACCCTTATCGGTATAAAAATTGTAATAAGAAGCTCTTAGTTTATTTTTCTTTTCGGCGAGTTCGATAGCCTCTTTTCGAGTCATTCCTTGTGAGCGGCTGATGATTCTCTCGATTCTGTCTTCAAGGGGAGCGTGTATAAATACATTGTAACATCGTGGGTATTGTCTGAGAATATAATCGGCGCAACGTCCGACGATGACACACGATTGAGTTTCAGCTAAATGACGAATGACGTCGGATTGAAATTTGAAAATGTATTCGTTCGATAGGCCTCCGTCGCCCCATATTCCTCCTGCTCCTGTGAGCCAGTTTATTGAAAAAGAATTTAATAAAGCGCTTGGAGCCCGCTCGTCGGCTTTCTCGAAATATTCGGTGCTGAGTCCGCTCGATTTCGAAGCCTCGTTGATTAATTCTTTATCGTAATAAGCTATGCCGAATAAATCGGCCAAACGTTTTCCTATTTCTCGTCCTCCGCTTCCGAATTGACGGCCTATGGTAATGATGAGATTGTCATTCATGATGGTTGTAGATTCGATTATTCATAAGCAAACATACATCAAAAAAATATTAATTCCTATATCAAGTATCTTTTTTTGTTTACAGAAGTTGTTTTTTAGGGTTTCTTGAACTGTTTTTGTGAAATATTTTGTTACGAAGAAAGTTTTTATTTAATTTGTGTCATTCAAAAGAGGTCAGCTATGAATAATGATTTGAAAAAAATATTGAATAGTGATACTAATGGATTGCTCACCTACGAATATATAGCCAATCATATGGGCTCTTGTGATGAAGATATGCCCGTCCTAACCGATAATATAATACGGGTAGATATGACGGGGCAGATTACGGTAAGTGCCGCATTATATTTGCACGCTACGGGAGCTGAGAAATATAGGGAAATTATTGACAAGCTCATCGCGGCTTCTTTGTCGAAAGATAGAGAACACAAATATATTGTCGATTTGTTATCGGGGATTTGGGGTGAAGACTATAAGTCGCATGCAGAGGAGTTGAAGCAAGAAAGTGATAATTTCAGGCGTATTTATAAGCGTGTTTATGTGAACGATATAATTTAGTTTTTTGAGAAATAACAAAGCAGAGGCTTTCCCTAACGAGGGAAAGCCTCTGCTTTGTTATGGAACTTGAAGTATCGTTGTTGTTATTTAGAATAGATATTGTCTGTTTTTTTGCAAAAATTGTTATTATTTGTATAAACATTCGTTTTTTATAAAAAAATAAGAGTGTTACGATAATATTTTTTGTTGAAATATATAGATATTAATAACAAATTCTTATATTTGCTGCAAATAAATTAATAGTTATAACATTTCTGTCTGTTGCATGTAATGTAAATTTTATAATGAACCTAATAAATTATTTACAATGACAAAGAAAATTACGCTTGTTTTTGTACTCTTCTTATTTGTGTTTGGATTGCGTGCCGAATCTCTGTTGAATGAGGGATTTGAAGGTTGGTCGACGACAAACTTTCCGACCGGAGGTTGGACTGTAATTAACGACACCCAAGAAGGGGCTATTAATCATTGGACTGTCGATAATAGCAAATCGGCATGTGCCGGTTCAGTGAGTCTTTATTGTAACGGTGGTAAGTCGGATCCTATTGAACCTGTGAAAGAAGAGTGGATAGGATCTCCATCTCTGACTTTGAGTGAGACGAATTTTAATTTGAGTTTTCTGTGGAAAGGAGCTTCGGCATCTGCATTTAAAAACGAATATGATTTTCAAGTGCGTATCACGGAAGACGATGGTAAAAGTTGGAAAACTGTTTTCTCTTTCCTTGATCAAAGCATGGTAGAAAATAGCGGGGTTGCCTTTCCCTGGACTGGATGGGTTACAAACACTTCCAAGATAAGTTTAGGCGCTTATTCCGGTAAGACAATAAAAATAGCTTTTGTACATTGTCTATTGGTCAGCGGCGCTGGTAAAGGTAATAGTATATGGGTTGATAATGTTGTCGTAGAAACGGGCGAAGCGATCGATGCTCCTATTGCAGATGTTAATCCCACTTCTTATATATTCGATGGAACCTACATCGGAGTAGGGAAATGGTCGGAGAAATTTGTATTGCGGAATAAGGGCGTGGGCAATTTGACGGTAAGTGGAATTTCTGGATTAGAAGGTTCCGACTTTTCAACCAATATGATTCCCTCGGAAGTTTCGTTGAGACCGAGTGTAGAGTATGAGTTTTATGTGAAATATACTCCTTCGTCTGAGTTGAGTAGTAAATCTGCTACGATGACTATCCATACGAACGGAGGTGACGTCTCTATCGTATTAGAAGGAACAAAGATAATTTTACCCGATGAATACAATCTGGAAAGTTTTGAAAGTGGAACGTTCCCGCCCGTAGGTTGGACTGCCGATAAAGGTTGGACCGCAAGCAGAACTTATGCTACGTCGGGAGACTATTCGGCTTCTTGCAGTTTTGCAGAGAATAACCCGACTTTGGTTTCTCCTCGTCTCGATTGTTCGACGGGTACTCACGAGTTGCAGTTCGACTATGCGAATGTTTGGGAGCCGACGGCAGATGATGCTCCTGCTCCTGAAAGCGAATTTGAAGTCTATTTTTCAAAAAATGGCAAGGAAACGTGGGAGAAAATTGCTACGTGCGATTCTATCAACCAATGGTGGCACATGAAGCTCGATTTGGGAAACCCGGCATCCGATAATTGTTATATCATGTTTAAATATGTACTCGATGTCGATTTGTCGGGTGGTGGGGACGATGTGCCCGAGTATGCATCTACTTTCTTGGACGATGTAGTTTTACCTCCATTCTATGGTAGAACTTCTGTTCCGGGAGCTGCAACTACCCCTTCTCCTGAAAATGGAGCAACCGATGTATTTAACGAAGATATTGTATTGTCATGGAACGGAGTACAGTTTGCTAAGGGCTATAAGGTGTATGTTGGAACTTCTACCACAGATTTTTCGGTCGTGCCGGGTACAGAGGTAGAAGGTTGCTCTTATACGATTCCTGAGTTGGATTATGCTACTACTTACTATTGGAAAGTAGTTGCTTATAACGATATGGGAGAGACGCAAAATCCTTCGGTGTGGAGTTTTACGACGCTTGCCGACCAAACCGTGAACACATTCCCGTGGTCTGAGGGATTTGAAGGTGACGTATTTCCTCCGTTAGGTTGGAAGAGCGAGAAAGAGGGATATACAGCGTGGGATAGATCTAATTATAATGCATACGATGGTAAAAATGCAGCTTATATTTCTGCTGGGGGCTCCAACGAGCAAGGCATTCTTCAAACACCGATGTTCGTGCTTCCTGCCGATAAAGATATGCAGGTTAGCTTCTACTGGGGAAATGCCGTTCCGTCTGGATTGACGAAATCGGTAAAAGAGACGATGACGATTAACAAAGATACGCTTTACTTCGAAATAAAATCCGATGGAACATGGCAAGAACTCGCCCATATTTCTTCCGCTCAGGCCGAAGGTCAAAAATGGGTTCGTCAGCGAATCGTTTTGTCCGATTATAGAGGTAAGAATGTGAATTTCCGTTGGCGTTATAGTGCAGTAGATTTTACCGGATCAGGAGGTGCTTTGGATAATATTTTGGTTGAAGAAGCTCCCGTTGGAGGAAAAGCTGTTATTAATGTGACTTCTTGGAATGCGGGTGATGTGAATTATAATAAAGCCGTTACCTCAAAGACATTGAATCTTTTGAACGATGGCGAGCAAACAATGAAAATCACCGATGTGTCATTTAAGAATAAGAATTTCTCTACTTCGTTGCACAAGGATTTAGTGTTAGACAGTCGTGAGAGCGTAGATTTCAATATCACGTTCGCTGCCGGTGAAACAGATGCCCTTGTAGAGGACGAGATGACTGTTACATTCGACAATGCTCCTGCTGTGACGTTGCCTGTTTCGGGTAATGCGTTGGGTATGTACACTCGTTATTTTAGTTTTGAAGATGATGAATTTGGTTCTGTGGCTCCCAAAGGCTTTACAACGGTAGATGCCGATCATAAAGCGACAGTTCAACCTCTTATGATAAACTATCCGAATATTGGGAATGCTTATGCCTATATTGTCATTAATCAACAACCGGAACCAGAAGGAGCCGATTGGAGGAATATCTATCCTCGTTCGGGAGACCAACTGTTAGCGACGATGGCGACTGCCGATGGGACAGAAGCCGTAGACTGGATTATCAGCGACCAAATGACGGCTCGAAATGATGCCAAGTTCCGGTTTTATGCTAAGTCGTATGATGGAGATAACACTTATCATCCGTGGGCTTATTTGACAGTATTGGTTAGTACGACAGATAACGCTGTGTCTAGCTTTACTCCATTGTCTGGATTTACATCGGTTCAAGTTCCTCACAAGAATAATAACGATAGTCAGACATCGTGGACAGAGTTTGATGTGGATTTAAGTGCATATGCTGGACAGAAAATCTATATAGCTGTTCGTAATAATACTCCGTCGAATGGTTTTGTGACTTTCTTCGATGATTTCTATTTCGAAAATTTTGAATATGTCAATAGTGACAATAGTGCTCCTTACTTTACTACGGTTCCTGAGACAACAGCAACGGTAGGGAAGAAATGGACTTATAACTATTCTGTGGCCGATCCCGATGGAGATCCGTTGACGGTGACCTTGCAGGGCAAACCCTTCTGGCTGAATCATACTCCGGGTACTAACGGCGGTACGATTACCGGCATTCCGGGGGCAGAACAAGAAGTGATTATGAAACTATCTGTTTCAGATGGTTCAAAGACAACTGTACAAGAAATTATTCTTGTTGTGACTGATGGTTCGGGAATCGAAGGCGTAAATGGTGATCGATTGACGGTTTATCCTAATCCTGTCGTTTCCACGCTCTATTTGAATGAACTGTGTGACAAAGTAGTGGTTACCGATATTTCTGGTAAACAGCTGCTTTTTGCCGAGCAAGTAGAAAGTGTAGACGTTTCGATGTTATCGTCGGGTATTTACTTTGTAACCATGCAATTGGGAGATCAAGTCAATACCACCCAAGTTATTAAAAGATAATTAATTCTATGGAAACTATGAAAAGTATGTTTTTCGCCTGTGCATTGTTGTTAGGCAGTGCAGAAACCTTTTCCGCTGAAAATCTTGTACTCAGCGAAGATTTTGAGAGCCAAACATTCCCTCCTTCGGGGTGGGTTGTAAAAGGTACTGAATTATCGGAAGATCTTGAATCGGGTTATGCGCATTGGAGCCTTAATTGGAATGAAGTGACGGGTTGCAGTATCGCTGGTTCGGGGTGTGCCGAAGTGATGAGTGACTTTAAAGAAGGACAGGCCGGTATTTCGAAGGAGGAGTGGCTTATTACTCCTGCCGTGCAGGTTGCTGATAATGCGTCGCTGTCTTTTACTTTTTGGTGTAACGCTTCATCGTTTATGACCAATAAATACGGAAGTTTTTTGGTGAAAGTTTCTACCGATGATGGAGATACATGGAGCGATTTGTGGAATGCAGCTTCTCAGGAAGATATTGAAAACTCTGGACTGACATGGCCGTGGAATAAAGATGCTATGGGGATAGAAAATAACTGGCAAAAGTTAACCCCTAATGTGAGCCTTGAAGCGTATGTCGGGAAGACGGTAAAGATTGCATTCTATTTTCGATCTATTCTTGTAAATAATTATACACAAGCGACATTGGCCGTTGACAATGTAAAAGTGGGAAATCAAGAGATTGAAAATTTGCCGGTTATAGAGGGCTCGACTTCTTACGAGTTTTCCAATTCTTATATTGGTTATTTGGCTCAATCCGAACCGATGACTATTCGTAATGTGGGTTATGGCACGTTGACGATAACCAGCATTGAGGGTATTGAAGGTACAGATTTTTCTACGACACTCGATCCCGCTTCCGTTTCTTTGAAGAGGGGAGAAGAGCTTTCATACCGCGTCAATTATACTCCTACGATTACGGGAGCCAAAAGCACGGTCATGAAAATAAATACGAATGGCGGAACTTTGTCGGTCGATTTGTCGGGAACCAAAGTTATGTTGGAAGAAGGATATACTTTGGAAAGTTTCGAAGGTGATATTTTCCCACCGGCCGGTTGGTCTCGTAATGAAGGCTGGAAGACGATGGAAGGTATGGCTACATCGGGTGTGAAGTCGGTTACAGTAGGCGGTATGATGACGTGTGATATCGTTTCTCCCCGTTTGGATTTATCGGCTGGAAACGGTAAAGTGAAATTCGATTATATCGAAACTACCGGTGAAGAATACATCGATGATTCGTTCTTACCGTCAACATATTTCATTCTTTATTATAAGAAAAATACCGATACCGATTGGACGGAGTTGTGGTGTTCTCTTGATGATAGTAAGTATAATGAATGGGTACAAAAAGAAATCGAGATTAAAGACGCAAATGGAAATTTCGTAGTGGACGATAATGTATACCTACGTTGGACCTATGAGTTTGAAATGGGCGACGGTGGTCTCGATAATATGGTGGTGACCGATATCTATTTCGATAATGTAGTGTTGCCTAAGCTATATGGAGAAGGAGAGCTCCCGTTGGCAATTACGACACCCAATCCGGTGAATGGCGTTTCTAACGTCGATTATAGCAGGTTGACTCTTTCTTGGGAACCCGCTTTGTTTGCCGATGGATATGAATTGTCGGTAGGAACGGATAAATCCAACCCTACCTCTTTGTTGGAAAATGAGAAATTAGAAGGAAATACATCTGTGTCTTATACGATTCCCGAGCTTGAACCTGCTACTACCTATTATTGGAAAGTTGTACCTTACAATGCAGTAGGTAAAAATGAAAATGCTTCGGTTTGGTCGTTTACTACGATGGAAGATCAGTCTGTACGTGATTTCCCCTATACTATGGGATTTGAAGGAAATAACGGAGAATTTCCTCCTATGGGCTGGAAAAACGATCATGAAGGCAAAGGTATTCAGATGTGGAAATCTAATGAGATAGAGCCGTTTGCTGGAAAATATTCTGCTTCGGTATGGCATAATAATGCGGGCGAGGTTTCTATCCTGACTTCTCCTGTGTTCGCAATCCCTGAAACCGGTGATATAGTTGCTTCTTTTGCTTGGGGTGGTGCTCTTTGCAATCGCCTTGAAAAAGGGTATGAAAATGAGGCGATCACCGAAGGGCCTATTTCCGAAGTTAATGATGCCGATGGAACTCTCTATTTCGAGATTCGAGCTGTCGATGCAGCCGATTGGACTCCTTTGGCTTATACTCAGGACCGCACGAAATGGCGTCATAAATATGTTTCACTCGTCGATTATGCTGGTAAGAGTGTGAATATGCGTTGGCGTTTTGTCGCTACTGAAAATGCCGGAGTTTCTTCGGGCGGGGCTTCTCTCGATGAGATATTTGTTGGAGATATAAAAGATATGCCTACCTTAGCCGTTTCGGAAATTAAGAAAGAAAATCTGACTGTATATCCTAATCCTACTTCCGATTATGTCTATTGGGCAGGAGGAAAAGCCGATGTGAAGGTATATGATTTAGCCGGAAATTGTATAAAAGATTTGACCGAAGTCGAGTCTGTGTCTTTGGAAGGATTGGCTTCTGGTATGTATATCGTATCCGTATCGTGTGGCGATTCGGTTTCTACGGCACGAGTAATGAAACGATAAAAGAGCCCGTTTAATCGGGAAATGTATACCAAAGAGGACTCCGTATTGAGGAGTCCTCTTTGTGCCTTTCGAGAAAGATTTGTAAGAATTTGTTTCAAAATTGTATTGAAACTATAAACCCAAACTTTTTGTAGAAAAAATGAAGAGAAAAATTTTGTGTTTTGTAACAGCTCTGTTAAGTTTTTTTATTGTTGAGGCTCAGCAACCTTGTACATTGACTTTGGAAGTGTCGGCTGTTACAGGAGAGGATATGGCTGGGACTCCGTTTCATTTGGAACGGGTAGAGTCGGGATTGATTTATGACCGAGTACTAGGTGAGAATGGAACTTATACAATAAATAACATATATTCCGGTATACACCATTTGGTGATTGAAAAAGAGGGATTAAAGACTTATGATAATTCTGCTTTGGATATAAAAGGCGATACCGTGTTAAAGATTAAGTTGGAAGAACCGGTACGTACACCTTATAATTTGCAATCAGTTTTAGCCCATGATCCTAAAACGGGAGTTAATGATGCTTCGTTGGTTTGGAATGAGGAGACCGATTATTTCTTCGATGATTTCGAGAATTATACCTCTTTTACGCTCGATTTCGCTCCGTGGACCGGAATCGATAAGGATCAGGCAGAAGCTGCTATGTTAATGCAAGGAGGTTATCCGAATAGTAGCTTGAAACAATATGCGACTATTATTGCTCCCGACGAGGCTTATGTTTCTACTACGGGAGGTGAGGTTTCATGGTGGTTTTATGCCCCACAATTGCGAGCTTATAGTGGAAAGAAATATATGGGATTTATTCGTACGGCAAGCGGAACTACGAATAATGACTGGGCGATAACCCCTCAGGTACATGTCGGTGTAAATAACGTCGTTCGATTTAAAGCCAAAGCAGCGGATGCTCCTATTGAAAAATTCAAAGTATGGATATCGACCACCGGAACAGAGGAAAGTGATTTCAAACCTTTGACACAGGGTAATTATGAGTCGGTTAAATGGGAACAATGGCTTACGATGGAGTATGATCTTTCGAAGTACGAAGGACAAGATGTTTATATTGCCATTCAATATATTACACAAGCTGGTTGGATGTTGATGGTTGATGATTTTTATGTAGGGCCGGCAAAGTTAAATCCTTCGTCTATAAAAGCTCGTCTTCCGAAAACACGTCGTGTTCGCAAAGCAGCGGAGAGTGATGCCCCTCAAAGTTATACGGTTTATTTAGATGAACAAGAGGTCGGGTCGGTTAAAACGAATTCGTTTATCTTTGAGAATCTTTCGGCTGGAACACATACGCTGGGTGTTAAGTCGGTTTATAAAGTTTCCGAGTCGGATATAGCGACAACGACGTTAGAAGTTCCGGCGACTTCGGATTATGCCGATGTAAAAGTAAAAGTTTCTACGAACGGAGGTTCTTCCGAGGGAGTGGCTGTGAACTATCTTTCCGGTTCTTATCAGGTGACCGATACAATCAAATTGGGAATATCTCATTTTGCTTCTTTGAAAAAAGGGGAATATATGATTAGTATTAACGATGATCGCTTTTTGGCGGTAGATACACTCATCGATGTAGACAAGGATATGGAGATAAATTTGTCGTTGGTGGAAAAAATTACTGCTCCATATAATCTATCTGTTGATTTTTCTTATCGTGATACGGATAAGAAGACCGATGTCTTGTTTAGGTGGAATCAAGATTTGGGTTGGAGCGATAGTTTCGAAGAGTATGATGATTTTGCGACCCAATTCGGTGGCTGGGCCACTTTCGATAAAGATCGTCTGCGTCCTTACGGTATAACCATAAATAATACGTATATATCTATTCCCGGACTTGAACAGGGCGAATCTCCGGTAATGGTATTCAATCCTGAAAAAACGACCCCCCGGTGTGATAGCGATGCATTTTTAAATACGGTTTTCGGGAAAAAATACATCATGTTTTTTGGAGTCCAAAGCAACCTGTCGGACGACTGGCTCGTTTCTCCGAAACAGAAAATCAACAAGGGGTATGTGGCTCATTTTTACGTGCATGTTTATCCGAGTATGGCTACGGTTTATCCCGAAACCATTAAGGTGTTGGCTTCCACAGGAGCTCAGACCGATCTTTCTTCGTTTGTCGAACTATATAATTATACTTTTACCGAGAGCGGTTGGTATGAAGTAACAGTCGATTTGAAAGATTATGTGGATCAGGAGGTTTATTTAGCGGTTAATTATGTTTCTAATGACGGGTGGATGCTTAAAGTGGACAATTTTTATGTCGGTCCTTCGGACGATGCTCCGGCTCCCGAAGTTGGAAATGCTACCTATGATATATATTTGAATGGAGAGAAAAAAGCATCTGCGATAACTGATAATTCCTATATATTCGAAGCATTAGATGATGGTACATATACAGCTGGTGTAAAAGCAATATATGAATCCGGGGAGTCTGAGGTCGAAGAGTATGTGTTTACAACTCAGTATAGCGGGATTGAAAATGTAGTTGTTCCGACCGTAAAGGTATATAGCCGAGACCATGCTATTTGTCTGGAATCGATAGAAGGCGAAAAAGTGTTGGCGGAGGTTTATGGCGTTTCTGGACAGCTTGTGGAATTAGTAGAATTTGAAAACAGTGCCCAGATTTCTGTTTCTGAGGGGCTTTACTTGGTACGGTTGACAACACCACAAGGGACAAGTACAGTTAAGGTATTGGTGAAATAATTACTGTCTATTCATAAAAAACGTCATGAGAATTATTCTCATGACGTTTTTTTATCTACAAGTTTAAATTTCTTTTTCCCTTTGTTAATAATTTATTTAATTTTGTACCTTTGTATATATGATATATCAACGTTAAAAAGTAAATTTATTCGCTTGATTCGGTTTTGAGCCGATGTTGCTTTTATGAATGGGAATTGCTAAAACTGCAATTGTATGGATAAGAAGATTTATTTTATTTTGTTATTAACTATAATAATCAGTATGAGTTGTGAGTCGAGAAGTCATAAGGAAACGGTTGTCCTTATGGAAACGTCTTTGGGGAATATAAAAGTGAAACTTTATGATGATACACCTGCTCACCGTGATAATTTTATAAAGTTGGTCGAGGAAGGATATTATGACGGGACTTTGTTTCATCGAGTGATTAATGAGTTTATGATTCAAGGAGGCGATGGTACGTCCAAAAATGCTCCGGCAGGAAAAATGTTAGGTACGGGTGATCCGGGATATACTATTCCCGCAGAGTTCGTTTATCCGAAATATTTTCATAAACGGGGTGCTTTGGCCGCGGCTCGGCAGGGAGACCAGGTAAATCCAGATAAGGCCTCATCGGGTTCCCAGTTTTATATTGTCACGGGGAAAGTTTTTAATCCGGGACAGATTGACCAGCTGGAACGTCAAATGCAGATGCAGCAAGAGCAATCGGTTTTTCAGTCGTTGGCGGCAAATCATAGGGAGGAAATCATGAATATGCGTAGAAATCGTGATATGCAGGGACTGCAAGCGTTGCAAGATACATTGATCGCTCAAACTTATGAACAAATTAAGAAGGAAGGAAAGCGGACGCTCACGCAGGCGCAACGTGAAGCTTATACGACTGTTGGCGGAACGCCTCATTTAGACGGTGAATATACTGTTTTCGGTGAAGTGATAGACGGAATGGAGGTTGTAGACAAGATACAACAAGTCGAAACAGGCTCTGCCGACAGGCCTAAAACCGATGTCAAAATCTTGAAAATGAAAGTGGTCAAATAGTGATATCGTTTCGTCGTCACATATTGCCTAATGGATTGCGCATCATTCATCATTACGATGGCTCTACGAAAATGACTGCGTTGAATCTGCTTTATGATGTCGGTTCGAAGGACGAATCGCCGGAGCGGACAGGATTTGCACATTTGTTCGAGCATCTCATGTTTGGTGGGTCTGTGAATATTCCCGATTTCGATACCCCTCTACAAAAAGCAGGAGGAGAGAATAATGCGTGGACAAGTAACGATGTGACCAATTACTATACGGTAGTACCTACGCATAATGCCGAGACGGCATTTTGGTTGGAGTCGGATAGAATGTTAAGCCTTGCTTTTTCTTCCGAGTCTTTGTCTGTACAGAAACAAGTCGTTATAGAAGAGTTCAAGCAACGTAATTTGAACCAACCCTATGGAGATTCGTTCTTGCTATTGCGACCGATGGCTTATCGGGTACACCCATATCGGTGGCCTGTTATCGGGAAAAATACTTCGCATATTGGTAATGCATCATTGGAAGAAGTAAAAGAATTCTTT
>OGNF01002516.1_pt1 | contig 13786 bp, 7 predicted proteins | sample 1573321 | NCBI WGS metagenome assembly OGNF01 (sample SAMEA2581911, study PRJEB24529) | metagenome | biome: Human gut stool | place: China | collected 2011
CGTCCCGGATAGATACGGAGTGCTGCTTCGATAATCTCGACATGACTCGAATCAATACAGAGCGGAAGATTCGTCACAGAAATCACTTCGTAGACAGCACGCTTCATCATTTCCAGCTCGTCAATGCCGTTCATACCCATGTTGATATCCAGAATCTTCGCACCGCGTTCGGTCTGCTCCTCTGCCATCTGTACGACCAGATCCATGTTTCCTGCACGGAGCATCTCCTGCAGTTTTTTCTTTCCGGTCGGATTGATACGTTCCCCGACGACTAAGAAATTGCCATCGAGATGGATTTCCTGTACTGCACTCTCACTGGATAATACACGGGTACAGACTGGTTTCGTTGCCTCCGGCTCCACGGAGCGGACAACCTTCTTCAGCATCTCGATATGCTTCGGTGTCGAACCACAACAGCCACCCACAGCTCTCGCTCCGGCTTCCACCAAAGCGCGTCCATACTCAGCAAACGTCTCCGGTGTCATTGTATATTTCGTCTCGCCATCGATCAGCTCCGGCATACCATTGTTTGGCTTCGCAAATACCGGAATCGTTGCGTACCGCACCATACGCTTGATCAGTGCTTCCATCTCCTTCGGTCCTGTTGAGCAGTTGATACCGACCGCGTCCACACCGAGCGACTGTAATACGACCACAGAGGCCTCCGGTGTAGAACCGAACAACGTCTTTCCATCGCTGTTAAATGTCATGCTGACCATAACCGGCAGGTCACAGACTTCCCTGATTGCGATCACGCACGCCCGTGCTTCCGCAAGGCTCATCATCGTCTCTACAAAGAACAGATCGACACCTGCCTCCACGAGGATCTGTGCTTGTTCCTTATATACATCCACCAGTTCCTCAAACGCCAGATCACCGACCGGCTGAAGCTGTCTGCCAGTCATCGTCATATCACCCGCGATAAATCCACGATGATTCTCCTGTGCGATTGCCGTCCGTGTCAGGTCAACCAACTGCATGTTCATCTCGCGAATCTTATCCTCGAGATGATATTCGGCAAGCTTGATCCGGTTCGCCGTAAAGGTCGGCGCAAGCAGAATATTCGTTCCTGCCTGAATATATGCGCGCTGCAATTTGATCAGGTGCTGAGGATGCTCCAGAATCCATTTCTCCGGGCATACACCAACCGGCATGCCTGCCTGCATCAGGTTACTTCCGGTTGCACCATCTAACATAACAATTCGTTCTTCAAATAATCTGCGAAAAATCTTTCTATCCATAATTTTGTCTTATCCTATTTCTGTAATAAATTTGTATATCAGTGTCTGGAAATCTTCTGCAATCTTATTCGCAGTTTCCTGCACTTCCTTGTGGTTTAATTCTCCGATGCTCATACCTGCCGCCATATTCGTGACACATGATACACCAACGATCTTCATACCAGCATGCCGTGCTGCCATCGCCTCACACGCGGTACTCATACCAACCAGATCTGCACCAAGTGTCCGGTACATGCGGATTTCCGCCGGTGTCTCATAGTTTGGTCCTGTCGCCTGCAGATAAATGCCTTCTTCCAGAGTAATTCCCTGCGTCTTCGCCACTGAATCCAACTTTTTTCCAAGCTCTACGTCGTACACATGACTCATATCCGGGAACCTCGTACCAAGTGCTTCCATATTTGCTCCAATCAATGGGGATGGCACAAACGACGTAATTTGATCCGTGATCCGTACCAGCGTCCCCGGCTTGTACGACGGATTCATGCCGCCTGCCGCATTCGTAAGAATTAAAATCTCCGCGCCAAGCATGTGCATCACACGCACTGGCATCACAACCTCCTGCATCGAATATCCTTCGTAATAATGCACACGTCCCTTCATGATCAGCACCGGGCAATCCCCGACTTTTCCAAGCAGGAAACATCCAGCATGCCCTGCCACTGTCGATACCGGAAAATGTGGGATTTCTCCATATGGGATCTTCGCATCAATCGTCAGGCGATCTGCAAAATCGCCCAGTCCCGAGCCAAGCACAATCGCTACCTTCGGTGTATATGGCAGACGTGCCTGCACATAAGAAGCTGCCGCCTGCAGCTCCTCGTAAGTTATCTCTTTTTTCATTCCGTATCCTCCTGCAAATTGAACTATTTATTTACAAAAGTGACTTCATCTCTCCAATAGCATACGATTGGCATGCCCGCTTCGACATACTCATATAACTCGCCTGCTTTTGATGGCGGCAGATTTACACAGCCATGGGAACCACTGTAGGTATAGATTTCTCCACCGAATTTTCCACGCCAGTTCGCATCGTGCAGACCGATACCACCATTGAACGGCATCCAGTATGTGACCGGTGTCTCATAGTCCTCACCAATCAGTGTCGCATACATCTTCTTATAGGTAAGACCATACAGACCGCCTGGTGTCTTGTGTCCCGGTGTCTGCCCAGATACACAATCACTGTCCCATTTCAATCTGCCATTTTGATAATAATATACATGCTGGTTTGTCAGATCAACCTCCACATAGGTCGAACCGATATCATTCTGCGCACACAGTGCATAGCCACGGCGCTTACATGCTGGTTCCTTCGTGAAGCTTTTCTTCTTTGACAGAAGATCGTACAACTCCTCCGCCTCTGTCTCCGCGTCGATCACCCAGCCATAATACCCGCCATGCACGAGAATCGTCTTCTTATCATGCGTCGTAAATTCACGGTCAGTATCCGCAGTCGTGAATTTCTCCTTAAATTTTTCGACATACGCTTCCACATTACTTCTGCTGATCTGGATACTTCCATCTGAACTGACATATGCCATCTTCGTAAGTTCTTCCTTTGGAATGGTATATGTATACGAACCAAAATCATACACGGCTTCGATATCGACAAATGCATCTGCGTCTTCCTTTGTTTTCAGAATGGACTCCGAATCCGCCAGAATATGTGCTGGAATATAACACTCTTCGGCTTCCACATCCAGTGTAGTATCATAATTTTTCAGAGCATTTATTACCTTGTCATATAACTTTGCCGTGTCAAGCTTCGTTCCCGTCTCCTCTGGAATGACCTTTGCCTCGCCATCCTCCAAAACAACCTTCGCGTCCTTTGATTCTGTCATGGAAGCTCGATCCAGTGCCGGTGATGTCTGCAGGCAGGCTTCCAACTTTTCCCTGTCACAGTTTACTGTATAATCAATCTTATAATCATAACTGTGAAAGCTGTTTACAAACCAAAGAAACGGTGAATGTTTCTTTAACAGTGTATCCACTGAATCCGTCAGTGCAACATCAGAATCCGCATCCCCCAGTACGAAAGTAAAATCACTGTCCTTGAACTTGATATCCAGTTTGTATTTCCGTGCATCCGAAAGCAGCATATCCTCCACAGACTGTACGGATTTTCCTGCTACATTCCTGCCGTTGATCGTCGTATTTACTCCAAAGCGGTGCATATGGAAAATCACGCCACCGATATAGACCGCCAGCAGCGTTGCAACAACCGCAATCGTCACCGTGCGGATGATCCGTTTCTTTCTGCGCTGCCGATACACCGAAGGATCAATAAATGGCTCCTGCACATAGAGACTCACGGGCTTATCGTCTGTTTCTTTCGTTTCTTCCAGCTTCTTGTCGTCCTCCGCTTTCTCCATCTCGTCTGATACTTCCGTCTCTTTGACTTCTTCCGTATTCGTTATTTCTTCTCTATCCTTTTTTCCCCTGCTCATAGTTACGTCCTTTTTATTTAGTATACAGATTTCTGTTTCTGTATCATTGATACGTTCGTATCATATCCCATAGACCGCATGATTGCAACCAAATGCGGAAAATTTACATCTTATTTACATCAATTACGACCATCTCCGGTGGGTTGTTGATCCGGATGTGGATCGAATGCATGCCACATCCTGCAGTCACAACCATCTTCGTCTTGATATCCGCGCTCTCATACACCCCATAGTCATACTTCGGAAATGGGTGTAACCGAGGTGAGATCACGCCGCCAAGCCCCGGCAACCGCACCATGCCGCCATGATTATGCCCGGACACGATCAAGTCTGGATGCAGTGTACAATATGTCCGGAAATAATCCGGATTGTGTGCAAGCAGCACATTGCAGCGATCGGGCTGCATCGTCCCAAGCATGCTGGTAAGCACCTCTTCCCGGAGCGGTTTCTTGATGAGCCGTTTGTAATACGCGCGCGGCAGATCCAAGCCGTACAGGCAGACATTCCAAGGCTCTAAAAATTCATGTGCATTTACCAGCATATGCAGATGATGTGCACCTTTGAGATGCTGGCTGTATTCCTGCCAGATACCATCGGTCTCCCGAACACATTCGAGCAATCCGCGCTCATGATTTCCATAGGAATAATAAACCGGCGCAATTTCAGTCATCTTCCGGATCGTGTCCGCTGTCACCCTGTTATTCTTCCGTTCGCTCTTCCGACAGACGATCATGTCGCCAGGCAGTAAAATAATATCCGGCTGCTCCGTGTCAATCGCGGTAAGCAGATCCGTGTTCTCCAGACCATATACCTGATTGTGCAGATCAGCGATCATCACAATGCGTAATGGTTTCCGGACTTTCTGACTGATAAAATTGTAACGCACTATCTGAAAATTCATACTCATGGCTTTATTATACCCTATCTTCGGTTATTTCGCCATAAATATTCTTCCTGCAATCTCCGATATGCTGTATTTTAAGTCAAGCTTCGGCACCGACCGCTCTGCATACAGGATCACTTCGCTGATACACGTTCCGTTGCAGGAATACTGTACTACACCGACCGCATCGCCTTCAAGGATTGGTGCTTTCAGGTTCTCATAAGCAATCACCTGTTTCTCGATCTGATCGGGATTTGCTGCCACGAGCGTGATCGTGTGCTGTTCCACCGGTTTTACCGTCACCGATTTGCGGGTGCCTTTTTCCACCGGGATCTGCAGGTTCTCCGGCACGACTTCAGTATCCACATATGAACGGCACTGTGCGAATCCGTAATCAAGTAGCTTCATTGCCTCACTGTTCCGAATCTCCTTCGTCTCCGCTCCCATCACAACTGCGATCAACGTCACGCCATCCCGCGTCGCCGTCGCAGACATACAGTATTTCGCCTGTGAGGTATATCCGGTTTTCAGTCCATTTGCCCCTGTGTAAAGATTCAGGAATTTGTTCGTATTCGCAAGGTCAAACTGTGATTCGCCCCGTCTAGTCTTGTGCGTGATCGAATCCATCCAGATCGTCGAATATGTAAGGATATCCGGATGATAAAGCAAAAGCTGTCTGGACATGATCGCGATATCCCGCGCCGAAGTCAGATGTGTCTCAACCTCCAGCCCGCACGCATTATCAAAATGCGTATGCTCCATGCCAAGCTCCTTCGCCCGCTCATTCATCTTCTGGACAAATGCCGACTCAGAGCCTGCCAGATGCTCTGCCATCGCCACTGCGGCATCATTACCCGAAGCAACTTCGATGCATTTGATCATATCCTGCACCGTCTGTTCCTCACCTGCCTCGAAGAAACACTGCGAGCCACCCATCGACGCCGCATGCTCAGTCACGACAACCGTATCGTCCAGTGCGATATCGCCACGCCCCAACGCCTCGAAGATCAAAAGCAGCGTCATGATCTTTGTTACCGATGCCGGTCGCAGCATCTCATCCGCATTCTTCTCATAAAGTACCGTCCCGCTCTCTAATTCCATCAGTAACACCGATTTCGACTGGATTGCAAGCGCATCCTCTGTTTCCGCATACGCAGCCGGACAAACTATGCAAAGCATCATGATCAGTGTCAGAATCGCACATATAATCTTTTTCTTCATTTCCTCTCCTTTTTGCGTTTCTATCTAGTGCAACTTAGATAGAATACGCCGGAAATTGTAACAATATACTGTCGTAGATAATTCATACAGTATAATTACAATTTCCGTCCGCCTCTAATTTGTACATTATACGAAACAACCTTGCAGAAAATGAATATAATAAGAAAAAGTGTGAAGGAGCATCTGTATGTGTGGCATTGCGGGCTACTTTAACCCAGACCAGAACTATGCGGAAAATCCCAAGCAAAACTTTCATACACTGTCCCGTATGATCAATACGATGAACCACCGCGGGCCGGACACCTACGGTCATACCATCATAAATTCGTGCTGCCTTGCGCACACACGCCTGTCTATCATTGATCTCGAAAATGGCAGACAGCCCATGTCTTATACGAAGGACGGAAACACCTACTATATTGTATATAACGGCGAGATCTACAACTACAAAGAAGTAAAGAAAACACTGCTCCGGAAAAACTATACCTTTGAAACGAACTCCGATACCGAAGTTATCGCCGCCGCGTTCTGTCATTACGGACCGGGCTTTGTCAAAGAATTAAACGGTATCTTCGCAATCGCCATCTACGACAGCATGCGAAATACACTCTACCTCTACCGTGACCGCTTCGGTGTCAAACCGCTTTATTATACGAAGACCGGCGATACACTCGTGTTCGCCTCGAGGATTGATACATTGTTTGAATACCCGCGCGTGCGTCCATGCATCGACATGAACAGCTTCAACGAGATCTTCTCCCTCGGACCGGCGAAGACGTACGGCAAAGGTGTATTCTCCGGGATCAAAGAGATCAAGCCCGGCGAATATCTGACCTACTCGCCGCAGTATATGACATCCCGGCTATACTACCGGATTGAGAGCCACCCGCACACCGACAGCTACGAGGAAACGGTAGAGAAAACCTCATACCTGCTTGAAGACAGTATCCGTATGCAGATGGTGTCCGACGTTCCGATCTCCACCCTGCTTTCCGGTGGCGTGGACTCCTCGTATGTATCCGCCGTCTGCAGCCATTTCCTGCCGGAGGATACACCTCTTACGACGTACTCCTTCGATTATACCGACAATGCCGTTTATTTTCAGGCGAACAGCTTCCAGCCGAGTGAAGACCGCCCTTACGTTGATATCATGAAAGACTATCTGCACTCGGATCATATCTACCTGACGTGTTCCTACACGCAGCTTGCCGATCTGCTCGAAGCGTCCGTCGACAGCCGGTGTCTGCCAACGATGGCAGATGTCGATTCGTCGCTGTTATATTTCTGTGGGGAGGTTGCAAAACACCACAAGGTCACGTTGACCGGTGAATGTGCCGATGAGATCTTCGGCGGCTATCCGTGGTTTCACCGTGACGCCATGCTGCAATCAACCACCTTCCCATGGACGATGGACATCTCCTTCCGCAAATCCCTGCTCCATCCGGAATTTGCCGCCAGCATGCAGATGGAAAAATATATCGCCAGAGCATACCGCACAACACTCTCCGAAGTCGATATCCTGCCGGAGGAATCTCCACTCGATACGAAGAAACGCCAGATTGCCTATCTGAATATCCGCTGGTTCATGCAGACACTCCTCGACCGGATGGATCGCACGTCCATGCAACACGGACTCGAAGCCAGAGTGCCATTCGCCGATTACCGTGTCATCGACTATGTATTCAATGTTCCTTGGTCGATCAAAGCCAAGGACGGCGTCCCGAAGAGCCTGCTCCGTGCCTGTGCCGCCAAATACCTGCCGGACACGATCATGAACCGTCCGAAAAGTCCTTACCCGAAGACCTATCACCCGGAATACGAACGTGTGCTTGCGAACCGCCTGCGCGAAGTCGTCACCGACACCGCATCGCCGCTCCGGAGCTATCTGAATATCCCTGCGGTGCTAAAGTTCCTCGACGAGCCAAAGGAATATGGAAAGCCTTGGTTTGGTCAGCTCATGGCCGGACCACAGATGATTGCCTACCTGCTCCAGGTCGACTACTGGATGCGGAAATATATGTTATAATCCATTGCATGAAAAAAGCAGAGGTTGGAGCGTTTCACTCCTTCCTCTGCGTTCTTTTATATACAAAATACACCCGATAAGGTATATTTTATTCTAATTCCCTTTGAATCATACCTTATCGGGTGTAAAAATGTTATTTCTTGATATACGTCTGCTTATTCGTCGTTACAACACCACCGTAATTGTTCGCCGGTGCAGCACCGCCCTTCGGTACAAGTACGATCTGGATTCCTTCAAGACGCTTGCTAAGTCCTGCGGTTCCGGCAGCTTCGCCGTTCTTCGCCCAGGCAAGCCAGCCGTAGGTCTGTGCATGGACGCGGTAGTATACGTCATAATGCTCTGCCATCTCGCCGGTCAGTGCGATACGGATTGCTTCGAGGCGCTTCGCACGTCCGCTTGTTCCAGCCATCTGACCATCACGGAACCATGTATTCACATTGTTCTCATTGCCCTGCCATCCGATGGACTGTACATGTGTCGTATAGACAATGCTTCCGCTGTATGGCTTGTTCGTAAGCTTGATGTTGATGCCTTCGAGTCTCTTTGCCTTACCGCTTGTTCCGCTCATCACGCCATTGTACTTCCAGCCCTGCCAGCCAAAGGACTGTACATGTGTGCGGTATGCAATATTTACATTCGCTTCGCCTGCGACACTTGGGTTCGTATTGGACGTTACCTGCCCGCCAACCACCGGAGACGAACCATTCTTTGCAAGGTAACTTACCGACTGGTGTACACCTGAAGCTGCATTCACACCTTCGAAGTTTGCATCCGGTGCAGGAGAACCCTTCTTCACTACAACGATCTGGACACCCTCCAGACGCTTCGCATAACCAGCCGTTCCGGCAGGTGCACCATTCTTCGCCCAGCCAAGCCAGCCATACGACTGTGCATGCACACGGTAGTACACGTCATACTTCTCTTTATCTGCGCCTGTGAGCTGGATCTTAATTGCTTCCAGTCTCTTTGCCTCGCCCTCGGTTCCGTTCATCTCGCCGTTAGCGGACCAAGGTAACCAGCCATAGCTCTGACAGTGCGTTGTGTACTGGATGCCAAGGTTGTCGTTTCCATAGACTCTTATTTTAATGCCTTCCAGTCGCTTTGCCTTACCGGAAGTTCCTGCCATCTTGCCATTTGCAAACCACTTGTTTGCATTGTTCTCATCACCCTGCCAACCGTATGTCTGTACATGGGTTGTGTAACGGATGGTAACATCCGGTGTTTGTGCTTTGAGCTTCGCAATCGTCTCGGTAGCAAGAACTGTATTGCAGACCGTACATTCCTTATGTCTGCTTCCTTCTGCATCTACAGTCGCTTCTTTATCGACGATCCACTTGATTGTTGGATGCATACATGCCTTTCGTGTCAGTGCGATCTCGACACTTTCTACTTCGTAGTTATCTGCATCTTCGCCAGCATACTTCGCTGTCACTGTGACCGGCACGTCCACATCTAACTTCTTGTCAATATCAGCATCATCAAACTTCCAGCCTGCCGGAAGTGTTACCGCACCAACTGTAGTCTTCGTATAGTCTACCTCCATAGATGCCCCCGGCATGTTCGGAGCCTTTGGTGCTTTCTGTACACTTACGCTGACATTCAACTTCATCGGGTTATCCGGCTGAGTCAATTCATAATTATTCGCACTATCACCAACCAGCTTCAGTTCTGGAAGTGTGATTTCTGTATATGTACCGGCATTCTTATCCGGAAGATCACCATACAGATCCGTCGTATCCGCTTCAACAACATCCTGTTCCAATATTCCGATCAGTGTTACACGGCTAACCTTTACTTTCGTTGCGCCATCATATATCTTATCAGATGCATCTATACTATAAACGGAAATCTCTTTTTTCTGTATCGTATATTCCACGGATGCACTTACCGCATCTTCGCCTGTTCCAACCGTCACGGTCGCTCTATAATCGCCTGCATTGACCGGTTTACCTCCTACAAGTGTGGCACTTCTACGCTTATCCACACTTTCATAACTTACGTTCACTGGGTCAAACGCATTCTCAGGTGTCTGTGTCACAGTTGCTTCCTTGGCAGTTCCAGCATAAGTAAGAGAATCTGGTGCAGTTAATGTCACGGTTACTTCGTGCTTATCCGCTGTACAGCCTTCTCTCTTGCAGGTAAATGTCAACGTTACCCTTGTGTCATCCTCTGATTTTTCCTCGTCCACTTTGTAATCATGTCCAAACGCTGAAATAACCGGAAGCTCGTTGAGTTCCTTTGTTCCTTCTTCATCACTAAATTTTTTTTGACAGCTTGTACAGGTCCAGTAGGCTTCCATTCCATCGTTCTCACAATCCGCATTTACTTTCTCCGTTTTTTCGAGTACATGTGTATACTTTGTATCCTTCTCTTCGTTTGAATATTCGATTTCCACCGATGATTCTTTTGTACATCCACTGTATGTCTCATTCTGATAAACGGTTTTTCCACCAAGTACCGGGTATAGATCTCCGCCTTCGTCTGCAAGTGTCTGTCCCCATACAGGCTCTTTCTGACCTTCCTGTAAGCGATAGGCAACTTCGCCGCTGGCAAAATCATCTTCAGCCATTCCAAATGTACCATCTTCCAATGCAATATAATTATTCTCAAGATAATAGCAATTTTCCACAACTGCTTTCGCATCATCAATAACTGCGATATTTCTTTTGTAACCATCATCGATAATACTGCTATTTATTGTGCCTATGTTATAACAATTCTCGATCCGTCCGGAAGTGGTGGAAGAGTCATTACTTCCACATATACCTCCAACCCTAGATCCTCCCGTTACTGATCCGGTATTATAGCAATTAAGAATCGTATTAGTACTTCGACCACATATGCCACCAGCCCTAGTTTCCCAAACAGAGTTGGCAACCTTTCCTTTATTATAACAGCCTGTAATGATCCCCCCGCCGTTCATTCCACAGATACCACCCAGATAGTTATCATTATTATATAAGCTGCTTACCATTCCTTCATTATAACAATTTCTAATAATTCCACAATTGTATCCAACGATTCCTCCTACATTGTAACCCTTTTTGAGACAGTAATAGCTATCTAGCACTCCAATATTTTCTACAATTGCATTGTCGATTGTATTCTGAAATATTCCTGCTTCCTCAATAGTGTCTGAAACACAATATATACCACTGATCGTATGCCGTGCACCGTCAAATGTTCCATCATATTGTTGTATCGGTGTCCAATTACGCAATCCATCTACATCTTTCGTAAGTTCTCCGTCATTAAGGACATTTTTATTGACAACAATATCCGCTGTCAGAACTACATTCACATTTACATATTTATAACTCTCCTTATTCACTTTATCGGCAAACCAGTAAAGCTGACCGGCATTTCCGATCTCATAGGCATTATTAGAATTTAATACAGCCGGTTCGTAGGCGTCACAAGCCTTACAGAAACCATTCTCATATGTATGCTCCCGTTCTACCAGTGTTTCTGTTACATATCCAATCGGACAATCCTTACATGCCACATTCTCATAATGCATCTGGCTGTCTTTGTATGTACCACCTTTTGTAGCTTCGGTATTATGTGTATGTTTCTCATAGCTTTCAGATCCATACTCATCCATTTTATAATTTACAAAAATATTCGCGTCTTCTTCCACGGTAAGCTTGTCCAGATTCGTAATACATGCACCTTCCGCAAACATAATCGTGCCAGCACTTGGTATCTTCAGCTCCTCACATAAGGTTGCCGCTCCATAAATTCTCGTAGTGTTGCTGCTATTATCTACCACAATAGAATTTGTATATGTTGTTTTTGCACTTGTATCCCTCAAACTGTTCGTTCTAATTTCACTGTTCGAACATTCAAACTCTCCTACGAATACATGATCCGCTGTATTAATCTGACATCCAGAACAGCTAATTGTATTTGCGTCTATATATCCTCTTACATATAACTTTACATTTTCTAATGATACAGTTCTTCCATTGCTACCGATACCAGCCTTATCTATATCACCTTCAACATTTAGTTCTATATTATTTATCGTAAGTGCATCTACAGATATACAACCTCCACAATACAGTTTAGCTTTGTCGGTACCATTTTCTATGCCAGTAATATAGGCTGCATCAGAATTCTCTGCGTCAATTTGTCCTACGGTATTTTCACCACTGATTTGCAGATTCAAATCGCCACCATCATATGTGATACTACCTAAACTTGCCTTCGTCAGGGTAAGGGTATTTGTATCCGCATTATAACTCCATCCATCGCCTTCCGTGGTCTCTGATACTTTGCCTTCAGTTATAATGTCATTATTTCCCACACTTAACGTTGTCGGTATGTTAACTTCTTCCTCCGCCTGCACGGTGAGACTGCCCCAGCCTGTCCCCTGTATCACGGACAGCACCATAAAACACGCCAGCAGCCATGCCAGTATCCTTGATCTTCGTTTTTTCATTCCCTCTCTTTTTCGCATATGATCCCTCTCTTTCTTATCTCAGTTAACTATAATCATCATTTCTGTATGATAATCGAATGCACCGTATAAATGTGTGCATTTCCCCCTCACCATAACAAAAAAGCACGCTACTCTGATAGTAACATGCTTTTTTTGTAACATATTTTACTTATTGTGACAACCTTTCTGGGACGAAATGCATTTTTCTGGGACGAACGGTTCCAAATCAACCATTTTTATAATAATACCGGCTGGATCTGCTCCTTTGCCAGTGCATATTCTACCGTCTCTGCAATCTTTGTCATATCCGCCACACAGGAATTCGGCTTTTTTGCCGCATCGTCCTGTCCAAACGGAACGAAATAGATATGCTTCATCACCATGAGCTTTCCGATATTCTGCAGATTGATGCCAAGCGCATCGTTCGTGGAAATAGCAATGATCACGGGACGCCCGTTCCGAAGGTGCGACTTCGCCGCCATCAAAACCGGAGTATCCGTGATTCCATTTGCAAGCTTTGCTGCTGTGTTTCCCGTGCAGGGTGCGATCACAAGGGCATCGAACAGCTTCTTCGGTCCGATGGGCTCCACCTCGGTGAGAGTCGTCAGCGGCTCATGGCCGGTGAGCTCCCGCAGCTTCGTCTTGAAATCCTCCGCCTTGCCGAACCGTGTGTCCAGCGCCGCGGCGTTAAAGGACAGAATCGGCGTGATTGCCGCCCCTGCTCCAACCAGGGCTTCTATCTGGGCAATCACCCTGTCGAAGGTACAGAAGGAACCGGACAGGGCAAAGCCGATTTTCAGGCCGTTCATTGCACGCCCTCCTTAATCATGTTCAGAATGGTATTCTTGATGATGAGGCCGGCGCTTTTGGGCGCGACTCTGCCGGGCAGGGACAGCGCCCAGATGGTCTTGATCTGCAAATCCGCCGCCGCGTTGAAATCCACACCGCCCGGCCGGGAGGCCAAATCGATGAGAAGGGTGTTTTTGTTCAGACCCGACAGGATGTCCTTGTCGAACAGCATAACGGGGACGGTGTTGAAGATCACGTCGAAATCCCCGGCATTTTGCAGCTGGCTCATCTCGATGGAAGCGCAGCCCTGAGCCTCCGCCCAGGAAAGATCGGAAAATTTCCGGGCAGCCACCGTGACGTTCGCTCCCAACAGAATCAGCAGCCGCGACAGGGTCTTGCCGATGCGCCCGTAGCCGGTTATCAGACAGTTGGCGCCGTTGATGGTGACCGGCAGCTCCTCCATGGCAAGCTGGATGGCCCCCTCTGAGGTGGGAACGGCATTCTGTACCGCCAATTCTTCCCGCTGGAAATAGTCGTGGATGACCAGCCCTCGGCTCTCTGCCTCCTTTTCCACCACCTCGGATACCTGTCCCCCTAAAAGGAGCTGCTTCTGATGAAGGGCGTTGAGAACCTGATCCAGGGTAATGCGCATGCGGGAAAAAGGGGCGTTGATAGTGGAGCCGTCGGTGGTAATGGGCAAGGGCAGAATCACGCAATCCGCCAGGGATACAGCTT
>OGNF01002519.1_pt1 | contig 13766 bp, 4 predicted proteins | sample 1573321 | NCBI WGS metagenome assembly OGNF01 (sample SAMEA2581911, study PRJEB24529) | metagenome | biome: Human gut stool | place: China | collected 2011
AATCCGTATGTCACTGGTTCGAGTCCAGTCAGAGGAGCCAAATTCTAAAAATTCGCTTTTTTAGCGCAATGTCACTGACCTTAGTTGAACATTGTTTTTTAACGGATAGCGGGTTTTTAACATCTTAAGCGCCCTCGACCTTTATGGTTGAGGGCGTTTTGCTATGGCGCCATCACCATTTTCCCCTCGATTATAAAACTTGAGTTATTCAGTAGTCTCCCCTCTTGCAACTCACACCCAAAACTGCCTAACGAAAAGTTATTAATTTTCAATCATATTGCTATCAGGATTTACATTTTTTCGCTGTGCTAGAAAGGGCGCATTTATGTTAGCTCGTTCAGGGAAGGTAAGCATGGCTACGAAGAAGAGAAGTGGAGAAGAAATAAATGACCGACAAATCTTATGCGGGATGGGAATTAAACTACGCCGCTTAACTGCGGGTATCTGCCTGATAACTCAACTTGCGTTCCCTATGGCTGCGGCAGCACAAGGTGTGGTAAACGCCGCAACCCAACAACCAGTTCCTGCACAAATTGCCATTGCAAATGCCAATACGGTGCCCTACACCCTTGGAGCGCTGGAATCGGCCCAAAGCGTTGCCGAACGTTTCGGTATTTCGGTGGCTGAGTTACGCAAACTCAACCAGTTTCGTACGTTTGCTCGAGGTTTTGATAATGTCCGCCAGGGTGATGAACTGGATGTCCCGGCACAAGTTAGTGAAAAAAAATTAACCCCGCCGCCGGGTAATAGCAGTGACAACCTCGAGCAACAGATAGCCAGTACTTCACAGCTAATTGGATCTCTGCTCGCCGAAGATATGAACAGCGAGCAAGCGGCAAACATAGCACGTGGATGGGCCTCTTCTCAGGCTTCAGGCGCAATGACAGACTGGTTAAGCCGCTTCGGTACCGCAAGAATCACGCTGGGCGTGGATGAAGATTTTAGCCTGAAGAACTCCCAGTTCGATTTTCTCCATCCGTGGTATGAAACGCCTGATAATCTCTTTTTCAGTCAGCATACTCTTCATCGTACTGACGAGCGTACGCAGATTAACAACGGCTTAGGTTGGCGTCATTTCACTCCCACATGGATGTCGGGCATCAACTTCTTTTTCGACCACGATCTTAGCCGTTACCACTCCCGCGCCGGCATTGGCGCGGAGTACTGGCGCGACTATCTAAAATTAAGCAGTAACGGCTATTTGCGACTGACCAACTGGCGCAGCGCACCTGAACTGGACAACGATTATGAAGCACGCCCGGCCAATGGCTGGGATGTACGCGCAGAAGGCTGGCTACCCGCCTGGCCGCACCTTGGCGGTAAACTGGTCTATGAACAGTATTATGGCGATGAAGTGGCCCTGTTCGATAAAGACGATCGGCAAAGTAATCCTCATGCCATAACCGCTGGACTTAACTATACCCCCTTCCCGCTGATGACCTTCAGCGCGGAGCAACGCCAGGGTAAACAGGGCGAAAATGACACCCGTTTTGCCGTCGATTTTACCTGGCAACCTGGCAGCGCAATGCAGAAACAGCTTGACCCGAATGAAGTCGCTGCACGGCGTAGCCTTGCAGGCAGCCGTTATGATCTGGTGGATCGCAACAACAACATCGTTCTGGAATATCGCAAAAAAGAACTGGTCCGCCTGACCCTGACAGACCCCGTGACAGGGAAGTCAGGAGAAGTGAAATCACTGGTTTCGTCGCTACAAACCAAATATGCCCTGAAAGGCTATAACGTCGAAGCCACCGCTCTGGAAGCTGCCGGTGGTAAAGTGGTTACAACGGGTAAAGATATTCTGGTTACCCTGCCGGCGTACCGGTTCACCAGTACGCCAGAAACCGATAACACCTGGCCGATTGAAGTCACCGCTGAAGATGTCAAAGGCAATTTTTCGAATCGTGAACAGAGCATGGTAGTCGTTCAGGCACCTACGCTAAGCCAGAAAGATTCCTCGGTATCGTTAAGTACCCAGACGTTGAGCGCGGATTCCCATTCAACCGCCACACTGACTTTTATTGCGCATGATGCAGCAGGTAATCCTGTTATCGGGCTGGTGCTCTCGACGCGTCACGAAGGTGTTCAGGACATCACCCTTTCTGACTGGAAAGATAATGGTGACGGAAGCTATACCCAGATCCTGACCACAGGAGCGATGTCTGGCACGCTGACGCTGATGCCACAGCTGAACGGTGTGGATGCGGCTAAAGCCCCCGCCGTGGTGAATATCATTTCTGTTTCGTCATCCCGGACTCACTCGTCAATTAAGATTGATAAGGACCGTTATCTCTCCGGCAATCCTATCGAGGTGACGGTAGAACTGAGAGATGAAAATGACAAACCTGTTAAGGAGCAAAAACAGCAACTGAATACCGCAGTCAGCATCGACAACGTGAAACCTGGTGTCACTACAGACTGGAAAGAAACCGCAGATGGCGTCTATAAGGCAACCTATACCGCCTATACCAAAGGCAGTGGGCTTACTGCGAAGCTGTTAATGCAAAACTGGAATGAAGATTTGCATACCGCTGGATTTATCATCGACGCCAACCCGCAGTCAGCGAAAATTGCGACATTATCTGCCAGCAATAATGGTGTGCTCGCCAATGAGAATGCAGCAAACACCGTCTCGGTCAATGTCGCTGATGAAGGAAGCAACCCAATCAATGATCATACCGTCACGTTTGCGGTATTAAGCGGATCGGCAACTTCCTTTAACAATCAAAACACCGCAAAAACGGATGTTAATGGTCTGGCGACTTTTGATCTGAAAAGTAGTAAGCAGGAAGACAACACGGTTGAAGTCACCCTTGAAAATGGCGTGAAACAAACGTTAATCGTCAGTTTTGTCGGCGACTCGAGTACCGCGCAGGTTGATCTGCAGAAGTCGAAAAATGAAGTGGTTGCTGACGGCAATGACAGCGCCACAATGACCGCGACAGTTCGGGATGCAAAAGGCAACCTGCTCAATGACGTCAAGGTCACCTTCAATGTTAATTCAGCAGCAGCGAAACTGAGCCAAACCGAAGTGAATAGCCACGACGGGATCGCCACAGCTACGCTGACCAGTTTGAAAAATGGTGATTATAGGGTTACGGCCTCTGTGAGCTCTGGTTCCCAGGCTAATCAACAGGTGAATTTTATCGGTGATCAAAGTACTGCAGCCCTGACCCTCAGTGTGCCTTCAGGTGATATCACCGTCACCAACACAGCTCCGCAATATATGACTGCAACCTTGCAGGATAAAAATGGCAACCCACTAAAAGATAAAGAAATCACCTTCTCTGTGCCAAACGACGTCGCAAGTCGGTTCTCGATTAGCAACAGCGGAAAAGGCATGACGGATAGTAACGGGGTTGCAATCGCCTCCCTGACCGGCACGTTAGCGGGCACGCATATGATCATGGCTCGTCTGGCTAACAGCAATGTCAGCGATGCACAGCCAATGACGTTTGTGGCGGATAAAGACAGAGCGGTTGTCGTTCTGCAAACATCGAAAGCGGAAATCATTGGGAATGGCGTGGATGAGACGACTCTGACAGCAACAGTGAAAGATCCTTTTGATAACGCAGTAAAAGATCTACCGGTCACCTTCAGTACCAACCCGGCAGATACTCAACTTAGTCAGAGCACAAGCAATACTAACGACAGTGGTGTTGCTGAAGTTACCCTTAAGGGCACGGTTTTGGGTGTTCATACAGTCGAAGCCACGCTGCTTAACGGCAATGGCTATACGACGACAGTCAATATTGCGCCCGATGCCAGCAACGCGCAGGTCACCCTGAACATCCCTGCTCAACAGGTGGTGACGAATAACAGCGACAGCGTGCAGCTGACGGCGACGGTGAAAGATCCGTCAAATCATCCGGTGGCGGGAATAACGGTGAACTTCACCATGCCACAGGACGTGGCGGCAAATTTTAACCTTGAAAATAACGGTATTGCCATCACTCAGGCCAATGGGGAAGCGCATGTCACGCTGAAAGGTAAAAAAGCGGGCACGCATACGGTTACCGCAACGCTGGGTAATAACAATACCAGTGATTCGCAGCCGGTAACATTTGTGGCGGACAAAACCTCGGCTCAGGTTGTCCTGCAGATGTCAAAAGATGAGATCACAGGTAATGGCGTCGATAGCGCAACGCTAACTGCAACGGTTAAAGATCAGTTCGACAATGAGGTGAATAATCTTCCGGTAACATTCAGCTCAGCCTCTTCAGGACTCACCCTGACCCCGGGAGTAAGTAATACCAATGAGTCTGGCATCGCGCAGGCCACTCTCGCAGGCGTTGCCTTTGGTGAGCAGACGGTCACTGCATCACTGGCTAATAATGGTGCCAGCGACAACAAAACTGTGCATTTTATTGGCGACACAGCAGCGGCAAAAATTATCGAGTTGACGCCTGTCCCAGACAGCATAATCGCCGGTACCCCGCAGAACAGCTCCGGCAGCGTCATCACCGCCACAGTCGTTGATAATAATGGCTTTCCGGTGAAAGGTGTGACTGTGAACTTCACCAGCAACGCAGCGACAGCCGAAATGACGAACGGCGGTCAAGCCGTGACGAACGAACAGGGTAAGGCTACCGTCACTTATACCAATACCCGCTCCTCGATAGAATCAGGAGCGAGACCGGATACCGTTGAGGCCAGTCTGGAAAATGGTAGCTCCACGCTTAGCACATCAATTAATGTCAACGCTGATGCGTCTACGGCACATCTCACCTTGCTACAGGCACTTTTTGATACAGTCTCCGCAGGCGACACTACCAATCTGTATATTGAGGTGAAGGATAATTACGGCAACGGAGTACCCCAGCAGGAGGTAACCCTCAGCGTTTCACCAAGTGAAGGTGTGACCCCCAGTAATAACGCTATATATACGACCAATCACGACGGCAATTTTTACGCAAGCTTTACCGCTACAAAAGCCGGGGTTTATCAAGTGACGGCAACCCTCGAAAATGGCGATTCGATGCAACAAACAGTGACCTATGTGCCGAACGTCGCGAATGCTGAAATCACGCTGGCAGCCTCGAAGGATCCGGTGATTGCCGACAATAACGATCTCACGACACTAACAGCAACAGTCGCTGATACAGAGGGCAATGCGATAGCCAACACTGAGGTAACATTTACTCTGCCGGAAGATGTGAAGGCGAACTTCACGCTGAGCGATGGCGGTAAAGCGATTACTGATGCTGAAGGCAAAGCGAAAGTCACGCTGAAAGGTACAAAAGCAGGCGCTCATACTGTTACAGCATCGATGACTGGCGGTAAGAGTGAGCAGTTGGTGGTGAACTTTATTGCGGATACGCTCACTGCGCAGGTTAATCTTAACGTTACCGAGGACAATTTTATCGCTAATAACGTCGGGATGACCAGGCTGCAGGCAACAGTGACTGATGGAAACGGCAACCCGTTAGCCAATGAGGCGGTGACATTCACGCTACCGGCAGATGTGAGCGCAAGCTTTACTCTCGGACAAGGCGGTTCCGCCATTACTGATATCAACGGCAAGGCTGAAGTTACACTGAGCGGTACAAAATCCGGCACCTACCCCGTGACAGTTAGCGTGAACAATTATGGTGTCAGTGATACGAAACAGGTGACTTTGATTGCCGATGCTGGTACCGCAAAACTAGCCTCCTTAACCTCTGTATACTCATTCGTCGTCAGCACGACCGAGGGCGCGACCATGACTGCAAGCGTCACTGACGCTAACGGCAACCCGGTAGAAGGCATAAAAGTTAATTTCCGCGGAACCTCCGTCACGCTAAGCAGCACCAGCGTTGAAACGGATGATCGGGGTTTCGCTGAAATTCTTGTGACAAGCACCGAGGTCGGACTGAAAACAGTTTCAGCCTCTCTGGCAGATAAACCTACTGAAGTCATCTCGCGATTACTGAATGCCAGTGCAGATGTTAATTCTGCGACGATTACCAGTCTGGAGATACCTGAAGGTCAGGTCATGGTCGCACAAGACGTAGCAGTTAAAGCTCACGTCAACGACCAGTTTGGCAATCCGATTCTTAATGAATCTGTAACATTCAGTGCAGAGCCACCAGAGCACATGACCATCAGCCAAAATATTGTCTCTACTGATACGCATGGTATAGCCGAGGTCACTATGACGCCCGAAAGAAACGGTTCGTATATGGTGAAAGCATCCCTGGCGAATGGATCCTCTTATGAGAAGGATCTGGTGGTAATCGATCAAAAACTGACACTCTCGGCGTCCAGCCCGCTTATCGGTGTCAATTCCCCAACAGGTGCAACTCTGACGGCAACGCTAACTTCTGCAAATGGCACTCCAGTGGAGGGTCAGGTCATCAACTTTAGCGTAACGCCAGAAGGTGCGACGTTAAGTGGCGGAAAAGTGAGAACCAACTCTTCAGGTCAGGCTCCAGTCGTTCTGACCAGCAATAAAGTCGGTACATATACGGTGACTGCATCGTTCCATAACGGCGTAACAATACAGACACAGACAACCGTGAAAGTCACTGGCAACTCAAGCACCGCCCATGTTGCTAGCTTTATCGCTGATCCATCGACTATCGCCGCCACCAACAGTGATTTAAGTACCTTAAAGGCAACGGTTGAGGATGGCAGTGGTAACCTGATCGAAGGTCTCACTGTGTACTTCGCCTTAAAAAGCGGCTCTGCCACATTAACGTCATTAACAGCGGTGACCGATCAAAACGGAATCGCGACAACAAGCGTGAAAGGAGCGATGACAGGTAGCGTCACGGTAAGCGCAGTCACGACCGCTGGTGGAATGCAAACAGTAGATATAACGCTGGTGGCAGGCCCGGCAGACGCCTCAAAGTCAGTCCTTAAGAACAATCGGTCATCATTGAAAGGAGACTTTACCGATAGTGCTGAGCTACATCTTGTTCTGCACGATATATCAGGCAATCCGATCAAAGTTTCTGAAGGGATGGAATTTGTGCAATCAGGTACTAACGTGCCCTATATAAAAATTAGCGCAATTGATTACAGTCAAAATATCAACGGTGATTACAAAGCCACCATTACAGGCGGCGGAGAGGGTATCGCAACGCTGATCCCTGTATTGAATGGTGTTCATCAAGCTGGTCTGAGTACCACAATACAATTCACTCGCGCAGAAGACAAAATAATGAGCGGTACAGTATCAGTCAATGGTACTGACCTACCGACAACTACATTCCCTTCGCAGGGGTTCACCGGGGCGTATTATCAGTTGAATAATGACAACTTTGCCCCAGGAAAAACGGCGGCTGATTATGAGTTTTCAAGCTCTGCCTCCTGGGTCGATGTTGATGCTACCGGTAAAGTGACATTTAAAAATGTCGGCAGCAATTGGGAAAGGATTACGGCGACGCCAAAATCAGGAGGCCCTAGCTATGTATACGAAATCCGTGTGAAGAGTTGGTGGGTGAACGCCGGCGAGGCTTTCATGATATACAGCCTTGCTGAAAATTTTTGCAGCAGCAATGGCTACACACTTCCCCGTGCAGACCATTTAAACCATAGTCGTTCCCGAGGCATCGGGTCACTGTACAGTGAATGGGGAGATATGGGGCATTACACGACTGAAGCTGGTTTTCAATCAAATATGTATTGGTCATCTAGTCCCGCAAACTCAAGCGAACAATACGTAGTTTCCCTGGCAACAGGTGATCAAAGCGTATTTGAAAAGCTTGGGTTTGCTTATGCGACATGTTATAAAAACCTGTGATTTTCCGTTATAATTTCTTAAAGAGTGCTCCATTCGGAGCACTCTTTTTTACATTCCCTCTATAGAGCTTGCCCTTCTCTCACAGAAAATGAATAAATAAAAATGCGATACCGCCAGATTCGCGTTCGGTGTGACTATGATCGTATCCGGTGAGTACAGCTTTGATCCAAAGGCTGGTTTTCTGTGATGATTGACCAGCCTCAGAGTATTGATGACACCACCGTTCATAACAGATCGGCATTACTATGCATAAGTACTGTCTCATATTCTCGCCAAAACACTTTTTAATGCCTTTGCGAATTCATCCAGACTTATATTGTCAATTTTTTGCCCAACGACGACTGACTCCGAAACATCGGCCATTGCGGGCCATCGCGTTTTGTAATCAGCATAAATTGCAACAACGGGAGTATTATAGGCACTTGCCATATGTAATATTGAGGTGTCAGGAGTTATTGCGATATAAGCATCTTTTATGATTGCTGCTGAACGTTTAATCGAGGGTGATAAGGATAAACGGTAGACATTATTATAACAATCCACTAATGCCCTGGCTTTATCTTCCCCTTTTGGTCCATGAACGATCACTATTGGTATATCTGTTTCACTTTGAATTTTTGCTATTAGATTTTCTGCAATCGATAATGAAAATGTACGTTCCTGCGAGCTACCTTCTAAATTAAGCGCAATGTAAGATCCTAACGATCGCATTTCCTCGCGCACCTCATCGAGTACATCCTCACTTAGTGGCAATTCATATATTGGCCTGACTGCTGGAAAACCCGCCTCACGCATCATAAATGCCCATGTCATGGGTACAGGAGCCCGGAGATTCTGATCCATCCGGGACGCGTTCTTACACAAAGGGGAATAGCACTTCATGGTTAAACCAACAACCTGAAAATTCGTTTTTGCTTTCAACTGACTGATAAATAACATCGTTTTCAGGTTCTTTTTACGCATCGCCTCTATACAAAGATCCGGCGTACCGTATTGCTGTGTTATGTTCTTCGCTAAATCTTTTATTTCTTTTAATGTTGCGTGATCCTGCATAGTCATTGTGACTAATGTTAATTTAGTCTTTTCAAGTTTAAGTGCATTAAACACTTCTAAATTAATTGTCGACGTAACAATTAAAAGATGCTTAATTTTATGCAATTCAAGCGCCCGAATAACAGGAAAGATGGCCATAGCATCGCCAATCTGATCGGGAATATGGATGACAACAAAGTCTGTTTTTTCAATATTGAAATTATAAGCTTTATAATCGTAGTAACTAAATGCAATACGTCTCAACAATGATGCTAAAAACATACCTAACCTCGCCTCCCTACTGGTTATAATGCAATGCAGTCTATCAGACTCATCATGGCGCAATTTTGTGCATATGCGGACTTTTATGTTTCATATCTCGAACCTGTGGGTCCTCTGCTTAATCCTTAAACAACACCAGCAACTCCTGCGCTTTCATCTTCCATCGAATTTTTCATGTTGCCGCTAATCAGCCATAAAATCATTTGCAGATGCGCTCTGTCGAGGTAGTCTCATAAGGTTCGTTTATAGATCGACGGCAATGTGAGTTACCTTTTCCATACTAATTATAAAAAGACAGTACAAACAGGATCATTATGGACTCCACGCTCATCTCCACCCGTCCCGATGAAGGGACGCTTTCGTTAAGTCGCGCCCGACGAGCTGCGTTAGGCAGTTTCGCTGGTGCCGTCGTCGACTGGTATGATTTTTTACTCTATGGCATCACCGCCGCACTGGTGTTTAATCGCGAGTTTTTCCCGCAAGTAAGCCCGGCGATGGGAACGCTCGCCGCATTTGCCACCTTTGGCGTCGGATTCCTTTTCCGTCCGCTCGGCGGTGTCATTTTCGGTCACTTTGGCGACCGACTGGGACGTAAGCGCATGTTAATGCTGACCGTCTGGATGATGGGCATCGCGACAGCCTTGATTGGTATTCTTCCTTCATTCTCGACCATTGGGTGGTGGGCACCTATTTTACTGGTGACGCTGCGTGCCATTCAGGGATTTGCCGTCGGCGGCGAATGGGGAGGCGCGGCGTTGCTTTCCGTTGAAAGTGCACCGAAAAATAAAAAAGCCTTTTACAGTAGCGGTGTACAAGTTGGCTACGGTGTAGGTTTACTGCTTTCAACCGGACTGGTTTCATTGATCAGTATGATGACGACTGACGAACAGTTTTTAAGCTGGGGCTGGCGCATTCCTTTCCTGTTTAGCATCGTACTGGTACTGGGAGCATTGTGGGTGCGCAATGGCATGGAAGAGTCCGCGGAATTTGAACAACAGCAACATTATCAAGCTGCCGCGAAAAAACGCATCCCGGTTATCGAAGCGCTGTTACGACATCCCGGTGCTTTCCTGAAGATTATTGCGCTACGACTGTGCGAGTTGCTGACGATGTACATCGTTACCGCCTTTGCACTTAATTATTCAACCCAGAATATGGGGTTACCGCGCGAACTTTTCCTTAATATTGGTTTGCTGGTAGGTGGATTAAGCTGCCTGACAATTCCCTGTTTTGCCTGGCTTGCCGATCGTTTTGGTCGCCGCAGGGTTTATATCACAGGCGCGTTAATCGGAACGTTGAGCGCATTTCCTTTCTTTATGGCGCTTGAAGCACAATCTATTTTCTGGATAGTTTTCTTCTCCATAATGCTGGCAAACATTGCGCATGACATGGTGGTGTGTGTGCAACAACCGATGTTTACCGAAATGTTTGGTGCCAGTTATCGCTATAGTGGCGCTGGAGTCGGTTATCAGGTTGCCAGTGTGGTTGGCGGTGGATTTACACCTTTTATTGCCGCTGCACTCATCACTTACTTTGCCGGGAACTGGCATAGCGTCGCCATTTATTTGCTGGCTGGATGCCTGATTTCCGCAATGACCGCTTTGTTGATGAAAGACAATCAACGCGCTTGATAGCCTGGCGAAGATCATCCGATCTTCGCCTTACACTTTTGTTTCACATTTCTGTGACATACTATCGGATGTGCGGTAATTGTATGGAACAGGAGACACACATGAATAATAAGGGCTCCGGTCTGACCCCAGCTCAGGCACTGGATAAACTCGACGCGCTGTATGAGCAATCTGTAGTCGCATTACGCAACGCCATTGGCAACTATATTACAAGTGGCGAATTACCTGATGAAAACGCCCGCAAACAAGGTCTTTTTGTCTATCCATCACTGACCGTAACCTGGGACGGTAGCACAACCAATCCCCCCAAAACGCGCGCATTTGGTCGCTTTACCCACGCAGGCAGCTACACCACCACGATTACTCGCCCTACTCTCTTTCGTTCGTATCTTAATGAACAACTTACGTTGCTGTATCAGGATTATGGTGCGCATATCTCTGTGCAACCCTCGCAGCATGAAATCCCTTATCCTTATGTCATCGATGGCTCTGAATTGACACTTGATCGCTCAATGAGCGCTGGGTTAACTCGCTATTTCCCGACAACAGAACTGGCGCAAATTGGCGATGAAACTGCAGACGGCATTTATCATCCAACTGAATTCTCCCCGCTATCGCATTTTGATGCGCGCCGCGTCGATTTTTCCCTCGCACGGTTGCGCCATTATACCGGTACGCCAGTTGAACATTTTCAGCCGTTCGTCTTGTTTACCAACTACACACGTTATGTGGATGAATTCGTTCGTTGGGGATGCAGCCAGATCCTCGATCCTGATAGTCCCTACATTGCCCTTTCTTGTGCTGGCGGGAACTGGATCACCGCCGAAACCGAAGCGCCAGAAGAAGCCATTTCCGACCTTGCATGGAAAAAACACCAGATGCCAGCATGGCATTTAATTACCGCCGATGGTCAGGGTATTACTCTGGTGAATATTGGCGTGGGACCGTCAAATGCTAAAACCATCTGCGATCATCTGGCAGTGCTACGCCCGGATGTCTGGTTGATGATTGGTCACTGTGGCGGATTACGTGAAAGTCAGGCCATTGGCGATTATGTACTTGCACACGCTTATTTACGCGATGACCACGTTCTTGATGCGGTTCTGCCGCCCGATATTCCTATTCCGAGCATTGCTGAAGTGCAACGTGCGCTTTATGACGCCACCAAGCTGGTGAGCGGCAGGCCCGGTGAGGAAGTCAAACAGCGGCTACGTACAGGTACTGTGGTAACCACAGATGACAGGAACTGGGAATTACGTTACTCAGCTTCTGCACTTCGTTTTAACTTAAGCCGGGCCGTAGCAATTGATATGGAAAGTGCAACCATTGCCGCGCAAGGATATCGTTTCCGCGTGCCATACGGGACACTACTGTGTGTTTCAGATAAACCGTTGCATGGCGAGATTAAACTTCCCGGCCAGGCTAACCGTTTTTATGAAGGCGCTATTTCCGAACACCTGCAAATTGGCATTCGGGCGATCGATTTGCTGCGCGCAGAAGGCGACCGACTGCATTCGCGTAAATTACGAACCTTTAATGAGCCGCCGTTCCGATAATAAGTTCTGAACCTTCTTATCAAAAATAGATGTGAAGGATTAAGTAAGACATCTGGCAAATAGCCTGCAATAAACGCGGGCTGTTTGCTTCCTTGGGCAGATGCGAGTTTTATTATCGTCTTAATGATTTCCACATATTAAAAGCAAGTATGCTTTCAAAACACAATTATAAAAAATCCCGCCAACAATATAAGTTTTTATAAAATTAAATATAAGATTATGGCTTTAGAATATTTTTATTTCTAATAGACGAGATTTTTCCGGTTATGATATAATATGCTGATTTAACACATGTTAACGATTTACCAGTAATGTAAATAAATTTTCGAGGAGATCATTCCAGTGGGACGTAAATGGGCCAATATTGTTGCTAAAAAAACGGCTAAAGACGGTGCAACGTCTAAAATTTATGCAAAATTCGGTGTAGAAATCTATGCTGCTGCTAAACAAGGTGAACCCGATCCAGAATTAAACACATCTTTAAAATTCGTTATTGAACGTGCAAAGCAGGCACAAGTTCCAAAGCACGTTATTGATAAAGCAATTGATAAAGCCAAAGGCGGCGGAGATGAAACGTTCGTGCAGGGCCGTTATGAAGGCTTTGGTCCTAATGGCTCAATGATTATCGCCGAGACATTGACTTCAAATGTTAACCGTACGATTGCTAACGTTCGCACAATTTTCAATAAAAAAGGCGGCAATATCGGAGCGGCAGGTTCTGTCAGCTATATGTTTGACAATACGGGTGTGATTGTATTTAAAGGATCAGACCCTGACCATATTTTTGAAATTTTACTTGAAGCTGAAGTTGATGTTCGTGATGTGACTGAAGAAGAAGGTAACATTGTTATTTATACTGAACCTACTGACCTTCATAAAGGAATCGCGGCTCTAAAAGCAGCTGGAATCACTGAGTTCTCAACAACAGAATTAGAAATGATTGCTCAATCTGAAGTTGAGCTTTCCCCAGAAGATTTAGAAATCTTTGAAGGGCTTGTTGATGCCCTTGAAGATGACGACGATGTACAAAAAGTTTATCATAACGTCGCAAATCTCTAATTATATTTTAAAGAAATCTGTCTTTACGGCAGATTTCTTTAATCTCATATAACCCTTATAAAAAATATAATGTTCAACTCGTCATATTGATTATACCCCCCCGTTCCCAGAGAAATAATATTTATTAAAATTCCAGTTCTTCTTTTTCTGATTACAGAAGGCAAAGTGGCAATTACGCATAGTTTCCCGATAAAGACGCGATAGCGACATCCCGCATAAGGCATTTTTCTCTTTATCTTTGTACGGTACTTCATGGAACAGAGTTTTTGACCTTGCGAATCGTGATGTCTGTTGGGGAGGGACAATTTGCTCACTGAAGCGTGAGACTCGATTAAGCGCACGAAACACAGAAATCAAAAAACCCGGCCACTTTTTTACAAAGTGACCGGGTAAAAATAATTTTTATTTTTTAACTGTTTTGAGACTCATAGAGATGTCTCAAAACTAAAATTTGGCTCCTCTGACTGGACTCGAACCAGT
>OGNF01002530.1_pt1 | contig 13711 bp, 16 predicted proteins | sample 1573321 | NCBI WGS metagenome assembly OGNF01 (sample SAMEA2581911, study PRJEB24529) | metagenome | biome: Human gut stool | place: China | collected 2011
TTTTTGTTCGTGTAGAACGCGAGGTCCTAGTCGGGGAGAGCGTCGAAGAAATCGACTTTCTCGGGGATGTCGGTGAGCCTTTCGCAGCGGGCTTGCAGCAGCGCCGCAATCTCGGAAGCGGAGTACGCCTCGTTCTTCACGCTCTGGCGGATGAACGGCTCGGCGGCCTTGGCGAAGTCCTCGGGCGCCATATTGCGGATATAGTTGGCGTTGAAGTAGGTGAGCTTTTCGATGTCAAAAATGGCGGGGGACTTGGAGATGCCCGCAATGTCGAAGGCCTCGGCCAGCTCGGACATGGTGAAGAACTCCTGCTCGGCGCGCTCGCCGCGCGGCGACCAGCCGAGGAGCGCCACATAGTTGAGAATGGCGGGCGTCAGGAAGCCCTGCGCCTTGAGGTCCTCGTAGCTCGGGTCGCCGTGGCGCTTGGACATTTTGTGCTGGCTGTCGCGCATGACGGGGGAGCAGTGGACATAGGTCGGGACCTCCCAGCCGAACGCCTCGTAGAGCAGGTTGTACTTCGGCGCGGAGGAAAGGTACTCGCTGCCGCGGACCACATGGGTGATGCCCATGAGATGATCGTCGATGACGTTGGCGAAGTTGTAGGTCGGCAGGCCGTCGCGCTTCAAAAGCACCTGATCGTCAAGCGTCTTGTTCTCCACCGTGATATCGCCGAAGATGGCGTCGCGGAAGGTGGTGGTGCCCTCCTTGGGGATGCGCTGGCGGACGACGTAGGGCTCGCCGGCGGCGACGCGGGCCTTTGCTTTCTCAAGCGGCAGGTCGCGGCAGGGATCGTCCGCGCGGTCGAACTCGCCGGAATCCTCGGCGCTCTCCGTCTTTTCGCAGAAGCAGTAATAGGCGCCGCCGCGCTCGACGAGCAGCTCGGCGTATTTGCCGTAGGTGTCGCGGCGCTCGGACTGGATGTAGGGAGCCACGGGACCGCCGACGTCGGGGCCTTCGTCGTGGTCGAGTCCGCACTCGGCCAGCGTGCGGTAGATGACGTCGGTCGCGCCCTCGATGAGGCGGCCCTGGTCGGTATCCTCGATGCGGAGGATGAAGGTGCCGCCCGCGTTGCGCGCGATGAGCCAGGTGTAGAGCGCGGTGCGCAGGTTGCCGACGTGCATATAGCCGGTGGGGGAGGGAGCGAAGCGCGTGCGGACCTTGCCGTGCGGGATCTTCGCCTCCATCTCGTTGAAGTACGTCATATCAAGGGACATGGGGTGACCTCCTGAAGCAAAAATTTCAGTGTTCTTCAGTTTACATTTTGTGCCCGCGCTTGTCAAGGTTCTCTTGTCTTTTTAGAATAAGTGTGGTATGATATCAAATTGAGAATATAGGCACTTCCAGCGCCCTGTGCGCCAATCACGATAGAAACGAGGAAAACCATTATGGAAGCAAACGCTCCGGTCAAAAAGAGAATTTTCAGCGGCATCCAGCCCAGCGGCGAGCTGACGCTCGGCTCCTACATGGGCGCCATCAAGAACTGGGTGAGCCTGCAGGAGGAGTACGACTGCCTGTACTGCATCGTGGATATGCACGCCATCACCGTGCGCCAGAATCCCGCCGACCTGCGCCGCCGCTCGGTCAACCAGCTCGCGCAGTACATCGCCTGCGGGCTTGATCCCGCGAAGAACATCATGTTCATTCAGAGCCATGTGCCCCAGCACGCGGAGCTTTCGTGGGTGCTCGGCTGCTACACGCAGTTCGGCGAGCTGAGCCGCATGACGCAGTTCAAGGACAAGGCCGCCAAGCACGCGGACAACATCACCGCGGGCCTTTTCACCTACCCGGTGCTGATGGCGGCGGATATTCTCGTCTATCAGGCCGACCTCGTGCCGGTCGGTCAGGATCAGAAGCAGCACGTCGAGCTCTGCCGCGACATCGCGCAGCGCTTCAACGGCGTGTACGGCGACACCTTCACGCTGCCCGAGCCGTTTATCCCGAAGATGGGCGCGCGCGTGATGAGCCTCGGCGACCCGACGAGCAAGATGTCCAAGTCCGACCCCGACGGCTGCGTTTACATGATGGACAAGCCCGAGGATATCATGCGCAAGTTCAAGCGCGCGGTGACGGACTGCGACGCCTGCGTGAAGTTCGATAAAGAGAATAAGCCCGGCATTTCCAACCTGCTTTCCATCTACTGCGCCGCGACCGGAAAGACCGTCGCCGAGGCGGAGGCTGAGTTTGCCGGACAGGGCTACGGCATCTTCAAGCCCGCCGTGGCCGAGTCGGTCATCGAGCTGCTGCGCCCCATCCGCGAGGAGGCTGAGCGCCTGACGGCGGACAAGGCATACCTTGAGAGCGTTTACAAGGACGGCGCGCAGAAGGCGTCCTACCTCGCGGAAAAGACGCTGCGCAAGGTCTACAAGAAGGTCGGCTTCGTCGCCAGGTAAGAGGGAACATGGATATTCAGAAAGAGCTTTTGCTTTGGGTGGGCGCCGCGCTCGTGTGCGCGATGGTCGTGAGCTTCATCATGTGCCCGCTCGTGAAGTCGTTTGCCTATAAGATCGGCGCGATCGACGTGCCGAAAGACAGCCGCCGGATGCACAAGAAGCCGGTGCCGCGGCTGGGCGGGCTTGCGATCTTCCTCGGCTTCATGGTCAGCATCCTGCTCTTTGTCCACATCGACCACCAGATGAAGGGCATCCTGCTCGGCGCGGTCATCATCGTGGTGCTCGGCGTGGTGGACGATATGACGCCGCTGCGCGCGAAGTTCAAATTTCTTGTGCAGATCTGCGCGGCGCTGGTCGCTGTGTACCACGGCGTGGTGATCGAGATCCTGACGAACCCCAACGTCTTTTCCGACGCGCCCTACTGGTCGCTCGGCTGGATGAAGTATCCCGTGACGGTGCTGTGGATCGTCGGTGTGACGAACGCCGTGAACCTCATCGACGGGCTCGACGGTCTGGCCAGCGGCGTTTCGACCATCAGCGCGATGACGATGCTCGTCATTGCCATTCTTGTCTCCGAGCAGCAGGTCGCCATCGTGATGGCGGCGCTCGCGGGCGCGTGCCTCGGCTTCATGCCGTACAATAAGAACCCGGCGAAGATGTTCATGGGCGACACCGGCTCGACCTTTTTGGGCTACATTTTAGCGACCTATTCCATTCAGGGCCTCTTTAAGTATTACGCTATCGTTTCGTTCGCGGTGCCGTTTCTGGTGCTTGGACTGCCGATCTTCGACACGGCCTTTGCCATCGTGCGCCGCGTGGCGCGCGGGCAGAGCCCCATGACGCCGGACCGCGGGCACATTCACCACCGCATGATGGATATGGGACTCAACCAGAAGCAGACGGTGGCGGCGCTGTATGTGGTGAGCAGTCTGCTGGGACTGTCCGCCGTCGTGCTCACGACGAGCGGCGAGCTGAAGGCGATGCTGCTGCTCCTTACGCTCGCGGCGGTGGCCTATGTCGCCTCGCGCGTCATTTTCCCGCGCGAGATCGCGGAGACCGCCCACGAAAAGGAACTGGAGCAGGAGGAAACGCAGGCAAAGCCTGCCGCGCCTGCGCCGGAGGAGAAGGAAGAAAAGCATGAAGAAAATTAAAGTGATGAGCGTCTTCGGCACGCGGCCGGAGGCGATCAAGATGGCTCCGCTCGTCAAGGAGCTCGCGCGGCGCGAGGGCATCGAGAGCCTTTGCTGCGTGACGGCGCAGCACCGCGAGATGCTCGACAGCGTCATGCAGGTCTTTGACCTCAAGGCGGATGCCGACCTCGACATTATGACCCCGCGTCAGACGCTCTCGACCATCACCTGTAAGTGCCTGACCGGTATGGACGAGGTCATCGACCGCTTTGCGCCCGATATGATCCTTGTCCACGGCGATACCTCCACGACCTTTGCCGGCGCGCTCTCGGCCTTTTACCACAAGGTGAAGATCGGCCATGTCGAGGCGGGGCTGCGCACCTACGATAAGTATTCGCCCTATCCCGAGGAGATGAACCGTCAGCTCGTCACGCGGCTCGCCGACCTTTATTTCTGCCCCACGGAGAATAACCGCGCGAACCTTGCGCGCGAGAGCGTGACCGAGGGCGTGTTCGTTACCGGCAACACGGTCATTGACGCTTTGAAAACAACGGTACGCAAGGACTATCGCTTTACGACAGAGCTGCTCAACGAGCTGGACTACGCGAGCAGGAAGGTCATCCTTGTGACCTGCCACCGGCGCGAGAATTACGGACAGCCGATGGAGGACATCATGTCCGCGCTCGCAGAGCTTGCCGGGACGCACCCGGAGGCGGAGCTGGTCTATCCGGTGCATCTCTCTCCGGTGGTGCAGGAGTGCGCCCACCGGCATTTGGATGGCATCGGGAACGTACATCTGATCGCGCCGCTGAGCGCGGACGAGATGCACAACCTGATGGCGCGCTGCTATATGGTCATGACCGACTCCGGCGGCTTGCAGGAGGAGGCCCCGGCGCTCGGCAAGCCGGTGCTTGTCCTGCGGCGCGAGACGGAGCGCCCCGAGGCGGTCGCCGCCGGCACGGTGAAGCTCGCAGGCGTGGAGCGTGACGCGATCCTTGCGCTGGCAAATGAGCTGCTGAACGATCCCGCCGCCTACGCGGCGATGGCCCACGCGGTCAATCCCTACGGCGACGGTCACGCCTGCGCGCGCATCGCGGACGCGATCGAATGGTACTTCGGCCTGCGCGCGGAGCGGCCAGGGGATCACAGAGCTTAAAGGACTGCGGCGGAAAGGAGGCGGCAGGATGGGAAAACAGAAAATGACGCCGATCGGCATCGCGTGCATCCTGCTGGTCCTGCTCGTCGTCGCCTTTATGGTGCGCGGCAGTCTGCGTGAACCGGAGAAGATCGTGCTGCCGCCGGAGCCGAGCACAACGGAGCCGAGCGGCCCCACCGTGGACAACGAGGCCGTTGACCGCGTGGAGGTCCGGCCCGACACAGTGCAGAGCGCCATTGAGGTGCTCGCGCGCCCGCGCGTTTACACGCGCACCATCACGGTCGAGCGCTACTGGAGCGGCGGCAGCGGCGTGAGCGTCATCACGGCGGCTGCCGCAGACGGCTGGCTTCGGCTCGACGTCACGGAGACGGACGGGCAGACCCGCCATGTCATCACCGGCGATGATGCGGTCTACATCTGGTACGGCAGCAGCCGAAAGGTCTATTCCGGCGCCTCCGCGCTCACGCAGGACGCGGAGCAGGGGATATTGACCTATGAGGATATCCTCGCGCTGCCGCCGGAGCGCATCGCGGCGGCGGATTACCGCGCGCTCGAGGGTGTGAACTGCATCTATGTGGAGACCGAGCCCGACGAGGCGGGCTATGTCGAGCGCTACTGGGTCAGCGTAAGCTCGGGACTGCTTGCCGCGGCGGAGCGCGAATGCGACGGCGCGGTCGTCTACCGCATGGCGGCGCTGACGGTCAGCTACGACGGCGTGGACGCGGAGGATTTCACCCTGCCGAACGGCACAGTGCTCTATGAGCCGACTGTTGCCGCGGCCAAGGAGATAAGCGAAAACGACTGACCGGCGGTCAGTCGTTTTTCATAGAATGAGCAGCAATCCGAGGGCGATGAGCAGTTCGTCGTCCGCCTTTTCCTCAAAGAGCAAGAAGAGCAGGAGCAGCAGCATCAGGTCCGCGCCGTCAAGATCTTGCAAATGGAGCTTTTCCAACAACTTGTCAAGGAATTGAAAGCCCTCGCGGAACGCGCCGCCGTCGGCCTCCGGTCCGCCGCCGTTCGGCGGGGGAGGAGGCGTATCCCGCGGCGGCTCCCTTGGGGAAGGCTCGCGATGCGGAGGCGGCGAGCGGCGCGGCTCCTCCTGCGGGACGCAGGTGTAAACGCCCTGATCGTTGCGCAGATAACGATTGTACACGGCTACTCCTCCCGCGTCGTCAGAAATACCTTGGCCAGATGGATGAGCTTGGCGAGCTGTGCCGCCCGCGCGACCTTGTCGCGCCGCTTGTCGCGCAGAAAGGGCTGCAGCGCGTAGAGGAGTGCGGAAGTCTCGCTGCTCTCGTTCCGGTTCATCTGGCTCAGCACCGGCAGGAGCCGCGATAAAAGCGCGGGATCCAGCCCGACGGTGAGCTGTGAGAGCATGGCATTCAGGTCGCCCGCACTCGGCATGGCATTTCCGGCCGCTGCTCCGCTCTGCGGCGGCGGAGGCGAAGCCGCGCTCCCGCTGTCTGCCGCTCCTACGCCTGACTGCGATAGGCTCTGCGCGAGCTGCATGACCTGCGCCATCGCGTCCTGGTTGGAGAGCAGGCTATTGAGTTTGTCTTCCAGCTCGCTCATGCGGCCCGCCCTCCGTTTCGCTTATTTTTTCGCGCTCTCGCTGATGCGGCTCATCACCGCCATGCCCTCGGGGCTTTGCATCAGGCTCGAGAGCATCGCCGCGAGCTCCTTGGTGTTGCCCATCGCGGCGCTCTGCGCCGCGCGGTTGAGCGCTGCGCCGCCGTCCTGACGGGTGAGCATCTGCATGAGCTTCTGTCCGTCGCCGGATTGCAGGAGCGATTGTGCCATGGCGGGATTCCTGCGGAATTTTTCAATGAGCTGAGCAGTATTTTGATCCATGTCCGTGCCTCCGTTCCGATTCGTTCAAAGCAGTATATGAGCGGGAACGAAAAAACGTGCCTGCGAAATCGCAGACACGCTTTCCGGTTTTCTGTTTTATGCCTTCTTGCTCTGCGCCTTCCCGAAGTCGCAGTCGGCGCGCAGCGGGCAGCCGTCGCAGTTCGCCTTGCGGGCGGTGCAGCGGTCGCGGCCGAAGAGCACCATGCGGTGACAGAAATCACTCGACTCCTCCGGCGGGAGGACGGCGCGCAGCTGCTTTTCCACGCTCAACGGGTCTTTGCTGCCGTCGGTAAGGCCGAGACGGCCCGTGATGCGGATGCAGTGCGTGTCGCAGACGTAGGCGGGCTGGTGGTAGATGTCGCCGAGAATGAGGTTCGCGGTCTTGCGTCCGATGCCGGGGAGACTCGTCAGCTCCTCCATCGTGCCGGGGACCCTGCCGCCGTACTTTTCAAGGAGAATTTTCGCGCACTCGATGAGGTCTTTGGACTTGGTATTGTAAAAGCCGCAGGACTTGATGGCTTCGCCGACCTCTTCATAGCCGGCGTTGGCGAACGCCTCGAGCGTCGGGAACCTTGCGTACAGCGCGGGGGTGACCATGTTCACGCGCGCATCGGTGCACTGGGCGGAAAGCCGCACGGCGAAAAGCAGCTCATAATCCTTTTGGTATTGCAGCGAGCACAGGGCGTCGGGGTAGAGCTTCTTCAGCGCCTCGATGATGCGGCGGACAGCGGCTTTGGATTTCATGGGGCGACCTCCCAAATCATTCTTGCCAAAAGCATACCACACATTTCCCGAAAAATCGACAGAAAAAGTGTGGGCAAACGAGAAAAAATATGCTATGATAAAAGCAACGGGGAAATGGAGGTGCCGCCATGCGCTTACTCTTCAAGCAGCGCTTTTTTTCATGGTTTGACAGCTATGACATTTATGACGATAACGGTGCGACGGTCTTTACGGTCGAGGGCAAGCTCGCGTGGGGCCATTGCTTACATATCCTCAACGCCGCCGGCGAGCACATCGGCACAGTGCAGCAACGTGTGCTGACCTTCCTGCCGAAATTTGACCTGTATGAATTCGACCGCTGCATCGGCACGATCAAAAAGGAATTTACGTTTTTTGTGCCGCACTTCACCGTGGAGGGCAGCGATTGGGCGGTCGAGGGGCAGTTCATGGAATGGGATTACACCATCGTCAGCGCCTCGCGCGGCACGGTCGCGACGATCGGCAAGGAGCTGTTCCACTGGACGGACACCTATGTCATCGACGTGGCGGACCCCGCCGACGCGCTGCACGCGCTGATGGTCGTGCTGGCCATCGACGCGGAGAAATGCAGCCGCAGCAGCTGAGGAGGGGAGAGCATGAGCACAAGACCGCTTGCGGACGAAATTCGCCCGCAGAGCCTGGACGAGGTCGTGGGCCAGCACCATCTGATCGGACCGGGCGGCGTGCTGCGCCGTCTGATCGACGCGGGCACGAGCGCGAACATGATCTTCTACGGTCCCTCCGGCACGGGAAAAACGACCATCGCCAACATCATCGCCAACAAGACGAATAAAACGCTCTACCGGCTCAACGCGACGACCGCGAGCTTACAGGACGTGAAGGACATCATCGCGAGCGTCGGCACGCTGATGGCGCCCGGTGGCATCCTGCTCTACCTCGACGAAATTCAGTATTTCAACAAAAAGCAGCAGCAGAGCCTGTTGGAGTTCATGGAGAACGGCTCCATCACGCTCATCGCGTCCACGACGGAGAATCCGTTTTTCTATGTTTACAACGCGCTGCTCTCGCGCTCGACGGTGTTCGAGTTCAAGCAGGTCGAGCCGCGCGAGCTGCTGCCCGCCGTCGAGCGGGCGCTCGGCATCCTCAAGGAGCGCAGCCCGCTCCCGCTTGCGTGGGAGGAGGGCGTGCCCATGCTCCTCGCGACCCAATGCGGCGGCGATGTGCGCAAGGCCATCAACGCCTGCGAACTGCTTTATGAGGCGGCGGAGACGAAGAATGGCGAGCTTTTGCTGACAAGCGAGGATGCCTTACAGGTGGCGCAGCGCAGTGCGATGCGCTACGATAAGGGCGGCGACGCGATGTACGACATGGCGTCGGCGCTGATGAAGTCGCTGCGCGGCAGCGACCCGGACGCGGCGCTCCATTACCTTGCGCGTTTCCTTGAAGCGGGCGACCTCGTGACGCCCTGCCGCCGGCTTTTGTGCTCGGCGAGCGAGGATATCGGCATGGCGTACCCGCAGGCGGTCGCCATCGTGAAGGCCTGTGTGGATACCGCGATGCAGCTGGGACTTCCCGAAGCGCAGCTGCCGCTGGCGCAGGCGGCGATCCTGCTTGCCACCGCGCCGAAATCCAACAGCGTGGTCGAGGGCATCAACGCGGCGTGGGCCGACGTCAGGCGCGGTAGGACCGGCGATATCCCGCGCGAGCTGCAAAACGTTCACGCGGACTCCACGGGCCTCGAGCGCGAGCAGGGCTACAAGTACCCGCACGAGTTTCCGAACCATTGGGTGAAGCAGCAATACCTGCCCGACCCGATCAAAAACGCGGTCTACTATCGCTACGGCGACAATAAGGTTGAGCAGGCCGCGGCGAAATACTGGGAGGCGATCAAGAATGCCGATGGACATTAGGCTCCGTGACAGGGTCGAAATGAAAAAGCCGCACCCCTGCGGCGAGAAGATCTTTGAGATCACACGCGTGGGTATGGACGTGAAGCTCAGATGCACCGGCTGCGGCCATGAGGTGATGCTGCCGCGCGCCAAGGCAGAGAAGGGCATTAAGAAGATTCTCGAACGGGAGGAGAAAGCCGATGAATAAGAAAACGCGCGCGATGGCGCTCATTCTGGTGGTCGTGATGATCGTCTCGCTGCTCGCGAGCATGGTCATTCCGTTTCTTGTATAATGAGAATTGAATGCAGGGCCGTCCGTACAATTTGTGCGGACGGCCCTGTTTCGTCCTTTTTCCGCGTCCGAGCTGTGGTATGCTGACGGCACGGAAGAGGGGGGGTGACCGGCATGGTGGTCTACTGGGACCTTGCGGCGTTGGTGAACGGTGCGGCGGACTATCTGCTGCTGCTGTCGGCGGCGCGGCTCGCGGGGCGGACGGTGCCGCGGCTGCGGCTCCTCGGTGCGGCGGCCTTCGGCGCGGCCTACGCCGTGCTCCGGCTCGTTCTGCCGTGCTCGCCGTGGCTGACCGCCGCGGCATTCGTCGGGATGGCGCTGCTCGCCTTCCGCGGCACGGGGCGGGCATTCAAACTGGGGCTGCTGACGCTGCTGCTCTCCTGCGCTCTCGGCGGAGGCGTGCTGCTGCTCGGTCAGTGCTGTGGCTCACTCGGGCGCATCGCGCGCGGCGTGATCTTTGCGCAGCTTCCGTGGGGCGTGCTGCTCGGCGCGATGGGCGTGACCTATCTGCTGCTCTCGACCGTTTTTCGCGGCGGAGCGCGGCACGACGGCGGGGAGCTGCTGCGCGTAAGGCTCACGCACGGCGGGAAGACCGTCACGCTTCGACTGCTGCACGACAGCGGCAATCTGCTCACCGATCCCCTCACCGGGGAGAGCGTTCCGGTCATCGGGCAGAGCGCCCTGCGCGCGCTGCTGCCGGAGCGCGAGGAGGGTTACATAACGCTTTCCTGCACGACAGCGGGCGGCAGCGGGGTGCTGCGGGCGTTTTACTGCGACAGCGTTCGCGTGAACGGCAGGGACTTGGGACGGCGGCTGGTCGCCGTTTCGCCGGACATTTACGGCGACAGCGGCTTTCAGGGCGTATGGCGCATGGAGGAACAGGAGGGGGCACATGAGTTGGTTCAGGCGGCTTTGGAATAGGCTTTGCGCGTGGCTTGCACGGCACGGGCTGCTGCCGCGCGCGGGGATCTTCTACATCGGCGGCAGCGATTCGCTCCCGCCGCCGCTTTCGCGGGAGGTAGAGGCCGAGATGCTCGCGCGGCTCGACGAGGGCGACTTTGAGGTGCGGCAAATTCTCATCGAGCACAACCTGCGGCTCGTCGCCTACATTGCCCGCCGCTTCGACAACACCGGCATCAACATCGAGGACCTCATCTCCATCGGCACCATCGGCCTCATCAAGGCCATCAACACCTACCGCAGCGACAAGAACATCAAGCTCGCGACCTATGCCTCGCGCTGCATCGAGAACGAAATACTCATGTATCTGCGCAAAAACGCCAATCAGAAGGCGGAGGTCAGCTTTGACGAGCCGCTCAACACGGACTGGGATGGCAACGAGCTGCTGCTCTCGGATATTCTCGGCACGGACGGCGACACGGTGCTTCGCCCCATCGAGGACGACGTGGACCGCCAGCTGCTGACGACCGCGGTCAGCCGCCTTTCCGAGCGCGAGCGTGAGATCATCACGCTGCGCTTCGGCCTCGGCGGGCGGGAGGAAAAGACGCAGAAGGAGGTCGCCGACTACCTCGGCATTTCGCAAAGCTACATCTCAAGACTGGAAAAGCGTATCATCGCGCGGCTCAAGCGCGAGATTCTCAAGATGTCTTGACAAATCGGTCAATATTGCATATAATAACAGCCGAAAATGCAAGGAAGCGGAAGAGTACGCGGCTCACGAAGTGCAGAGAGAGGGCGGATGGTGCAAGTCCCTCGTGAGCGGGCCGCCGAAGTCGCCGTGGAGCAGCCGGGCTGAACGATGCAGTAGGCCGGACGGGAACTCCCGTTACAGAGTCGCGAGTGTCCGCCCAACAGCGGGAATTCAGGTGGTAACACGGACTTTTTGGTTCGCCCTGAGCAGAAATGCTCAGGGTGTTTTTCTTTGAAAGGAAGGCTCTATGGACTACTTTGTGCTGCGCTTTGACCACAGCTACCGGAAGGAGGATTTCCGTGCGCTGAGCAAGCTCGCAGGTAAGACAACGCGCAAATGGAGCAGCCGCATCATTTCCGTATTCGGCTTCGCGGTTGGACTGTTTGCGTTCCTTTCCGGCATCCTGATGCTGTGGTCAGACCGGGAAATATCCGATCTTACCGCAACGCTGCTGCTCTTTGGCGGGCTGTGTTTGGTGCTCGGCTTTTTCCGCAACCGCCTGAACGCATGGGGTGCAAGAAAGCAGTCGCTTCAGGTCGAGAATCTGACCATAAAATTCAGCGACGAGGGGCTGGCGCAGAGCAGCAGCAAAGCCGCGGCATCGGTGCCGTATCATGCGTTCGAGCGCTTGTATCACTATCGGGACCGCTATTTCCTCTTTGTGGACAAGCTGCACGCCTATATCCTGCCGGAGGATCGCTTTGTGGTCGGCGACAGCGCGGACTTCCGCGCGTTCATCGAGGCCAAGACCGGCAAAACGGTGGAATATATCTGAGCGAAAATCAAAACGATAACAGGAGAGAGAAGATGAAATTCGTATTTGAAGCCAAGGCGAGCGACTACGATCTCGCCGCCGAGCAGGAGATTCTGCTGCGCCACGTCAGCAACCGCAAGCGCAACTGGACGAGGGCTGTCATACTGTGCGCGGCGACGGTCGTGCTGTGCATTTTGCTGGTCATGTTCGGACAAACGGGGACGAAGGAGACCTTACAGGTCATGGCGCTGGTCGTCGGCGTGATCCTGTTCCAGCAGGGCTATCTGGACTATACGAGCGGCAACCCCAAGGCGTTTCTCAAGCTGCTCTACCGCGGGCGGAGAGATCAGACCTACGCCGACCTGAATAAGGTGCTGCGCATTGAGATCACCGAGGACAGCCCAGCCGTTGAAATTTACAACGAGGACGGCAAGGCCGGCGAGTGGGACTTTCAAAATCTCAACCGCGTGACCGAGAGCGACCGCATTTTTGAGCTTTGCCGCGGCGGCGGACGCTCCAGACAATACCTTGCGCTGCCCAAGGACGCGCTCCGCGAGGGCACGGTCGAGGAGTTCCGCAGCTGCATGGATCGCTGGCTCAAGGGCGATAAGACCGTGGAATACTACGACATTTCCGAGCGCCGCCAAAAGCAGCTCATGAAGGCCAAGTATCAGCTTTTCAAGCATTAAAAATCAGAAATTTACCATAAAGACAGGAGAAAACCAATGAAAGAGCTACCGAAAGTGTATGAGCCCCAGCAGGTCGAGGGCCGCATCTACCGGATGTGGATGGACAACGACTGCTTCAAGGCGACCCCGGACCCCGACAAGAAGCCGTTTTCCATCGTCATGCCGCCGCCGAACGTCACCGGCCAGCTGCACATGGGCCACGCGATGGATGCGACGCTGCAGGACATCCTGACCCGCTTCAAGCGGATGCAGGGCTATGAGGCGCTGTGGCTCCCCGGCACCGACCACGCGGGCATCGCCACGCAGATCAAGGTCGAGGAGGAGCTGCGCACCAAGGAGGGCCTGACCCGCTACGACCTCGGCCGCGAGAAGTTCCTTCAGCGCGTGTGGGAATGGAAGGAAAAGTACGGCAACCGCATCGTCGAGCAGCAGAAGAAGATGGGCGCGAGCTGCGACTGGTCCCGCTCCCGCTTCACGATGGACGAGGGCTGCTCCAGGGCCGTGCGCGAGACCTTCTGCGAGCTGTACGACAAGGGCCTCATTTATAAGGGCAGCCGCATCATCAACTGGTGCCCGCATTGCCTGACGGCGCTGTCCGACGCGGAGGTCGAGTACGTCGATAAGCCTGGTCACCTCTGGTATATCCGCTACCCGCTCGCCGACGGCAGCGGCGACATCGTCGTCGCCACCACCCGTCCCGAGACGATGATGGGCGATACCGGCGTCGCGGTCAACCCCGAGGACGAGAAGTTCAAGCACCTCATCGGCAAGAAGTGCATCCTGCCGATCATGAACCGCGAAATTCCCATCGTGGGCGACGAGTACTGCGAGATCGGCTTCGGCACGGGCGCGGTCAAGATGACCCCCGCCCACGACCCGAACGACTTCGAGGTCGGCCTGCGCCACAACCTTGAGGTCATCCGCGTCATCGCCGACGACGGCACCATCAACGAAAACGGCGGCCCCTACAACGGCACGGACCGCTACGAGTGCCGCAATGCCATCGTCAAGGACCTTGAGGAGCAGGGCTACCTCGTCAAGACCGAGCCGTACTCCCACAACGTCGGCACCTGCTACCGCTGCCACAACGATGTCGAGCCCCTCATCTCCGCGCAGTGGTTCGTGAAGATGGAGCCGCTTGCCAAGGAGGCCATCCGCGTCGTGCAGGACGGCACCATCAAGTTTG
>OGNF01002541.1_pt1 | contig 13657 bp, 7 predicted proteins | sample 1573321 | NCBI WGS metagenome assembly OGNF01 (sample SAMEA2581911, study PRJEB24529) | metagenome | biome: Human gut stool | place: China | collected 2011
CATTTCCCAGAGTTCCGTAAGCGAAATAACTTTTCTTGTTCTTGCTTCTTCACTTTGTACCCATAAGAAAGGGTAGAACGTGAAGGCTTCCGTTGCCGATAATTTTATTACGTCTTCTCGCCATTGCTGCCATCGTACATTTTCATAGAAGGTATCTAAATCACCGGATAATGCCCACTGAAGAAACTCAGAATATCCAACTTCCAGACTTTCCCAATTCAGCGTATCTGGCGCAAAATAATAAACGCAGCCAGTATCTTCCCCAAGATCGCCACCATTAAGAGCAAAAATTCCCCCTGCGACATCGTCAGCGATGGGTAAAGCCCGCACGCCTGCGAATTCAGGGCGTTGTGTCCAACTTACTGGATCTCGTGGCAACCGGGGGTGACCAGATCCTGCTATGCGTAACCAACCATTATCAATCAGCAGACCTCCGGAGCCATAGACAAGCGCACCCATCGGTGATTTTGTTGTCACCTGTAATTGATAAAGTGCGGTTTCGGCTAAATCTTTATTAACCGGTAAGAGTTCGGTATGGTTTGTGGCGTCTTTTAACCAGTTCTGGATTATTGGCCAGGCTGAATCTTCAGTATTTACTAACTGATTCATTTCACGCATCGCTACTTGCTCCTTGTGTGCTACGGTGTCATTTATGATGAGGAATTGTATGGAACATTTTTTAAATATTAAGTTCCTTATATTTGAATAAAAAATGACTTTATCCATACATTGCCACTTTTTTCAAAGCATAAACCGATACCCAATACCGGTTTCAGTAATAAAATGGCGAGGCCGGGCCGGATCCTGTTCCAGTTTTTGTCGCAGATGCCCCATATAATTACGCAAATAGTTGCTGTGTTCGATCGCGTTTAGACCCTACATCTGCCGGATGCGGCATAAATAACGAACTATTTGCCAACAAACAGAAAGGGCGATCATTCAATCGCCCTTTTTTACTTTGTTTTATTAACCGTGTTTATTTTTCAGTTCAAAGCGTGGTGATACCAGACCATACAGTGTCCAACCAAGGAAGGTCACGATGGAACCGTACAGCATGGCTTCTTCCCCGGATGAGTACAGCGCATAGAAACTGTACATCGCGCCAACAAAAGCAACAAAGTTTGCAACTTTCGCTTTTGAGGGGGGCACATTAGCGACCTTCTGAATAATGACTAATGCCGCCATTGACAGAATATACGGAATGATATTGGTCACCACGGCCAGGTTAACCAGCACGTTGAACTGACTGTTTAGCGACGGGCTAATGGTCATCAGTGCCAATCCACTCTGAATAATCACAATGGTCAACATTCCCTGCACCGGTGCATCCACTTTGGTTACACGGGAGAAAATTTTAGGGAAGTAGCCTTCATCAGATGAAGATTTAAACACCTGGGCAATGGTGAACTGCCAGCCAAGTAGCGAACCGCAGCAGGACATCACCATCAGCGCCATAATGACTTTACCCACTTCCGGCGTGAACATCTGCGCGAAGGCCAGACCAAATGGTGCCGTTGAATTTGCCAGCTCCATATTTGGCACAATCCCGGCAATCACGTTGGTGGAGACGATATAAATCACCGCCGCACCTAACGTACCGCCGAGTACCGCGATTGGCACATTACGTTCCGGGTTTTCCACTACATCAGTATTCGCACACGCAGACTCCAGACCAAGAAAAGCCCACAGCGTCATAGCGATGGAAGAACCTACCGCACTGAAGAACGGTGCATGATGCGGATTCCAGGAATCAACGTACAGCGTCGGGCTAAACCAGAACCAGCCAATAATGCACAGACCGACGACCGGAATAATGACCCCCCACACGGTAATGCTACTGATTTGCCCGGTAATGCGCGCACCACCAAAGTTAGCCACGGTACAAATCCACAGCACCCCGATGGTCGCAAGACCAATCTGCACTGGCGACAAACTCGCGCCGAGCAGTTCGGTGCCGTAACCAACCGCCGAAATAGCAATCGCGACGTTAGCAATCAGCAGTGAGACGCCGTAGGTATAGTTCGCCATAAAGTTACCGGATTTACCGAAAGCATACTCGGCATAACCGCCCATACCGCCTGATTTACGGCTGAACATACCGCATTTTGCGAATGCCCATGCCAGTGCCATTGAGCCTACGGCTGTCACCAGCCAGGAGATAATTGAGATTGTCCCGACTTCGGCAAGCTTTGTCGGCAGCATGATGATACCGGAGCCCATCATGTTGACCATCGTCAGTATGGTTAACTGAACGACGCCCATTTTGTTCGATTTAGCCTGACTCATAATTTTTCCCCTTTCAACAGGGTGCTTTGCGCATCACGAGGCTTGATGACATAGCACCAAACTTGCTTACGACCATCATGTTCTTCGATATAGACACCCTGCAGCTCCGGTGCAAAACCTGGCAGCAGGTTGATCCCTTCTTCCAGAGCGCTGAAGTAACGCAGAACAGCACCACCCCAGATTTCACCCGGAACAACACACAGCACACCCGGAGGATAAGGAAGCGCACCTTCGGCAGCGATACGGCCTTCTGCATCCGGCAGACGAACCAGTTCCACTTCACCGCGTAAATAGGCGTAGTTGGCTTCTTGCGGATTCATGCTGACGCGTGGGAAGTGCTCCTTACGGAACATCTCTTTTTGCAGTTGTTTCACGTTGTGGCGGGCATACAAATCATGCATTTCCTGACACAACTGACGCAGGGTATAACCGGCGTAGCGCTCTTCATGCTGTTTGTAGATGGAAGGTAGCACTTCTGCTAATGGCGCGTCGGACTCAAGCAGTTTTTCGAAGCGTACCAGCAGGGCAACAAGTTGCTGAAGTTTGGCCATATCTTCTGCCGGAGTCAGCAGGAAGAGGATGGAGTTAAGATCGCATTTTTCCGGCACTACGCCATTTTCGCGTAGGAAGTTAGCAAGAATCGTCGCGGGTACACCGAACGCTTCATATTCGCCGTTACGTGCATCAATACCTGGGGTTGTCAGCAACAGTTTGCATGGATCGACAAAGTATTGATTCTCTGCATAGCCTTCAAAAGAATGCCAGTGTTCCCCTGGTACAAACTGGAAGAAGCGCAGATCAACCGCAATTTGCGCTGTTTCATACGACTGCCAGGGTTTACCATCCACCAGTTCAGGTACGAACGGACGAATATGCTGACAGTTATCGAGGATCAGTTTGCGGGCATTAATGCCATTTACCACACAATCCATCCACATATTACGACCGCTGACACCTTCATGCATTTTGGCGTTGATATCCAGTGCGGCAAACAGCGGATAGAACGGGCTGGTGGAGGCGTGCATCATAAAGGCGTTGTTCATGCGTTTGTGCGGTACATAACGCTGTTGCCCTTTGATGTGGCTGTCTTTTTTATGAATTTGTGAAGTCTGAGAAAAACCAGCCTGTTGTTTATGCACAGATTGCGTAACCAGAATACCCGGATCGTTCTCATTAAGATCCAGCAACAGCGGCGAACAGTCCGCCATCATCGGAATAAACTGTTCATAGCCGACCCATGCTGAGTCAAACAGGATGTAGTCACACAGATGACCAATTTTATCCACCACCTGGCGGGCGTTATAAATCGTACCGTCGTAGGTGCCTAACTGAATCACAGCGAGGCGGAAAGGACGAGCCTCTTTTGCCCGCTGCGGTGCGACTTCCGCGATCAGCTCACGCAGGTAACTTTCTTCAAAACAGTGCGCATCAATGCCACCGATAAAGCCATACGGGTTACGTGCCGTTTCCAGATAAACCGGTGTTGCACCAGCCTGTAGCAACGCTCCGTGGTGGTTAGATTTGTGGTTATTGCGATCAAACAGCACCAGATCACCCGGTGTTAGCAGGGCGTTTAAAACCACTTTGTTAGAAGATGAAGTGCCATTTAAAACGAAGTAGGTTTTATCGGCATTAAACACTTTTGCCGCATGTTGCTGTGCAATGCATGGCGCGCCTTCGTGAATCAGCAGATCGCCCATCGCTACGTCGGCGTTGCACAAGTCGGCACGGAACAGCGCCTCACCAAAGTATTCCACAAACTGATTCCCCGCCGGATGGCGACGGAAAAATTCGCCGCCCTGATGACCAGGGCAATCAAACGCGCTGTTACCTTGATTGACATAATCGACCAGTGCGCGGAAGAAAGGTGGGCGCAGTTGAGTTTCATAATGGCTGGCAGCGGTTTCTAACTGGCGACCATAAAATTCTCGTCGCGATTCGCAATTCTCAAAGACACCCGAAATACGGGGCAAATACTCTGCGGGTACACGTTCTTGATTTTCAGTAGCAATAAATACCGGGATGCCATAACCCGTGGCATCGATTTCATCGAGTTTTCCGCATGTAACATCGTTGAGCGATAAAACTATTGCCGCCACATCGATATTACGACTTTCATTAATGTAGATACATTCTCGCTGCGTGGTAAAACAGTCCGGGCAAGAATCACTAACCGCAATTTTTAATTTTGACATTTTTCATCTCTTTATTTTAGGTAATAGCAGGTCCTCAATTTCTCGAATGAGAAATCGATCGTGCCGGAAAAAAGCAAAGTTACCCCGCTGATAAATAAATCAGGTAGATTGCTTTTTTCAGAATGCAGAAACCCTTACCAGTCAGGTGGCTGATAATACAAGGGTTAACAGAGAATGAGCACTGCGGAATACAGGCATATGCCTGTAATACAGAGAGTCAGGAAGACCTGTACGCTGAAGTGCCCTTAGTCGGTAGACTAACGGGCATTGAAGAAGTGAAAGTCGAAGCTATTGCGATGAGCAAACTTCATAATATGAGTTGTCCGCCTTATATGGGGCATAGTGCGGCTGTTATTTTCCATTTAATTTACCTTTCCTGATGTGAATGAAGGTGAAGATATTCTATCCAGGAAATACGGTTGAACTGTGAAGGTGATCAATAAAAAATGATCAATCTTAATTTATTTAATGATGAGCTTTTTACTCAGTAATATAAAATATTGAATTGTTATTTTTGTGTGTTGTTTAAGATAAAAAGCCGTATTTATTATTACGGCTTTAATTAATAAAAGGCAGGCTGTATTAAAATTAATATTAAAAGCATAAACCGATAGCCAATACCGGTTTCAGTAATGAAATGGCGTGGGCGGGCGGGATCCTGTTCCAGTTTTTGTCGCAGATGTCCCATATAAATACGCAAATAGTGACTGTGTTCGACCGCGTTTGGCCCCCACACCTGGTTAAGGAGCTGGCGCTGGGTGAGTACTTTTCCGGCATTGTTGAGCAGCACCGCCAGCAGGCGGAACTCAATTGGTGTGAGATGCACCTCTTCCTCACCCCGGTGAATCACGCGGGCGGCTAAATCGACGGTAACATCGGAAAATTTTACCAGCGGATCGGGCGCGGTGGTGGCAGAGTGGCGGCGTAATGCGACGCGCAGACGGGCCTGCAATTCGCCAATGCCAAACGGCTTACTCAGATAATCATCCGCTCCGGCATCCAGCGCGGCGATTTTGTCGCTCTCTTCGCTGCGTGCGGAAAGCACAATCACCGGCACCGCGCTCCACTGGCGCAGGTCGCGGATAAACTCAATCCCATCACCATCGGGCAGGCCAAGATCGAGAATAATCAAATCTGGCTTACGGGTAGCCGCCTCCAGCAAGCCGCGTTGCAGCGTTTCGGCCTCATAGACGCGCATCCCGTCGCCCTCCAGCGCCGTGCGCAGAAAGCGACGAATAGCCTGTTCATCTTCAACAATCAGAACGTTTGTCACATATCCTCATGAAATTCTTCAAGTTCAGGGGCAGTTTGCTGGGGAAGTGTAACACGAAAACAGGCACCACCTTCCGGTCGGTTGAACGCGGTAATAGTGCCCCCGTGTACATCCACTATCGCCCGACAAATTGCCAGTCCAAGCCCTACCCCCGGTACTGCCGACTCTTTATTCCCGCGAGCAAACTTATCAAATATCGTCTGCTCCTGGCCTGGCGGAAGACCGGGGCCGTTATCCCAGACATCCAGTTGTAGATTTTCGCCCTCAACGTGGGCATCGATACCAATTTCGGCCTGCGCACCCGCATATTTCACCGCGTTCTCCAGCAGATTAATCAGCACCCGTTCAAAGAGTGGCCCGTCAACGTGGATTAAGGTCAGCGGTTCTGGCAGAGAAAGATTGATGGGCGACGATAAACCCGGTTCCAGCATTTGCAGCGCGCTGCCGACTACTTCTTCCAGCGTTAACCACTCTTTCTTCAAATTAAAGCCGCCGGACTGAATTCGCGCCATATCCAGTAGATTATTCACCAGTCGGGTAGTGTTCAGCACGTGCTGACGGATCTCGCTGGCCTGGCGGGCGTGGGGCGATCCTTCGCTTGCCAGATCGAGCGTTAAGATTTCTGCCTGACCGAACAACACCGTGAGCGGAGTGCGTAAATCATGCGAAAGCGCCGCCAGCAGGGCGTTGCGGATCTGTTCACGTTCGCTTGCCATCCGCGCCTGTTCTTCGCTGGCGGTCAGCGTCAGCCGCTCAAGCGCATTGGCGACTAACAGCGTAAACGTCTCCAGCAGGCGCTGCTGTTCCGGGATCATCAACTGGCGCAGATTCCCCGGCTCCACCACCACCAGCCCGTAGGTTTTCTCGCCGCTTTTTAGCGGCAAAATCTGGTACGGTACACCGGGTAACGTGTCGGTGCCCGCACCCGCAGGCAGGCCTTTATCAAAACTCCACTGCGCGATGGCATCGTCCCACGGCGTCATTCCTTGCGGATGTGTTAACGGCTGCAATTTACCGTTGTCATCGGGCAACAACACCTGACTGCGGGCATGAAACGTGGAGGCAATAAATTGTTCGCTGGTGGCGGCGATGTCCTGCGGACTGCGGCCCACCGCCAGAGCTTTCGACATTTCATATAAGTGCCGTGTGCGTTGCTCGCGGTAACGGGCTACCCGCGCCTGATAACGCACGCCAGCAGTAAGGTTCCCGATCACCAGCCCGACGGTTAACATCACCGCGAAGGTCAGCAGATATTGCACATCAGAGACGGCGAGCGTGCCGCGTGGGGCGATAAAAAAGAGATCGAAACTCACTACATTAATGACGGTGGCAACCACTGAAGGCCAGCGTCCATAAAATAGCGCCACCACCACCACGCCAAGCAGATACAGCATCACCAGGTTGGCGGCATCAAACGCCATCAGCCACTGCATGGCAATTAAGGTGATAACGGCGCATAACGCGGCGGCAACCACGCATCCCTGAATCTGTACCCGCCACTTGTCTTTAAAAGAGCGGCTATCCGGCGCGTTGTTAATCGTGCGGGCGGGTGGTTCATCAAGCGCGACCAGCACCTGATCGAGATCGGGGGCGATGCGCGCCAGTCGGTCAGCAAACGTTTCCCGACGCCACCAGCGGCGCGAGGCCGGGCGACCGAGAATAATCTTGCCGAGATTATGTTCACGGGCATAACGCACTACCGCTTTCTCTTCCGCTGGATCAGAAAGTGTTGCCGTCTCCGCGCCCAGTTCCTGCGCCAGACGTAAGGCGCTGAGAATTGCCCGACGTTTTTTTTCCGGTAAGCGATGCAGGGCAGGGGTTTCAACATACACCGCGTGCCAGACGCTCCCCAGCCGTGACGCCAGCCGCGCCGCTGCGCGGACCAGTTTTTCGCTGCCGGTGTTATGGCCGATGCATAAAAGGATCGCGTCGCGCGTGTGCCACACTTTCTCTTCGCCAGGATGCCCCCGCCAGGCGCGCATTTGCTCATCAACGCGATCGGCAGTACGGCGCAGTGCCAGTTCGCGCAGGGCGATCAGATTGCCTTTGCGGAAAAAATGTTCAATGGCGCGCTCCGCCTGCCCGGCAATATAGACTTTGCCTTCTTTCAGCCGCTGGCGCAGATCGTCCGGGGGCAAGTCCACCAGCACCACGTCGTCGGCGGCATCGAAAAAAGGATCGGGCACGGTTTCCCGTACCTGAATTCCGGTGACGCCGCTGACCACATCATTCAGACTTTCCAGATGCTGAACGTTGACGGTAGTGAAAACATCAATGCCAGCTTCCAGCAGTTCTTCGATATCCTGCCAGCGTTTAGGATGACGAGAACCTGGCGCATTACTGTGCGCCAGTTCGTCCATTAAGATCAGCGCCGGACGGCGGGCGAGGGCGGCATCGAGATCAAACTCGCTGATATGCCGCCCACGGTACGCCTGGCGTTTTAACGGCAGAACAGCCAGCCCTTCCAGCATGGCGGCGGTATCTTTCCGCCCGTGGGTTTCTACCACGCCAACCACAATATCCAGCCCTTGCGCCCGCAGTCGCTGGGCTTCTGCCAGCATCGCCCAGGTCTTCCCGACGCCTGCACAGGCACCGAAGAAAACTTTCAGCTTCCCCCGATGCGGCGCGGCAGTTTGTTCCAGCAGACGATCGGGGTCGGGACGTAAGGGTTCGTTATTCATCAAGTTTATCCAGCGCCAGATTGAGTTCAACAATGTTGACGACCGGCTGGCCGATATATTTCACCAGCGGTTGTTGGCTGTATTTTGCGATCAGTTGCGTGAGCTGTTCAACGCTGAGATTACGCGCTTTCGCCACGCGTGGGATTTGCCAGGCCGCCGCTTGCGGGGTGATATTATTGTCCAGCCCGCTTGCCGATGCCGTCACCAGTTCAACCGGAACGCTCGCGCTGGCATCCGGGTTAGCGGCCCGTAATGCAGCAACGCGTGCGGCTATTAGTTTATCCAGCTCAGGGTTACTGACCGCCAGATTGCTCCCGCCAGAAGCCTGTGGATTATAGGGCATTTCTGCCGTTGCCGACGGGCGACCATGAAAATAGCCGTTGCCGGTAAAATTCTGCCCGATTAATGCCGAACCGCGCACCGTATCACCTTCACGAATCAACGAACCATTGGCCTGCCAGGGAAACCACCATTGCCCCAGTACGGTGGTCAGCAGCGGGTAAACGCCGCCAGTAATCAATAACAGAAAGATAAATGTTGATAATGCCGGACGTAATCCACTCATGGTAAACCTCACACCAGACCGCAAACGGTCAGCAGTAAATCAATGACTTTGATACCAATAAACGGCACCAGCAGCCCACCCAGACCGTAAATCCATAAGTTACGGCGCAACATGGCAGAAGCGGTAAGCGGTTTATAACTCACGCCTTTTAACGCCAGGGGAATCAAAAAGACGATAATCAAGGCGTTGAAAATGACCGCACTGAGAATGGCGGAGTCGGGCGAATGCAGGCGCATGATGTTCAGCGCATTTAACTGCGGATACGTTGCCGCGAACGCCGCCGGAATAATGGCGAAGTATTTCGCCACATCGTTGGCAATGCTGAAGGTGGTCAGCGAGCCACGGGTCATCAGCATCTGTTTGCCAATGTGCACCACCTCGATCAACTTGGTCGGGTTAGAGTCGAGATCGACCATATTGCCCGCCTCTTTCGCCGCCTGGGTGCCGGAGTTCATCGCCACCGCGACATCTGCCTGCGCCAGCGCCGGAGCATCGTTGGTGCCGTCGCCGGTCATCGCTACCAAACGACCTTCCGCCTGATACTGACGGATCAATGCCAGCTTGGCCTCCGGTGTCGCTTCGGCGAGAAAATCATCGACGCCCGCTTCCGCAGCAATGGCGGCGGCAGTCAGACGGTTATCGCCGGTAATCATCACCGTTTTAATGCCCATTTTGCGCAGCTGGGCGAAGCGCTCTTTAATACCGCCTTTGACGATATCTTTCAGCGCAATAACGCCCAGCACACGAGAACCTTCCACCACCACCAGCGGCGTGGCTCCCTGACGCGCAACCTGATCGACTTTTTGATCAACATCGGTAGGGAAGTGACCACCGTTAGCCTCAACATGGCGGCGAATGGCATCGACAGAACCTTTACGGATCATGCGGTTGTCGATGTTGATCCCGCTCATCCGGCTTTGCGCAGTAAACGGTACAAAGGTGGCATGGAGCGACTGCACATCGCGCTCGCGCAGGTTAAAACGCTGCTTGGCGAGGATCACAATACTGCGGCCTTCCGGCGTTTCATCAGCCAGCGAAGCCAGTTGTGCGGCGTCAGCCAGCGTTTTTTCATCCACGCCCTGCGCGGGGATAAACTCCGACGCCTGACGGTTACCGAGTGTGATGGTGCCGGTTTTATCCAGTAGCAGAACGTCAACGTCACCTGCCGCTTCAACTGCACGTCCGCTGGTGGCAATCACATTCGCGCCTAGCATCCGGCTCATCCCGGCGACGCCGATCGCTGACAACAGGCCGCCAATAGTGGTTGGGATCAGACAGACCAGCAGCGCCACCAGTACCGTTACGCTGACTGCATTACCGCCCCACGCGGAAAACGGCCACAGCGTGGCGGTTGCCAGTAAAAAGACGATAGTCAGGGCAATCAGCAGGATGGTCAGGGCAATCTCGTTCGGCGTTTTGCGTCGCTGTGCGCCTTCCACCATCGCGATCATCCGATCCAGAAATGTCTCGCCGGGGTTAACGCTACACTCAATCACCAGCCAGTCAGAAAGAATACGCGTGCCGCCGGTGACGGAGGCAAAATCGCCGCCGGATTCACGGATCACCGGTGCCGATTCCCCGGTGATGGCGCTTTCATCGACCGATGCGCCGCCTTCAATGACTTCACCATCGCAGGGGATAATATCGCCAGCTTCTACCAGTACGATATCGCCTTTACGCAGTTGATCGGCAGGAACTTTGTCTGCCACAGCGCCATATTTCGGTTCGCGCAGCTTGCGAGCAAAAGCGGTTTTTTTCACCCCTTTCAGACTGTTGGCCTGCGCTTTACTGCGGCCTTCTGCCAGCGCCTCGGCGAAATTAGCGAACAGTACGGTGATCCACAGCCAACCGCTAATGGCCGCGCTAAACAGCGCATTGCCAGGCATCGCACCGCTTGCCATCGCGATGCTAATACAGGTGGTCAGCAGACTGCCGATCCAGACGATAAACATCACCGGATTGCGCCATTGCGCCTGCGGGTTTAATTTTTTCACCGCTTCTTTCAGCGCCTGAACGACAAGTGTTGGTTCGAATAGCGCCAGTTGTTTACGACTCATATTCAGTGCTCACTCAATATCATCAGGAGAGATATTCCGCCACCGGACCAAGCGCCAGGGCAGGGATAAAGGTCAGTGCGCCAACCAGCAACACGGTGCCGATTAACAGGCCAACAAACAGCGGGCCGTGCGTTGGCAGCGTGCCGGAGCTGGCGGCTTGGCTCTTTTTACTCACCAGCGAACCGGCAATTGCCATCACCGGGATAATCACCCCGAAGCGACCGACAAACATGCAGAACGCCAGTAAACAGTTCCAGAACGGAGAGTTGGCGCTTAATCCGGCAAAGGCGCTGCCGTTGTTGTTAGCGGCGGATGACACGGCGTACAGCACTTCGCTAAAACCATGCGGGCCAGGGTTGAGCATGGCGCTACGTCCGGCGTCGGTCATCATTGCCAGCGCCGCGCCCATCAGCACCAGCGTCGGGGTGACCAGAATCGCCAGTGCAGTCAGTTTCATCTCACGTACGTCGATTTTTTTACCCAGATATTCCGGTGTACGACCAATCATCAGCCCGGCAATAAACACCGCCAGCAGGACAAACAGCATCATGCCGTAAAGACCAGAACCGACACCGCCGAACACCACTTCACCAATTTGCATCAGCCACATCGGCACCATGCCACCGAGAGCGGTAAACGAATCATGCATCGCAATCACCGCGCCACAGGAAGCCGCCGTCGTCACGACCGCAAACAGGCTACTGACCAGCACGCCGAAACGGCTCTCTTTACCTTCCATATTGATGCTGCTGTCCGTGCCCAGTGCCAGCAGATGAGGATTACCCTGAACTTCTGCCCACATCACCACGCCTACGCAGATGACAAAAATCACTGACATCGCCCACAGCAACATGCGCCCCTGGCGGCGATCGCCCGTCACTTCACCAAAGGCAAAGCACAGCGCCGTTGGGATCAAGAAGATCGCCAGCATCTGCACGAAGTTGGTCAGTGCGGTTGGGTTTTCAAACGGATGCGACGAGTTGGCATTAAAGAAGCCACCGCCGTTAGTACCGAGCATCTTGATCGCTTCCTGAGAAGCTACAGGCCCCATGGGTAACAGCTGTTGCGCTCCTTCAACGGTATTCACAGCCTGATAAGGCAGAAAGTTTTGCAGCGCACCTTGTTGAATAAAAAACAGTGCAATCAACAACGCCACAGGGACTAGCACCCATAACGTGATGCGTAGCAGATCGACCCAGGCATTCCCGAGCGTGCTCATGCTCTGGCGGGTAAACGCACGGATGAGGGCAAAAATCACCGCAATCCCGCTGGCGGCAGAAAGAAAGTTTTGCACCGTTAAGCCCGCCATCTGGCTGAAATAGCTCAACGTGGTTTCACCGCTATAAGATTGCCAGTTGGTATTGGTGACAAAGCTGACGGCGGTATTCAGCGCCAGATCCCACGACAGCCCCGGCAACTGCTGTGGATTAAGCGGCAGATAGTGCTGACCGAGCAACATAAAAAACAGCACCGCCAGCCCCAGCATGTTCAGGCCGAGAATGGCACAAAGATATTGCTTCCAGTTCATCTCACGGTCAGAGACGCCAAGTGCGCGAAAAAGTACGCGCTCAACGCCCGTTGTACCGGGAAGAGGAATGTCATTAATCAGCCGCGCCAGCCCGCTGCCTAAAGGACGCGCCAGCACCATTAACACCAGTAAAAACGTGGCGATCAGTAAGAACCCTTGCGCAGCCATCAGAACGCCTCCGCATTGATCAGGGCATAAACCAGATAACCCAGTAATAAAAACACCAGCAATACGCCGGTTATCACGCCTGCACTCACAGTGCACCTCCAGTGGCCTAAAAGTGATACCGGAAGGGTAGAATTCTGGCTGCAAAGATTTCGCAAAAATCTGCGGGCGGGGTGTAAAAAAAGTATAAAAATGGCAAAAGCCATGATTTAACTAATGTTTAGTATTAATTTAACTTTTGTGTAACTTAATTACAGGATGAATGTAAATAAACCATCAATAAGCAAAAATAAGTGGTCGGATGAGTAGTAAAATTACACAAAAGGCGGTACTATTTTCATCAGATAAACAAATTCATTTTTCCGGTGCCATTCACCGGGTAGATACAAAAGGGGGAGAAAAGTATGGAACTCTACAGAGAATATCCTGCATGGCTTATCTTTTTACGCCGTACTTATGCGGTTGCAGCGGGCGTTCTGGCGCTGCCTTTCATGCTTTTCTGGAAAGACCGCGCCCGCTTTTACAGCTACCTGCATCGCGTCTGGTCGAAAACCAGCGATAAACCGGTGTGGATGGATCAGGCCGAAAAGGCAACTGGTGATTTTTACTGATTGCTGAGTTCTGAATACATTGAAAACCGCCAGCGGAAACGCTGGCGGTTTTTTGTATCAGGAAGATGTTCAGAGGAATATTTAGACATCGTTATACCAATCGAAACATATATTCATGAAATATATATAAATATTTTCCTAATTGTTTCTATCTGACGGATATCTCACTTAAGGCTTTCTTATAAATCTGTAGGGTTTTGCCTGTCAGCAGACAAATAACCCGATAAAACAAGGATGAGCAGATGAGCGGAAAACCGGCGGCGCGTCAGGGCGACATGACGCAGTATGGCGGTAGC
>OGNF01002546.1_pt1 | contig 13636 bp, 12 predicted proteins | sample 1573321 | NCBI WGS metagenome assembly OGNF01 (sample SAMEA2581911, study PRJEB24529) | metagenome | biome: Human gut stool | place: China | collected 2011
GTAGGAAATTTTCAACTGTGACAAGAGAACGCATAGCGGCTCCGCGCGTATACGCGTGGGTTGCTATTGTTGTATCTGTCACAAGGTTTCCTACGACCGTCAATCGAGATACTGCATTTGCGACCCACGCTTCTGCATTATTGGATGCCCTGAGGGTCGGCGAGGGCGTTGTAAATAAATGAAAAAGCTATTTCTTGCTTTTCTTATTGCACTTGCCGGAGAATCTGCGGCAGGCGCCGAGAAAACAGTGAGGTTTGACTTTCAGACCTCGGAGGCGCGCACGATCGACGTGCAACCCTCAACCTACATTCATCCGCTTGTGGCGGAAGTTGTTGTCGACACGAGAGCGGGACGGATCCATGACACCTGGACGCTGTCGCCGGCAGAATTTCTCTCGCGTCAATATCCTGACAATGATGCTGCTACCTTGAACAATCTTCGTGCATATGGATTGTTCAAGTCGTCAGAGAAGCATAGCTGTGACCTTATCGTCGCTCCTACTTTCGACATCAAAATATCAGACACCGGAGTGGTAATCAATCTGATCGGCTATCCGGCCAACTTTGCCAACTGGCAGTCTGCGACTACGGCCGATTTCAAATGGATCAGCATAGAACGCGGCGATGTTGCCGTGGATGCCGATTCTGCACCAAAAACACCCGAAACCAAAAAGAAATAAACTGCTATGAAAAAGATTATCACATTACTGCTCCTTGCAGTGTTCTGCGCCGGGATGGCTTCGGCGCAGATCGTACGCTCGCAGTCGCGCAGCGTAACGGTAATAAACGAACCTAAAAAGTACGATCCGGGAGTCGATTTCGGACAGAACTGGCTTGTAAAAGTAGGCGGCGGCTTCATGGTCGATGATTATTACACTGATCTGCATGGAAAATACAGTGTCATATTCGGCTATCAAAGGCAGTTCTATAAAAACGGTCTTTACTGGGGAGCACAGGCCGGACTCAACTCGTTCTGCTACGATGCTTATTACGACACGAGTTCCTATTCTTATACTGAAATAAAAAGTGGACCGGCGCTATCGCTCGGCCCGACTATTGGTCTGAAACGACCATTGGGAACCAATACGACATTTGACACGCATATAGGAGTACAATACGCGCGTCTGTTTGCTTCGGATGATGACGGTGATGACTGTAACCGAGTCGTATGGGAATTCGGTCTGGGCATATGGTACAAACGCTTCCTTATAGAACTTGAATATCAGGGTTCGTACGGATATGTCGTTGACAACGGGCTACTTCTGAATCTCGGCTTCAAATTTTAATATAAAGCATTCCAGATGCTTCAATTATCGCCGATGGCCCCTCGCCATCGGCGATATCGTTTAATAACTTAGGTCTAAAATAGTATATTACGTTGTTTACTGCGGACAGGTTGTTTGCTGTAAATACTGCGGGCGCCGAGGCGCAGGCTCGGAGCGCCTGCTTTCCATATAAAGGCATTCCGGATAAAAATACAGGCGCAGGGGTGAGTTTACAAACTTTTTTATTACCTTTGCCGCGACATTCGATTCAAAAAAAGAAGCGTTATGCTTTCTTGTCGGCTGAGAACGTAGGAAATTTTCAAACCGAGGCAAGAAGACGGCATGGCGACTCCGCGCGTATATGCGTGGGTAGCTATTGTTGTATCCGCCTCAAGGTTTCCTACGACCATCAGCCGGGATACGGCATTTGCGACCCACGCTTCTGCATTATCGGTTGCCCTGAGGGTCGGCGAGGGCGATGAATATACGATGAAAAAGATAGTCGCACTGATTGTGACTCTGCTGCTTATTGTGATGCTGTGATGTTTCGTGCCGCAGTCAGGACCGAGACCCCAAAAACAATTCTTTCGGGCGTGGCGTTATAAAAGGCAAGGAAATTTAATCAATCAGATACAGTGGACAGACAATCCAAACCCTCAGCGCCCCAACCGACGACCCTTTCGGGGCGCGTGCGCCATGTTTCGACGGCTCACGGCTCCATAACGATGGCGGCCATGGCCATCATGATCATCACGTCGATCCTGAGTCTGCGCGGGCTACCGTCGGAGGCCAAGTACGGCGTGCAGTCGATCTTCTACTATCTTTTCGCGGCAGCGGCGTTTCTGCTGCCGTTCTCGCTCGTGTGCGCCGAGCTTGCGTCGACCTACACGAAGTCGGGCGGTCTCTACCGCTGGGTTGCCGAGGCATTCGGTCCGCGGTGGGGCTGGCTGGCGATGTTTCTGGAGTGGCAGACTATCGTGATATGGTTTCCGACGGTGCTGATGTTTGCCGCCGCGTCGCTGGCATACATCTTCTGGCCCGACAGTTTCGACGCGGCTCTGGCGTCGAACAAGACGTATACGCTCGTGATAGCCATGGTCGTATACTGGGGCGCGACGGCCATCGCCTTCAAGGGACAGCGCAAGGCCAACGTGCTGACGACCTACGGGGGCATGGTCGGCACCATCATCCCGGGCGCGGTACTCATAGTGCTGGGCATCCTCTATTTCTGCCTGGGCAAGCCGGTTGAACTGGATCACGTGCCGTTCTTCCCTGATTTCTCCCACGCGGGCACCATAGTGCTGGCAGCCTCAATCTTCCTGTTCTATGCGGGCATGGAGATACAGGCCGTGCACATCAACGACATGCGGAATCCGGCCCGCGACTTTCCGCGCGCCGTGTTCCTGTCGATCCTTGTCATCGTGGCCGTGTATGCGCTCGGTACGCTCGTGATCGGTCTGGTCGTGCCGAGCCGCAACATCGATCTGCTGCAGTCGCTGCTTGTGGCGTATAAGGCACTGTTCGGCTCGTTCGGCTTAGGGTGGCTGGGCAATGTGATGGCTCTGCTGATCATGTTCGGCGTGATAGGTCAGGTGAGCGCCCTGGTGACGGGCCCGTCGACGGGTCTGATGGCCGTGGCGCAGTCGGGTTATCTGCCGCGGTCGCTTCAGCGGACCAACAAGTCGGGGGCCTGCGTGCCGATTCTGATCGTCCAGGGCATCTTCGTGTCGCTGATCAGCCTGATACTGATTGTGCTTCCGACGGTCGAAAGCGCCTATCAGATCATGTCGCAGATGGCAACGATCATCTATCTGATCATGGTCATCATGATCTACGGGGCGTTCATCCGGCTGCGGCGCACGCAGCCCGGCAAGCACCGCGGCTTCAGGGTGCCCGGCGGCCGCTTCGGCGAGGTGACGGTCTGCGCGGTCGGCATCCTCGGCGCGCTGCTCGCGCTTGTGCTGAGCTACCTGCCGCCGGCCCAGATCGACACGGGATCGCCCGCGGTGTATGTAGGCATCATACTCGCAGGTGTTGCCGTGATAGTGGCAATGCCGCTGATAATATATGCGCTGCGCCGGCCGTCGTGGCGCAATCCGAACGCGCACTTCTACCCGTTCGACTGGCAGATCGAAGGGCGTCGGCCGTCGCAGATATCGAAGTGGGCACCCGGCTACGAGCCTACGGAGGAGCAGGTCGACGCCGCCGAGACGCGGGCAATCGCCGATCACTGCCGTGAGAAAGGCAAATGCGTAAAAAATAGTTAAATCAGGTGCTGAAGTTTGGAAAACCGGCTAATTATCCGTAACTTTGCTTACCGACATAAAAACGCATGACAAAGACACTCAAAATACTCGTTCTTGCAGCCTCCGCAGCCATCTGCGGAACCGCCGCCGTGGCCGCGACGCCGCGGCCCGACACGGCGCGCGAGATCCGGCAGAGCGGGGCGAGCATCCGGGTGCTGAGTACCGGTGTCGAGATCGTCAACGACACCGCAGCCGACTGCGACGTGATGGTGTACGCCATCACCGGGCAGCTGATGAAGCATGTGGCTGCCGCGCCGGGCATCACGCAGATCGATCTGGCCCCCGGCTGCTACGTAGTCCGCGTCGACGGGCTTTCCAAACGAATAATCATCAAGTAAACCTCATACCATACTTACGCATAAAACATGAAAGAACACATCACCACACTGCTGGCGGCCACGCTGCTCGCCGGCTCATCCGTCGTGACCGCCCAGGGCAATCCTGACGACCGCTATCTGTCGTGGCCTTCGTACGAGGGCGCCGACCTCGAGATGACGGTCGACCCGACCGGCACGCGCTTCGCGCTGTGGTCGCCCGAGGCCGAGGCGGTGCGCGTGTACCTCTATAACACCGACCGCAACACGGCCGCCTACGACACGCTTGAGATGACGCGCGGCGACCGCGGCGTGTGGCGCGCATCGGTGTCGCAGCCGCTCTATGGCAAATTCTATACCTTCAGCATCAAGCACCAGGGCCGGTGGCTGGCCGAGACGCCCGGCGTGTGGGCCAAGGCCGTCGGGACCAACGGCGAGCGCGCGGCCATCATCGACTTCGCAGCAACCAACCCCGAGGGCTGGGCTCAGGACCGCGGTCCCAAGGTCGACAACTTCACCGACGTGGTGCTCTACGAGATGCACCACCGCGATTTCAGCATGGATCCGTCGAGCGGCATCGTACACAAGGGCAAGTTCCTGGCCCTGACCGAGCCCGGCACCCACAACCTCACAGGGGAGGCGACCGGCATCGACCATCTGAAAGAACTCGGGGTGACCCACGTGCACATCCTGCCGAGCTACGACTACAATTCGGTCGACGAGGCCAATCCGCAGCTCAACCAGTACAACTGGGGCTACGACCCGCTGAACTACAACGCGCCCGAGGGCTCATACTCGACCGACCCGGCCGATCCGTCGGTCCGCGTGCGCGAGATGAAGGAGATGATCAAGGCCCTTCACGACGCCGGCATCGGCGTGGTGATGGACGTGGTCTACAACCACACGGCGCAGAACGATGACTCGAACTTCTCGCTCACCGCCCCGGGCTACTACTACCGCCACCGCCCCGACGGCTCGTACTCCGACGCCTCGGGCTGCGGCAACGAGACCGCTTCGGAACGCGCACAGATGAGCGATTTCATCGTCAATTCGGTGAAATACTGGGCCGATGAGTACCACGTCGACGGCTTCCGCTTCGACCTGATGGCCATCCACGACACCGAGACGATGAACCGAGTGGCCCGCGAGCTGAAGGAGATCAATCCGTCGATCTTCGTCTACGGCGAAGGTTGGACGGCCGGTGACTCGCCGCTGCCCGCCGAGCGCCGGGCGCTGAAGGAGAATGTAGCGCAGATGGAAGGCGTGGCCGTGTTCAGCGATGACATCCGCGACGCCATCAAGGGCCACTACAGCGACGCCGCCGACCGCGGCTTCGCCACCGGCAAGCCCGGCAACGAGGAGACGGTCAAGATCGGCATCGTGGCCGCCACAGCCCATCCGCAGGTCGACTACACGAAGGGCAACAACTCGAAGTTCGCCTATGCCACGTCGCCCGAGATGGTAGTCAACTACGTATCGTGCCACGACGATCTGACGCTGACCGACAAGCTCGGCAAGTCGATGCCCGGCTCCACTCCCGATCAGCGCAAGCGCGCCGCGCGCCTGGCCCAGACCATCGTGTTCACGTCGCAGGGCACCCCGTTCATGTTCGCGGGTGAGGAAGTGTTCCGCGGCAAGAAGGGCGTGCACAACTCCTACAAGTCGCCTGACTCGATCAACGCCATCGACTGGCAGCTCAAGCACGACAACGCCGAGCAGTTTGATTACTACCGCGAGCTGATCAAGCTGCGCAAGAACCATCCGGCCTTCCGCATGATTTCGGCCGAGGACATAGCCCGCAACATAGTCTTCGACAAGGTCGACGGCACGAACCTGATATCGTATTCGATCAAGAACAACGCCAACGGCGACGAATGGCGCGAGATCAAGCTCGTGTTCAACGGCTCCGACGAACCGCGTGAAGTGAAGATTCCGAAGGGCGACTGGACCGTGATCGCCGAGGACGGCCGCATCAACGCCGACGGCCTGGGCACCTCGCGCGGAGGGCGCGTCACCGTGGCCCCGACCTCGGCCCTGATCCTGGCCCGCAAATAAGACCACAGATTTCAAAAGCGATTAACACAAGTAAAGAGCGGTGCGCCACCCGGCTGCACCGCTCTTTTTCGGTTGCCGCATCTTATAAATTCGTTTCTGAAAGCCGTTACCCTAAACGGCGGAGCGAATATTCCGCGGATTTAACACAATAGCGGAATAATTGAAATTTTAGCAGCGTATCATGCTTATTTACAGATATAAAATGTTTATATTTGCGGCTCGAATCATTTTTAAACATTTCCACACTATGAAAAAACTTCTACTTTCACTTCTCGGAGCGGCGCTTGCCGCCGGGGTTGCCGCCGCCGGGACGGCCGTCGCGCTTCGCCCCGCATTTCCGATCGCCGGAGCTCCGGCCCGCGCCGCCGAGCCGATGGCCGAACACGACTGGGAAGAACTCGGCACAGGCAACTATACCGATGACATACTGACCGCCAATACTTTCTTCGACGGCATCGAGCCCGTCACGTACGAAGTGCGCGTGCAGCACGACAAAGCCAATCCGGGCGTATACCGCATAGTCGACCCCTGGGCCAACTATCCCAACACGGCTCTGATCGAGGAACAGGACGCCGAGCTCAAGCTCGGCGACGACGTGTACATCATGCTCGACGCGCGCGACCCGCAGTTCGTGCGTCTGCTGCGCTCGCCGCTGGGCATGTCGGACTGGGGCGGCCCTACCGACGTGATCGGCTACAGCGAGGCCGAGGGCATGGACGAGGATATCCTTGAGGAGCAGCTGCAGATGCACGGCACGCTTGCCGACGGCGTCATCCGCTTCACCGACGTGCACTCGATCGGTATCATCCAGGCCGACGATACCGAGCCCGACGGCGAATACATATATAATGCGAACGACAACGGCGCATTCGCCCTCTTCCTGCCCGGGACTGCCGCTCCCGTCGACTATTCCGTAACCATCTACACTGAGGAGCCCTTCTGTCCCGACGAAGCCGACTGCTACCATGTGGAGCTCGGGGGTGACAACCGCATAGCGTCGCTGCGCTACATGATCCGCGACCACATTGCGGACAACGCCATCGACCTCTTCGCCACCGAAGGCATCGAGGCCAGCATCGGCGACGTAGTCACTGTGGATCTCTCGCAGAGCACCGCGCGCGTGATGTATCTGCTCGTGGCCGCCTACGACGCCGAGGGCGTGATGCAGAACGCCATTTACGGCGAATACGACACGCCAGACTCCAACAACGACGAGTGGGTGGCCATAGGCAAAGGCAAGATGACCGAGGGTCTGCTGTCGTGCCTGGCCCTGTCGCCCTTCACTTCGGAGACCTTCGAGGTCGACGTCGAGGAAAACAAGTACCTCAAGGGTTATTACCGCCTCAAGAACCCCTACGACAGCTGGAATCAGTCGAGCTTCTACACCGTGGCCCACACGCACAACCACTATCTCTACGTCAACGCCTACGACCCCGACGAAGTGTTCATCGAATACAGCCCCATCGGCCTCGACGTGAGCGCATTCGGTGAGCTTGCCGTCTCGAGCGACTACTTCGCCCTTGTGGAGACGTACGGCCGCGACGTTCCGAAGCAGTACGACATCCACAGCGGCGGCACGATGAAGGACAATGTAATCACCTTCAACAACCGCAACGATATCCGCGTGCTCTGCTACGATCTGGGCAAGTGGTTCTACACCAACCGCCTCGAGAATCCCGACTACAGCAAGGACGCTGCCGACGCAGCCGAGGCCGCAGGCGAGCAGTACGACGTAGAGCCGTACATCGCAGGTCCTTTCTGCCTCGATCTGACCGACTGCCTCGGCATCACCGGCGTTGAATCCGACGCAACCGACGCCGAGCCCGTCTACTACAACCTGCAGGGCCAGCGCGTCGTCAACCCGGTCCCCGGCGTAGCCATCCGCGTCATCGGCGGCCGAGCAGAAAAAGTTATCGTGAAATAACCGAACTTGCAGAATGATAATATAATGGAGCGATGCGGCCGCATCGCTCCATTATTATTTTGCGCGATCAGATAGCGCGGTCGGAGCCGGAGCCGGGCCGGCGGATCAGGACGATGTAGGCGACGCATAGGACGGCGGTGACGGCGGCGAAGTAAGCGGCGGGGTGGGCGCGCAGGAGCCAGGCGCCCAGGTCGATGAGCAGCTGCACGCCGGCGTAGGCCGAGGCGACGGCGAGCTGCGGCACCCGGCATTCGTTGGCCAGATACTGATAGAGGTGCAGGCGATGGGCGCGGAATATGTTCTCGCGGCGGATGATGCGGCGCACGATGGTCAGCGACGTGTCCACGCCGTAGACGGCCACCAGCACGAGCCACCATACCGAGCCGGTGGCGGCGATCAGCGACGCGAGCAGGTATAGCGTGACGGCGGCGATGGAGATGGCTCCGACGTCGCCCGCGAAGCAGACGGCGCGGCGCCGGAAATTGAAGTAGCCGAAGGCGGCCACGGCGCATAGCGCCAGGCCCGGAAGCCGCAGGTCGGCGAAGCCGTAGACGCTGTCGAGGAACATAAGCGCCGCGAGGAGTACGGCGGAGTAGGCGGCCGTGATGCCGTTGATGCCGTCCATGAAGTTGAAGGCGTTCAGGCAGGCGACCGAGCCTGCGGCCGCGGCAGCCCACAGCCACGCCGGGGCGCCGGCCAGTGCCGGGATGGCGCAGAGCGTCAGCGCCGCGCAGGCGAGCTGCGCCGCCAGGCGCACGCCTACGCCCAGAGGCCGGAAATCGTCGACGAAACTGACCGCGGCAGCCACCGACAGCCCGGCGCCGAACAGCAGCATGCCGCGCGTCGGATCCATCCACACGGCGGCGAGGGCTGCCGCCGCGAAGATACAGCCTCCGCCGGTGATGGTCGGCGACGTATGCGACGACCGTCCGACGGGGCGCACACGGGCCGCCTCGCAGTATCCAGCGATGCGGAGGTATATGACCTCGACGCCGAACAGGATCATCAGAGCAGTCAGATAAAATGGCATTGCTTTAATTTGGTGGCAAAATTAGTAAAATTTCGCCCGGAATTACTAACTTTGCACCACAAAATACCGATAATTCATCCACACATGGCACAGAAACCCTCCATACCCAAAGGAACGCGCGATTTCAGCCCGGCCGAGATGGCGCGCCGCAACTACATCTTCGATACGATCCGCGACGTCTTCCGCCTCTACGGCTATCATCAGATCGAGACGCCCGCGATGGAAAACCTGTCGACGCTGATGGGCAAGTACGGCGAAGAGGGCGATAAGCTGCTGTTCAAGATACTCAACTCCGGCAACTATCTGGCAGGTGTGAACCCCGGTCTGCTCAACGAGGAAAGCTTCGTGAAGCTGACGCCGCAGATCTCCGACAAGGGGCTGCGCTACGACCTGACGGTGCCGTTCGCACGCTTCGTGGTCCAGCACCGCAACGACATACAGATGCCTTTCCGCCGCTTTCAGATACAGCCCGTATGGCGCGCCGATCGGCCGCAGAAAGGCCGTTACCGCGAATTCTACCAGTGCGACGCCGACGTCGTAGGCAGCGACTCGCTGCTCAACGAGGTGGAGCTGCTGCAGCTGATCGACGAGGTGTTCCGGCGCCTGCGTGTCCGCATCTGCATCAAGCTCAACAACCGCAAGGTGCTGGCCGGCATAGCCGAGCTGATCGGCGCGCCCGACAAGATGGTCGACATCACGGTGGCCATCGACAAAATCGACAAGATCGGCCTCGAAAAGGTCAGCGAGGAGCTTTCGGAGCGCGGCCTGAGCGATGAGTCGATCGCGGCGCTGACGCCCATACTGCAGATCACCGGCACTCCGGGCGAGCGCCTGGCGCGGCTGTCGGCGCTGCTTGAGTCGTCGGAGACCGGATCGAAGGGCGTGGAGGAACTGCGCACCGTCATCGAGGCGACAGAGGCCCTCGGCCTCGACGCCGAGCTCGAACTCGACGTGTCGCTCGCCCGCGGTCTCAACTACTACACGGGCACCATCATCGAGGTGAAGGCCCTCGACTATGCCATCGGCTCGATCACCGGAGGCGGCCGGTACGACAACCTCACCGGGGTGTTCGGCATGCCCGGTCTGTCGGGCGTGGGCATCTCGTTCGGCGCCGACCGCATCTACGACGTGCTCAACGGCCTCAACCTCTATCCCGAGCGTCTGGGCGCCTCGTCGCAGGTGATGTTCGTCAACTTCGGGGCGGCCGAGGCAGCCGCGTCGCTGCGTGCCGTGAAAGTGCTCCGCGCCGCAGGCATCAGCTGCGAGGTGTACCCCGACGCGGCCAAGCTCAAGAAGCAGATGACCTACGCCAACAACGCCGCCATACCCTATGTGGCCATAATCGGCGAGGCCGAGGCGGCCCAGGGGACCGTCACCGTGAAAAATATGGCTGAAGGCACGCAGGTGACTGTGCCGGTGGCCGAAGCCGCCGCGCACATCCGCTGAGGCAGGCTCAGTCACAGGAAATAATGAAAGCGGCAACGCGGCCCCGGTGGGCCTGATTGCCGCTTTCTCAGTGGAAGAGAGGAGAATGACAGACTTTCACTGTCGAAAGTCTTCTCGGATCAGTCTGTATAATCTTTGAAAGGTCGACTGTTATTTGTTCAGTTTGTCGGCAACGCTGTGCGCCTTGTCTGACAGACTGTCAAGCAGGTCGCCGCTCTTGTCGAGAGCCTTGGCCGTAAAGTCGCTGACCTTATCTTTCAGCCCCGAGAGCGATTCGGTAGCCTTGTCCTTCAGACCGGCGAATTTGTCGGCCACCTGTTCTTTCGTCTCGGCTGCCTTTTCGTTAGCCGCGGCCGATTCGGCGGCCGCTTTCTCTTTGATGGCTTCGGCTCCGGCCACTGCCGAAGCCTTTGCGGCGGTAGCGGCAAGGCGTGCCTCGTCGCGGGCCACTGTGCCGATGTTCTGTGCGTTTGTCATAGTGCTTAAACTTTTTATGTTTGCAAATAAACGCGCCGCAGCGGCCAAAGGTTGCGTGTAATGGCGAAAATTCGTAATTTTGCGGCGTGAAAGAAACCCTGAAGCGCCTGCTGTGTATCGCGATGATGGCTGTATTCGTGAATTTCATGTTCGCGAACACAGTGTTCATGCACACGCATACGCTCGACGACGGTTCACGGGTGACCCACTCGCATCCGTACGTTCCGGCGTCGCATCATGGTCACACCGGCAGCCAGGCCGGCAGCATCGCGCAGGCCAATGCCATGGCCGGAGGATTCGAGCTGCCCATGGCTGTAGCCCTGCAGCCCGCGCGGCCGCAGGCCGACTGCCCGGCGCCTGCAGCAGCGCCCGCGTGCCCGACGGTTGCGGTATTCGGCCCACGGATACTCCGCGCGCCTCCGGCCGGTCTGTGACATTCAGCTTTTGATATTTTCCGAATTCACAAACCGACTCATTACCGACCAAATGTTTAGAAAAATACTGGCTGCGGCTATTGCCGCCGCCGTTGCCTGCGTGAACGTGCAGGCCGCACCGAGCGATGCCAATATCGCCGGACATGTGATCGACGCCGAGACCGGCGAGCACATGCCTTACTATGTAATCCAGATCAAGGACACCCGTATCGCCACGCTGACCGACGGCTCGGGGCACTACGTGTTGCGCGACCTACAGCCCGGAACATACACCGTGGAAGCCTCGTGTACGGGATACAAGACACAGTCGAAGACTGTCAGCGTGGCATCGGGCCAGACGGTCGAACTTAATTTCGAGGCCGTGCCCGACGCCTTCATGCTCGACCAGGTCGTGGTGACCTCGTCGAAAAGCGACCAGGTGCGCCGCCTGAGTCCGTCGCTCGTCAACGTGACCCCGGGCAAGATTTTCGACGCTGTCGGAGCCTGCTCGCTGGCCGACGGCCTGAGCCTGCAGCCGGGCGTGCGGGTCGAGAACGACTGTCAGAACTGCGGGTTCACGCAGGTGCGCATCAACGGACTCGACGGCCACTACTCGCAGATACTGATGAACTCGCGGCCCGTGTTCTCGGCACTGGCGGGCGTCTACGGCCTTGAACACATACCGGCCAACATGATCGAGCGCGTCGAGGTGATGCGCGGAGGGGGCTCGGCCCTGTTCGGCTCGTCGGCCGTGGGCGGCACGATCAACATCATCACGCGCGATCCGGTGGTAAACACGGCGCGTGTCTCGCACCAGCTGACCTCCATAGGCATCAGCGGCGCCCTCGACAACAACACGACGATGAATGCCTCCGTAGTGACCGACAACAGCCGCGCCGGCATCTTCATCTACGGCCAGAGCCGCTCACGCGACGGCTATGACCACGACGGCGACGGTTTCACCGAGGTGCCCCAGCTGAAATCGCAGACTCTGGGCGCCCGCGCCTTCATCCGGCCCGGCGACGCCTCGCGCCTCACCGTCGAATACCACAATACCCATGAATACCGCCGCGGAGGCGACAACCTGAAATCGCCGGCCCACATGGCCATGGTGGCCGAGCAGGCCGATCACAACATCCACTCGTTCGAGGCCACGCTCGATCTGTGGCCCCGCAGTCACACCGACCATGTGGCAGTGTTTGCCGCCACGCAGTCGACCCGCCGCACAAGCTACTACGGCAGCGAGATGGATCCTGACGCCTACGGCCGCACGAGCGACATCGTCGTAAATGCCGGCGCGCAGTGGACGCATCCCTTCGCCCGGCTGCTGTTCATGCCGGCCGAGCTGGTCTGCGGCGCCGATTACTCGTTCAACCGGCTGCACGACGTGACGATCGGCTACGACCACGACCTGAAGCAGAACGTCAACATCTACAGCGCCTTCGTGCAGAACGAATGGCGCGACGACCGGTGGGGATTCCTCGTCGGCGCCCGTATCGACAAGCATTCGCTGCTGCAGGCTGCAGTGGTGTCGCCCCGCGCCAACATCCGCTTCAACGTCGGCGAGAGCGTCAACCTGCGTCTGTCATATTCGACCGGCTTCCGCGCGCCGCAGACCTACGACGAAGACCTGCATGTGGCCATAGTGGGCGGCGACCGCGTAGTCACCGTGCTGGCGCCGGGCCTGAAGCAGGAGAGCAGCAACAGCTTCAGCCTCTCGGGCGATTTCTACCGCCGCTTCGGCCGGGTGCAGACCAACCTGCTCGTCGAAGGCTTCTTCACCGACCTGCGCGACGTATTCGCCCTCCGGCAGCTCGACCTCCCCGACGCCGCAGGCAACGCAGTGCTCGAGCGCTACAACGGCTCCGGAGCCCGCGTGATGGGTATTAATGTCGAGGCCAAGGCCTACTTCTCGGCTCATTTCGACCTCCAGGCCGGTGTCACGCTGCAACGCTCGCGTTACAAACGGCCCGAGGTGTGGAGCGACGATCCGTCCGTACCGGCCGAGAAGCGCATGTTCCGCACGCCCGACGTATACGGCTATGTCACGGCCAACTGGGAGATAGCTCACTCGCTCAGGGCTGTGCTGGCCGGTACGCTCACGGGCCCGATGACCGTCCAGCACATAGCGGGGTCGGGCACCCCGGTCGACGTGGCCCGGCGCACCCCCGCGTTCTTCGACATGAGCGTCAGGCTGACCTGGACGCGGCGTGTGCTCGGCCGCGTAAGCTGCGAGCTGGGCGTAGGCGTGACCAATGTCTTCGACAGCTATCAGAGCGACTTCGACCGCGGCTATCTGCGCGACAGCGGCTACATCTACGGCCCATCGCTGCCACGGAGCCTGACAGCCTCTCTGTCCTTCTCGATCTGATATGAATACTGAAAGCAGGCGGGGACGCACAGGTGC
>OGNF01002549.1_pt1 | contig 13613 bp, 8 predicted proteins | sample 1573321 | NCBI WGS metagenome assembly OGNF01 (sample SAMEA2581911, study PRJEB24529) | metagenome | biome: Human gut stool | place: China | collected 2011
TTCGCAGACACACCCATCCTATTTTGTTAGCTCTTGTTTATACTATCTGATTAGTATATATTATTTCTTACGAGACTGTCCGTAGCGGTTCATGAACTTATCAACGCGGCCGGCAGTATCGACAAGCTTAGACTTACCAGTGTAGAACGGGTGAGAAGTGCTTGAGATTTCAAGTTTGATTACGGGATAAGTCTCACCTTCAAACTCGATGGTCTCATTGGATTTGCAAGTTGAACGTGAGAGAAACATGTCACCGTTGCTCATGTCCTTGAATACTACGGGACGATAGTTCTCGGGATGAATACCTTTTTTCATTTTGCTATAGCTTTTGTTTTATTTATCGTTTACTTAATCGTTTGGTAACAATTAGTGTAATGGTCTGTTTCGGGTGCAAATATACAACCTTTTTATTTTATAGACAAAGGTTTGTCTTGTTTTTTGGCAACTGCGAATAATCTTTTATCTTTGCAGTCATGAAAAGAAGTATTTTGATGTTAATGCTGTGCGGTTGCAGTTTTGTATCCGCTTTTGCACAGTCGATGGACAGTCTTTTTGTGCATATCCCCAATGAGGTTCTGCCGATGTTGGTGCGGAATACCCGTCTGGATATGCTGGATTTATATAATTGTGGAATGAAGGCCGAAGTGGAGAACGACTTTGGCGGCCGTGCTTGTCTGCTGCAGAAGGATAGCGTTCATCTGCTGGTGCAGACGAGCAATGTCAGCCGTTTGGAGTTGCGCGTTCTGCCTTCTGACGGAGATACCCTGTTGGGCTGTGTCCGGACGGTAGAGACGCCGGCAGCCTATAGCCAGGTGCAGTTTTTTACCCGCAATTGGAAGCCAGTTCGCAGTCCTTTGTCGGATGAGGTCGCGTTCAGTGCGTGCTGGAAACCCGCTGAGGATTTTTCCGATGACCGGAAAGAGGAACTGCGCAGGGCTTTGCTTCCGGCGCGTTACCTGGTTTCATGGCAGCAGAGTGCGGAAGGGCTGCCGGTGCTTTGTTATGAAGTGTCTGTAACGGGACTGATGTCCAAGGATGCGGAGGACGCGCGTCGTTGTCTGAAGTCCGCCAAGTGGGTGTGGCAGAAGAAGAAACTGGTGCGGTTGGAGGACTGATAAGTCCTTGAGTCGGGTTGTGCATACCTTTATCTTTTTATGGTTGGGGGCTTGTTTTGCGGGTTCACGACGCTGGGGGTGTGGAGCCGGAGTATTCTATATTCTGCTGAAAGATTTAAGGTCCCTTCGCAGGGGACTTTAGCGCACCATTATTGGTGCTGGACCGGAAGTTTTTTTATTAGAAATGTTGCGGAGTGATTTTCGGTGCAAAGAGCAAGTATTTGTTTTTGGTGCAGAAGGAAAGTCGGGTCGGATTCGGGCCGTACCGGAGGTGCGAATCCTTTTGAAAATGTGATGCAGCCGGGTGGCATCTGGAGTAGGCTTGTGCAAGAAAACGGAACAAGCGGTTTTCTTTCTTTTCGTCCAGTGGATTTTATTTATATTTATAGTGAAGGATATGGGGACAGCAGGAGTGAAATGAACAGACTGGGCCCTATGGGTAAATGCAGTGCGTAATCGCACGTGGAATGTGCGGTTCTGCACATTTTCATAGGTTGTAGATAATTCTTATTTTCCTGATTAATAATATCTTGTGCTTGTGGCATACTTTTTGAGAGAAAAACGGTATGATGCGGAAGGAAAAAGCGGCAGTCCGCCTTTCTTTGGGGCAAGTTTGAAGGTTGCGGCCTGTTTTGAATAAGGGCGGGTTGTTCCGATGAAGGCTATGCCGGGAAATGAGGCTGGGGATAAAAATTAAAACTATACAGGAAAATATGGATATACAACTAAAAAAGAAACCTTGGTTCGTGCGTTATCGTTACGCATTGGCGGGAGGCGTTGCGCTGGTGGGCTTGTTGGCATATGTACTCATTCAGACTGCTGGGCCGCGCCGCTTACGTGTGCAGCTCGACGAGCTACAGACAGCGCAGGCTGTTGAAGCCGATTTTCTGGAGTATGTGGATGTGGAAGGCGTGGTACAGCCGATCATGACCCTGATGGTGAATGCACGTGAAGGGGGTAACGTGGAACGCATTGTGGCCGAGGACGGACGACAAATGAAAAAGGGCGATACGATTCTGGTCCTGACCAATGCAACACTGATGTACGACATAGAAGACCAGCGTAATGAATGGGAGAAGCAGTGTATGACTTACCGCGAGCAGGAACTGGAAATGGAGCAGAAAAGTCTGACTCTGAAACAGCAAACGCTGAATGCAGAGTATGAATTGAAGAAAATCCGTAAGAGTTATGCACTGGAAAAGGAGGAGTATGATATGGGCATTCGCAGTAAGGCGCAGCTGGAGGTGGCAGAGGACGAATATCACTATAAGATGCAGTCCACCCGGTTGCAGCTTGAGAGCTTACGCAGCGATTCGGCGATGAATGTTATCCGCCGGGATTTGTTGAGTGCCGACCGTGCCCGTGGGCAAAAGGCGCTGGAGCGCAGTTTGCAGCGTATGGAGGATTTGGTGGTATGTGCACCAGCCGACGGACAATTAAGTTTTGTCAGTGTAACCCTCGGACAGCAGGTAGGAGTCGGGCAGCAAATTGCAGCCATCAAAGTGACCGACCGATTCAAAGTGCACGCATCGTTGAACGAATACTATGTTGATCGCATTACAACCGGTCTTCCGGCTACGATATCCTATCAGGGGAAAAAATATGCATTGCGTGTCAGCAATGTTGTTCCCGAAGTCAAAGAACGTTCTTTCGAAGTTGATTTTGTTTTTATGGGTGAGATGCCGGACAATGTCCGTTTGGGAAAAAGCTTCCGCGTACAGATAGAACTGGGGCAGCCGGAGAAGGCTTTGGTTCTTGCCCGGGGTAATTTTTATCAACAGACCGGCGGCCGTTGGATTTACAAACTTAACGCCGAAAAGACGCGGGCTGTGAAAGTGCCCGTCAGCATAGGTCGGCAAAATCCGGAGCAATATGAAATTCTGGAGGGATTGCAGCCCGGCGACTGGGTCATTATAACGGGATACGACCAGTTCGGCGATGTGGAGGAACTGGTCTTCTGAATTTGGTAAATAATTTTTAAGCGATAAAAACGATGATTTTACATTATCTTAAAATGGCTTTCCGCAACCTGATGAAGCATCGGGTGCAGAGTGTTCTGAGTGTCATCGGACTGGCCGTGGGCTTTGTCTGTTTTGCCTATTCATTGATCTGGCTCCGTTATGAACGGACGTTCGACAGTTTCCATCCGGATGCTGACCGCATTTATATGATGTATAAGAAGAACTTATTTGGTGATTTTCAGAGCGTCTGCTGTCCTTATCCTTTTGCTGCCACCATGAAAGAGCAGCTTCCGGAAGTGGAAGCAGCAACGGCTTTTTTCCCGCAGGCTGTTTCTTATAAAAAGGATGAATCTTTGGGATTTCTAAAGGCCGTTTCCGTTGATACGGCGTTTCTGGACCTCTTCGATGTGCGCATTCTGGCCGGCAGCCGCAGTTTTCTGCATTCTGACCGGGAAATCGCCTTGACTCCGACGGCTGCCCGCCGGCTTTTCGGTACGGATCAGGTATTGGGACGCACATTGGACCTGAGCAGTGGCGAAGAAAAAACGGTTACTGCTCTCGTATCGGAATGGAAAGGACATTCCAGTATTCCTTATGAATCGCTTGTCGGTATAGAACCCTATCGGAGGACGGATTGGAAGGCAGACATCTTTATGGTTTGTTTCCGGTTGCGCCAGGATGCCGATACAGCGGATTTCACCCGTAAATTACGGGGGGCTGATTCGGAAGTACCTGTGCGAAAAACGTCGGATTATGGTATTCGGCGCGCCATGTTCTCTGCGGAGCATCTGAACTTCTGTCCGATTGCGGAAAGCTATGAACTTCTTTTTAAGGATGAAGCCCAGATCCGGCAGACCTATATCCGTATGTTCGTATGGATTGGCGTGCTGGTTATGGTGATTGCGCTGGCAAATTATTTTTCTTTACTGGTGAATCAGATGATGAACCGTTCGAAAGAACTGGCCCTGCGTCTGATCAACGGTTCGTCGCGCCGGGGTCTGTTTGCCTTATTCGCAACCGAACTGATGCTGGTGCTTTCGGGCGGCGGTTTTATCAGTTTTCTGCTCATGGAATGGGCCGAAAAGCTGTTTCTGGAAATCTCTTACGTAAAGACAGCCTGGCTGCCCGAGGCCCTGGTCTACTTTTTCGGGGTGCTGCTTTGTTCCTTGCTTGTAGCTGGAACGATAATCGGTTATTATAGTCACAGGTCGCTGACCTTAGCCTTGCAGAGCCGTAAGGTTCCGGCCGGTTGGCGGATGAGTTTCGGGCGGATGAGCATGGCTTTCCAGTTGCTGGTTTCGCTACTGGTGCTCTTTTGTTTTTCCGTACTGTTCCGTCAGCTGACTTATCTGAGTCAGACTACGGATATCGGTTTTGAGCGTAAAGAACGTGCTACGATAGAAGTTTCGGAAGAGTTTATCGGTAATTTTCTGCACGATTTGCGGGCGCAGCCCTATATCCGGGAAGCCTCAGTGAGTGTCAGTACTTTGCTGCCTCAATCCAGTTATGGTACAATTACTTCAATGGACAGTCAAGGAAAGAGTATTACATTCGACTCGTTTGTCGTAGATGAAAATTTCCTGCGTTTTTATCATATTCCATTAAAGGACAGTTTGCAGTCGGAGGATGAGCAGCAATGTTTACTGACTGAGTCTGCCGCGCGTGAATTGGACGTTTGTGATGCGTTATTTGCGCGTGAATTGGACGGGCCGGATCTTGTCGGACAGTCATTTGCCGGTTATACCATTGTCGGCATTGTTCCCGATCTTTATACGAAGGCCCCCACCGTACCCGTAAAACCAACTGAGTTGAAGATTATACGGCAGGAAGATACTTATTCCAAAGATAAAGTTTTAATCCGTTATGATGAGCGTTATACCGAAGAATTAAAGCGTTTTGTTGTATCGTGGTTTCTTGAGCGAAAAACTTATGCCACGCTAAATATTGCGACAGAAGTTTACGACACTTATCTGGCTTCTGAACGTATGCTGATGCGTGTGTTGGGCGTGATGGCGGGCGTCTGTGTGCTGATCGCACTGTTTGGTGTGTATGCGCATGTTGTCCTGGCTTGTGAGCACCGCCGTAAGGAAATTGCTATCCGCAAGGTGAACGGAGCAACGGCCCGGCTGATTGTCCGTTCTTTCCTGAAGGAATATTTTCTGTTGCTTCTGGCGGCTTCGGCTTTTGCCTTTCCGTTGGGCACGATTGTCATGCAGCGCTGGTTGGAACAATATGTGCTTCGTGTTGGTTTGTCGTGGGCACTTTATGCCGGCATCTTCCTGCTTGTCTGGATTGTTATTATGGGTTGCATCGGGCGCAGCGTGTGGCGTGCAGCCCGTGAAAATCCCGCCGAGGTGATCAAGAGCGAATGAGGATGGCGATAAAATAAGCACGAATCAGTCTTGATTCGCTCTTGTTGTTCAAGACAAAATTCGATTTGTTATAAACAGGATTCTAAATGGATATTAAATAGAAAACAACGATGATTTTACATTATATTAAAATAGCTTACCGTAGCCTGATGAAATATCGGTTGCAGAGCGTTCTGAGCATTGTCGGATTGGCGTTGGGCTTTGTCTGCTTTGCCTTGTCGGTGTTTTGGGTACGTTACGAACAGACGTATGACAGTTTTCATCGTGATGCCGGCCGCATGTTTTTGTTAGGGCATACCAGCCTTTGGAAGGACAACCAGATTGACTGGGTGCATCATAGCTCTTTGGCTGAAGAATTGCGCCAGACATTTCCGGAGGTAGAGGAGGCCGTTGCGTTCGAATGCTGGAGAATCACTCTGAAGCGGTCGGAACACGATGCCGAGCAGGTATCCATGGGCCGTATCCGTACCGATTCCTTGTTTGTCCGTTTTTTTGATTTGAAACTTCTGGATGGCAGTTGGAGTTTTCTGAATGTGTCGGACGAGGTGGCTTTGACCGAGAGCGGAGCGCGCCGGCTGTTCGGGACGACGGAGGTCCTGGGGCGCGAGGTGTATTATGATGGCAAGGCTTACCGGGTTTCGGCGATTCTGCCAGACTGGGGTTCACATACCAATTTCCCCTTCTCTGTCGTGATGGGGATTGACCCGGCCGAGCGGGACAACCCTTTTTGGGGATCGAATTTTTATGTTTGTCTGCGCTTACGTTCCGGGACAGACGGGTCCGCTTTTGCCACACAGTTGAACCGTAAGCGTGATGCGCTCCGCCATGTACCCAAAGGAGTGGATGGCCAGACACCTGTTTACAGTCTTGAACCCTTGACGGATTGCCGTTACACCGTGTTTCAGAAGGAACATCGTGTTTCCGTATTCTATATCCGTCTGTTTGCCGTCCTGGGCTTGTTGCTGATTGTGTTGGCTTTGGTGAACTTTCTTTCCTTGTTGGTGTCGCGGATGCATTTGCGCCGGCGTGAGCTGGCTTTGCGTGTGGTTTGCGGCTCTGCCCGTAGCGGACTGGCGGGCCTGTTCCTTTCCGAACTGCTGTGGGTGCTGTTGGGGGCCGGTCTGTTGGGAATGCTTCTGGTGGTGCTGGTTGAGCGCCCCTTCTGCACTTTGGCGGAAATTGATGAGGGCATACGTAATCCCGTGGCAGGCTGGTTTTTGCTCCTGATTGCAGGGACGCTCCCGGTGGCCTGGGGCTTAATCGCATACTATTGTCGCCGCATAGCAGCCCGACAGTTACAGCCGGCCGCTCTGGTCAGTTCAGGCCGATTCACTTTTCAGCAGATGAGTCTGACCGTACAATTTTTCATCAGCGCGCTGGTACTCTTCTGCATGTCGTTCCTGTTGCTTCAGTTGCATTATCTGACTTATTCGGATTTTGGATTTGAACGCGAAGGGCGTGCCACTGTGAAATGTCACGGTTCGAAAACGCTGGAAGCGCATTTGGTGCACGAACTGCAGCGGCAGCCTTTCGTGTTTGAAGTGAAGCAACTGTTTTCATTGCTTCCACAAGTAAATACTGGCGGGATTTCTACGGATTCCTGGGAGGGAAAGGCGGCTGATGCTCCACCGCTGCACATGACAGCCATTCCCGGTGGGCAGGAGTTCATGGATTTCTACGGAATTCGGCTGTTGTCGGGGAATTATCTGTCCGAGCAAGGGGACAGTCTGGGGGTGATAGTCAATGAGACGGCAGTGCGGCGTTTGGGGATGGCTCAGCCTTTGGGAAAGAAAATTGATAAATGGACCATAGTGGGAGTTGTCCGCGATTTTCATGTGTCTGCTCCGACGGTTCCGGTGGAGCCGGTCATCTTCTTCGGGGACAAAGGTCCGGTTCAGTTGGGGACGAGCATCCTGGTACGTTTTGATGAATCCCGTACAGACCGGCTGAAGCATTTTGTCGATTCGGTGGTTCATGCAGAAGACCCGGGGACTTTCTGGGAAACGGTGACCGTGCGCGAAGCCTATGACAAGTATCTTTATTCCGAGCGCTCCATGCTGCGATTGCTGTCGGTCGTAGCCTTGGTCAGTGTCCTGATTACGCTGATTGGAGTCTTTGCTCATGTGTCCCTGGCGTGTGAGCGCCACCGCCGGGAAATCGCCATCCGTAAGGTCAATGGCGCTACGGCCGGCAGCATCTTCCGCTTATTCCTGAAGCACTATTTCGCTTTGCTTCTCTTGGCTTGTCTTGTGGCATTTCCGTTGGGGAGCATCGTCATGTGGCGTTGGATGGAGCGCTATGTGGAGCGTATGGCATGGCCCTGGTGGCTGTATGCCGTTATCTTTCTGGGACTTGGAATTCTCATCGTGTTGTGCATCTGGCGCAGCGTGTGGCGGGCAGCCAGCGAGAATCCGGCGGAGGTCATCAAGCGTGAGTGAGGCCTCTGTGTGGAGGGCAATTTTCACTTGGTAGTTTTGAAAAATCTAAAGTACTGACAGAAAAAACTGTCAGTACTTTAGATTTTTCTGTCGGTACTTTTGTTTCCGGCCTTGTTTGTGACGCAAAAAGGCTGCGGTGAACAGACAAAAGACGGGGCCTGCCGCATGGAGCCGATTGGGGGGGAGGAGGTTCCGAAACGGGATTTATGCGGAGCCGTTTCGTCTCATCTGTGCCATGACGGCCCTGATTTCTTCAAAGGAGTATTCCGGTGCGAGGCGATTGCGGAGTTCGGTCAGACCGAGCTGCGGGTCCCATGCTTCTGACGTGATGATGCGCCGGATGTCCTCGACTTTTTGCGGGGGGACAACTTCCTGAATATCGAGGTCGCCCTTCTCTATGCTTTCAAGGAGATGCTTCCAGATGGTCGACGGACTGTATTGGCGCAGGGCGCTGATTTCTTCAACGCTGTGGCCTTTGCGGAGCAGGTCGCAGGTCAGGTGCATGGACTCTTCTTTGGAAAGGCGTTTGGCCTTGCCGGTTTCGGGTTCTTCGGGTTGGTCCGGCATATGGGGAAACAGGGAAGGAAGTGTTGCAGTCTCGCTGGCTGCCAACTGTTCTTCGCTCAGATGGGCGTGGACGATTTCCAGAATCTCTTCTCCGTATTTTTCCAATCCTTTGTTGCCAAAGTAAGGCACGGCTTTCAGCATTTCCGCGCTTCGTGGTTGCAGGTTGGCAATGCCAATCAGCGCTTTGTTTTGCATGATGAGGTAGGCGGGCACCTGCTCCTTTGCGGCCCGTTGGGTTCGCCATTGGTGCAGGGCGTTGTAGAGTTCCGGGTGTCTGATTTCGGCCGGCACTGTCAGTTTTTCACGCTGGCGGGCAGACGGGGAATTGTCTTTGCCGGCTTTCTTGCTTTCCTTGGTCTCCGAGGCTGTCAGGCCGGCGGAAACAAGTGTCCTTTGTTTCTGGTAGTCGGCTGTGTGGAAGCCAGTTTCTGCCACGTAGGCCAGCAGGTGTTGCTTTTGGCGGAGCGATTGCTGGAGTTGTTCGAACAGGGAAGCTGTGCGTTTCTTGATTTCTTTGTTGTCCGTGGGCAAGAGGGTGTTGTCGGTCAGGTTGACCAGCGGTTGGAGCTGCTCGCGAAAATAGGCGGCACCGCCTTCGATTCTTTTCAGGAGCGGCGCGGGGATATTGGCATCCACCGCATTGTCCTGTTCCATCGTCTGGTGGCACTGTGCCTGGAACTTCCGGGCAATCGCGATTATCTTTTCGTTGAGGATGGGCATGAATGCGCTGTATTGGGCCAGCGTTTGTGGATAAAGCAACCGGAAGCATTCTTCCAGTAGCATGATGAATGCCTGCAGATGATGACGGACGGGAGAGAAGTCGAAGAGGTCGTCGATGAGGTGGAGATTGTGCTGCCGGCACAGGCGCTCGATGCTGTCGGGAGTGATGTGCTGTTGTTCGATTTGTTCGTTGAACAGACGGATGGCCTGGTCCTGTATGATGGCGGAAGGCGGAATCGGTGAACTCAGCACTAGTCCCTCCAGCGTTTTGCAACGGCTGAGTGCCACATAGGTCTGCCCGTGTGCAAAAGCCGAATGGGCATCGATAATCGCGTGTTCGAAAGTAAGGCCCTGACTTTTGTGGATGGTTATGGCCCAGGCCAGTTTTACGGGATACTGACGGAAGGTTCCTTCCACCACTTCTTCGATTTCCCGTGTGTTTTCGTTGAGTGCATAATGGGTGTTTTGCCAGATTTCCGGTTCAAGCTGGATTTCAATGTGGCGGTCGGCAGTGCGCACAACGCATTGGTTGTCACTGATGCCTACTACTTCTCCCAGTGTGCCGTTGAAGTAGCGTTTTTCCATGTCGTTCTTGACAAACATGACCTGAGCTCCCCGCTTCAGCGTCAGCACTTCTTCGGTCGGGAAAGAGTATTCGGGAAAGTTGCCTTCAATCCGGGCGCGGAAAATGTAGGTCTTTTCCTGGATATGCGCCAACTCGGTTTCGTTGATTTGCTGTGCCTGACGGTTGTGGGTGACCAGACGGATGTAATTGTCTTCGGCGCGGGGCTGGAAATTGCTGATGTATCGTTGGTTGAGTTCCTCCAGGACAGAGGCATCGGCCTGATGGCTGCGGATGCTGTTGAGCAGGCGGAGGAAACGGGGGTCGCTTTGGCGATAGACGGTTTGCAGTTCGATGGTAATGTAGCGGGTCTTTTGCAGGGCATGGCTGCAGAAGAAGTAGGGACTGTCGTAATAGGGGCGGAGCAGTTCCCAGTCCTGCTCCTTGGCGACGGGCGAAAGTTGTTGCAGGTCGCCAATCATGAGCAACTGCACACCGCCGAAGGGGAGAGAGCGGTTGCGGTATTGTCTGAGAACGGCATCAATCTGGTCGAGCAGGTCGGCACGCACCATGGATATTTCATCGATGACAATCAGGTCCAGACTGCGAATCAGTTGGATTTTCTTTTTTCGCAGTTTGAAGTTCATTTTCTTGTAGTTGTCCTCGGGGATGAACGGCGCAAACGGCAGTTGGAAAAAGGAATGGATGGTGGTGCCGCCGGCATTGATGGCGGCGATGCCCGTGGGGGCCAGAACCACCATGCGCTTGGGCGCGTCCCTTTGCAGTTCGCGCAGGAATGTAGTTTTTCCTGTTCCTGCTTTTCCGGTCAGGAACAGGTGGGTATCAGTAAATTCTATGATTTGTCTCGCGCGTTCGCGTTCGGCATTGACGGCTTCGGGATGGCTCATGTTTGTGATAAATGAAGAGGAGGGAGTGCACAATTCGGATTAGTGGGTGGCGTCAGGCTTCAGGCTGCGTGGCGGCTTTTGAAAGTTCCCCCGCGAGGGCGCGTAAAGCTGCGCGGGCAGGTTTGCCTGTTTCGGTCTGCGGCAACCGGTCTACGCGGAAGATGTGTTTGGGACATTCTGTGCCGCGCAACATTTTTCGGCACAGGGTGGCCACCGTCTGTGGGGTCAGTTCGCCGGTATAAAGCAGGGTGACGGCTTCTCCGAACTTAGGATCGGGAAGAGAGGTAATCCGAAAGTCTACGGGCAGTGTGGCTAACTGATGCTCCAGCTGTTCAATTTGCAGTTTCAGCCCCCCGCTGCAGATGACGTTGTCTATTCTGCCCAAAAGAGTGAATCCGCCGTCGGCATGGAGGACTGCACGGTCGTGGGTGGCAAGCGGCTGAGGGCAGATGTCGGGCGCTTCGATAACAAGGCAGCCTTGCTCGTTGAGCGAAAGGGTAACTCCCTCCAGCGGATGATAATGTTCTGACGCATCCGGTCCGTTGAGGCGGCGCAGAGCGATGTGTGAGAGCGTTTCCGTCATGCCGTAGGTGCTCCATACCGGATTGGGGAAGTTTTCCAGTTCTTTCTGCAGTTCGTTGGAGATGGAGCCTCCGCCGATAATGAGACATTTCACCTGTTTGAGCAGATGGCGTTCCCGGGGATTTTTTAAGGTTTCGTAGACCTGCATCGGAGTCATGGCCACGAAGTGGGGCGACTGGTAGAGGCGGGCCAGCGGGCGGGCGCATGGGGCAACGGTGATGAGCCGCAAGCCGCACACAAAAGCGCGGACGGCCATCATCTTTCCCGCGATGTATTGAAGTGGCATACAGAGCAGGGCGCTGTCGCTGTTCTTTATCTGCAGGAACCGGCAGGTATGTGTGGCGCTGGCCGTCATTCTGCTTTTTTCCACCCATAAGGGTTTGGGAGTACCTGTTGAGCCGGAAGTGTGTACCTGAATTACTTCCGATGCGCTTTCCCATTCGGTGCGGAATTGTTGCAGTTCAGCCTTGAACCGGCGCTCTTCTGCAGAGGTGGCCCATAGTTGTTCACCTTCAATTTGTAATCGTGTTTCCGGGAAGTTGTCGGTGAAAAGTTGTCCGGTTCCCAGCCCCTGATGGCGTACGGTATCGGACAACTTAACGGGGCTTGAGGCGTCGTGTACGGAAATCAGGCCACGGGTGGAGATTTCAGCATACCATTGCGCGATGGCATTGAGCCCGACATTACTTTCCAAAGCGCTTGTCACCCAGAACGGAATGTTCATGGTTTGCGCCTCACGAATCCATTCCTCGGCACCATGAATGCCGCCATGAAGTGAGGGCTTGAGGATGATGTACTGAGGGCGGATGGTTTGCAGCAGTGCCCGTTTGTCTTCGGGGCGGTTGATGCCAATCAGTTCTTCGTCAAGTGCAACGGGCAGTGGAGATAGGCGGCAGATTTCGCGCATGGCTTCCCATTGGCCGGCGCGGATGGGCTGCTCGATGCTGTGAATGTCGAATTGCGCCAGTATCTCCAGTTTTTGCAGGGCTTCTTCGGGGCTGAAGGCTCCGTTGGCGTCCACGCGCAACTCCACCTGTTGGCGGGGATAGCGCTCCCGGAGCCGGCGGAGAAGTTCCACTTCCTGTTCGAAGTGGATGGCACCGATTTTGATTTTTATACAGCGGAAACCTGCTTTCAACTTGGTTTCCATCCGTTGCAACATTTCTTCGTAGGAACCCATCCAGACCAGTCCGTTGATGGGGATGCCTGTTTCTCCGCGGGTGAAAGGATTATTGAACAGGCTCAGATAATCTCCTTGAAAAGAAGCCTTCCAGGATAGCCAGGCAGTTTCCAGTCCGAACAGCATGGAAGGGTAGTTGCGCAAAGCTTCATGGTCGATGACCTGTTCCTGCTGTAACTTTTTACAGAACCCCCGGAGCAGGTTTTCATATTTCTGTTCCGGGAACGCATCGCAGCTGAGGTCTGGCAGCGGGGCGCACTCTCCAATTCCAATCTGTTGCGGATATTGTGGCGATGTGATAATGACGTACCACGACCGGCGGGTGAGATAGACACCACGTGAGGTACCGGCCGGCTGTTTGAAATGGAGCAGGCGCGGTACAATTTCTATACGTAAAGACGGGATATACATGTTTGGGGAAAGGATGGGAACGTGAAACCGAGGAAAAGTATGTCGTAACGGAACTTCCTCTTAGGGAAATTTGGGGTATTTCTTGAAATCGGGTTTGCGCTTTTCGAGGAAAGCACGGCTGCCCTCGTGGGCTTCATCCAGCATGTAGTAGAGCATGGTGGCATCGCCAGCCAACTCTTGGATTCCGGCTTGACCGTCTAGCTCGGCGTTGAGGCCTGCCTTGATCATACGGAGGGCAAGCGGGCTGAGCAACATCATTTCTTCGGCCCATCCGACATATTCGTCTTCAAGCTTATCCAAAGGTACGACCTTGTTCACGAGACCCATGTCGAGTGCTTCCTGTGCATTGTATTTGCGGCAAAGAAACCAAATTTCACGTGCTTTCTTTTGGCCGACGATGCGAGCTAAATAGGATGAACCGAAACCTGCGTCGAAACTCCCCACACGAGGACCCGTCTGTCCGAATATTGCGTTTTCAGAAGCAATCGTCAGGTCGCAGACCACATGCAACACATGCCCGCCACCGATTGCAAAACCGTTTACGGCAGCGATCACCGGTTTTGGAATCGAGCGGATTTGCTTTTGTACATCGAGTACATTTAACCGTGCCACACCATCTTTACCGATGTAGCCGCCGTGACCTTTCACATGCATATCACCTCCAGCACAGAAAGCCGTGTCTCCGGCTCCTGTCAGCACGACAACATTGATATCCGGTCGTTCACGGCAGATATAGAGAGCATCGCTCATCTCCGTCGTCGTTCCGGCTCTTATCCTGCAATACCGGCTCAAGGGAC
>OGNF01002553.1_pt1 | contig 13602 bp, 12 predicted proteins | sample 1573321 | NCBI WGS metagenome assembly OGNF01 (sample SAMEA2581911, study PRJEB24529) | metagenome | biome: Human gut stool | place: China | collected 2011
GAATCCGAACTGTTCGTTGATAAGGCTCTGATAACGGATGCAACGGATAGCCTCGGCTTTCTCTTCCATTTCCTGATTGAAACGGCGTTGCATCTCGTTGGCAGGTTCGGCATAGATGACTATGCCGAGGGTCTCGCGGCGCGTCATCTTGTTGGTGTGAGGATTGCGTATCGCCGGATAATAATCGAGGTAGAGCGATACTTTTCCTCCGACATACGGACGACGACGGAGGAACACTTTAGTGCAGGTGTTTGTCATTGCTTTTATGGGTTTGATGGTTGAAAATCAGTTGCAAATGTAGCGGGAGAAACAAAGGGGAACAATGCCGTCTCAGGCGGTTCCAATGTTTCTCAAAACCGTCTCCACTGGCTAAATCTCCGGAGAACCAAGCAGAGAATCAAGCTCAGAGCGGAGTATCAGCGTGTATTTGCCTTTCTTCTCACGGGTGATGTTGTGGTACTTCAGATAATGGTGAAGCTGGTCACGAGTCAGATTATATTTCGCCATCGCTTCGGGATAGGTGAAATATTCCGGCTCCTTTGGTGCCACCTGACATTTCGCCAAATCGAAATGATATTTGGAGTACATCACATAGTTTCCCTGTTTCTTCTTCGGAATACCTTCCTTCGACACGAGAGTATAGATGGCAGACAGTGTCATGCCGTACTTGGCCTGAATATCCGCTACGGTGTACCATTCTGATATTTCTTTCTTCGGCTGTTGATTGGCAAAATAGCGGTCGACATGGCTCCGACTCCAGAGCGTTTTACCCCGGCTTTGCGTCTTAGGCCAGCCCTCGCGCTCCGCAATCTTATACATTCCCGAATTGGACACACCGTATTTCTCCTGCACCTCCTTTGAGGTGTAGAACTGGGTAATGGGTTCTTTCTCTTTGGTGGAGTGCATCTTGTATTGGTGTGTACCTTCAAAAAGAGAATTAAGGCTTGCTCGGCTTATGAGCGTCTTGCCCTTGAATTGGAAACAGGGGATAGAATTTGATGCAAGATAATTGTAGATGCTCCTTCGGCTTACTCCTAATAGTTGAGCGCATTGACTCGGAGTCATAAAAGGGCTTTCATCAACATTCTTCGGTTGGAAGGCTTTCGCCTGTTCGCTGGCTACATGTTCCTTCCTTTTGGCATCTTTGTAGGCGTGTTCGGCACAACGCTTGGAACAATACCGCGTTGTGCATTTGCGAGCGATGAATTTATTGCCACACCACTCGCAAGTTTTGGTGATTTCAATAGTGCTACTCATCCTTATTTACGTTTTAGTTCTGTTAATATTCTGTTAAAAGTGTGCAAGCGCGTGCAATGGTGTGCAACCATGTGCAAATTGTCCACGACCTTGCTGCACGCATTGACGGGATTGACCGATTTGCTACAAATCGGGTACAAAAACACAGGTAAAAAGGGGTGAAAAGCGGTTATATTGCAGTATAGGCACGAAAAAAGTCGCCCGATAACGAGCGACTTTTCAATGTTTTACACCAGATGGCACCAGTTGTCACCAAAAGGCTACTTGCCGATGCAGAAGCGGGTGAAGATGGAGTGGAGGAGGTGGGGGGTGGTGATGGCGCCGGTGATCTCGGCGAGGTGGTGGAGGGCTTCCCTGGTGTCTTGCGCTACGAAGTCGGCCGAGAGGCCGGATTCTATGCCTTCCCTGGCTCGCTCAAGACTGTCGGCGGCGGCTGTCAACCCTGCCTGGTGACGGGCGTTGGTCACTATCAGTTCGGCGTCGGGGTTGTGGTCGCCGCTGGCTGCCGTTTCCATCAGACGCTCTAATTCTTCTATTCCCTCTCCTGTCTTGGCAGAGATACACAACACATCCAATTCATTCCCTGTCTTTGCAGAGAGCCCTGACACTGCTATCTCCTCCCCAGTTATTATCTGCACTGAGGCGAGGGCGCGGGATTTCTGCTCGGGCGATACGTCGCTTTTGCTTATGACCACGATGTGGTGGGCCTGAGGGTATTGCGCCATCTCTCCTATGGCGGCTTTCACGCGCTCTTCGGTGAGTTCTTTGGGGTCAAGGAGCCAGAGGATTATGGCGGCTTGGGAGAGTTTTGCCCTGGCCCGCTGGATGCCCTCCTTCTCGAGGGGGTCGGGGGTGTCGCGCAGGCCTGCGGTGTCGAAGAAGCGGAAGAGTATGCCCCGGATTTCGGCTGTGGCCTCGATGATGTCGCGGGTGGTGCCGGGGATTTCGCTCACAATGGCACGGTCGTCGTGGAGCAATGCGTTGAGGAGCGTGGATTTACCGGCATTGGGTCGTCCTGCTATCACCACAGGCACACCCTCCTTGATGGCGCGTCCGGCGGCATAGGAGTCGGCCAGACGGCGCAGACGGGGTATGATGTCGTTGCAGAGTTGCGTAAGTTTCTCTCTGGAAGCGAATTCCACCTCCTCTTCGGAGAAGTCGAGTTCGAGTTCGAGGAGGGAACAGAGTTGGATGAGGTCATCTCGCAGGGAGTCGATATATTTGGAGAAGCGGCCGGTGGTCTGAGAGGCTGCGAGACGATGGGCGGCACGCGAGGATGCTTCGATGAGGTCGGCGATACCTTCGGCCTGGGCGAGGTCGATCTTGCCGTTCACGAATGCGCGGCGGGAGAATTCCCCGGGACCCGCGGCTCGTGCACCGAGCGAGCAAAGACGCTGCACCAAAGCCTGCTGAATCCATTTCGAACCGTGTACAGAGATTTCCACTACATCCTCGCCGGTGAAAGATGCCGGCGCGCGGAACACGGTTGCTATGCCCTGGTCGAGGGGCAGGCCGTCGGCGTCAGTGATGGTGCCGTAATGCACGGTGTGCGACCGCGCATCGCGAAGCGGTTTTCCTTTCCACGCCTTATCGGCGATGGCGATGGCGTCAGGGCCTGAGATGCGTATCACGGCGATGCCGCCCATTCCGTGGGGTGTGGCGATGGCGGCGATGGTGTCGGTCGATTCCCCCATATATGCCTCCTGCGGAGTTAGTTGTGTGCGTTCCATTCCTTGAAAGATGCTTTTGACTCCACCTCATTCTCGATGTCGTCGGGAAGATTGTAGAAGAAGTCGTAACCGGTGATCTGCTCTACCTCGTCGACTGTCATCGAATAGCTCTGCATGTTGCCCGGGGCGGTCATGTTGGGGTATACAAAACCGATGGCTCGGGGCTTGTCGAGTGCAGGAGCGAGCAACACCTTGAAGAATGCGGATGGCACCCTCACTCCGGCCTCGCCGATGCGCTGCGTATCGGATTTCTCATAGATCGGTCCGGCCACAATCACTATGAGTGAGTCGCGTCGAGCCCACTGGCGCTCCTTCTCCTCAAGTGTTTTCCAGGCGCCTGCGTTGAGGGCATGGTCCTGGGGGCATATGTTGGCGAGCACGAAGCAGTCTTCCATTGCGGTCTGACTCCATTTCTGGTCGGCGGCGGGACACATGTGTCCGCGGTCGAGACCGGAGCGTTTGTAGTCGTCGGTGGTGGGACACCCCTCGAGCTCCTCATCCTGCCAGAATTTGTTGGAACGCCCCGCTTCCCCTTCTGTTTCGCTGCCGAGAAGTTCCCATGCCACCCAGTTGGGCGTGTGGTTGTCGGCGTTGAAACTTACGCGGAAGCCATCATAATCCTTCTCCTCGCAGGGGAGCGAACCGGGCGTTTTCACGCGGTCGAGATTCTGATACTTAACGCCTTCCGAACCATGTCCGGAGGCAATCTGTTCCGACTCGGCTGCCGCAGCGCCGTGGGCTGTTTCTGCATTCGAGCGGGCATAAAGGAAGAAGCCGGCGCCGATGAGCAGGACAAAGAATATGATGAGTAAAACCGGTTTTTTCATTGTGTGCGTTGATTGGTAAGGCAAAATTAATCAATATCGGCGGGAAAATTCAACTTTTTTAATTATTTTTGCAGTGAGAAAAGGGGGGATTGACCACGGGGCAAGGATGAACATACCAAAAATCTGATATTATGACAGTGACCGAACGATTTCTCGACTACGTGAAATACGACACGCAGAGCGATGAACTTACCAACATGACTCCGTCGAGTCCCGGGCAGATGGAGTTTGCCAAATATCTGAAGGCAGTGCTTTTAGGGATGGGTCTTGAGGACGTCACCCTCGACGACAACGGCTATCTTTTCGGCACACTTCCCGCCAATTGCAAGAATGCCAATGTGCCGGTGATCGGATTCATAGCGCATATGGACACGAGCCCCGACATGTCGGGCCGCCATGTGAATCCGCGCATCGTAAAGAATTACGACGGCAAGGAGATTATCCTCAATGCCGAGCAGGATGTGAAGCTTACGCCTGAGGATTTCCCCGAACTTCTCGACTATCTTGGCGAGGACCTGATCGTTACCGACGGCACCACGCTTCTCGGCGCCGACGACAAGGCAGGCATCGCAGAGATAATCTCGGCCGTGGCCTATCTGCAAGAACACCCGGAAATCAAGCACGGCAAGATCCGTGTGGGCTTCAATCCCGACGAGGAGATTGGCCTGGGCGCCCATAAGTTTGACGTAGAGAAATTCGGTTGCGACTGGGCCTATACGATGGATGGCGGCCATGTGGGCGAGCTGGAATATGAGAACTTCAACGCAGCCTCAGCCAAGGTCACCATCAAGGGCCGCAACGTACACCCCGGCTATGCGAAGCACAAGATGATCAATTCCATCCGGGTGGCCAACAATTTCATCACGATGCTTCCGCGCTGGGAGACTCCGGAGCACACCGAAGGCTACGAAGGCTTCTACCATCTTGTAGGTATCGAGGGCTCTGTGGAGCAGACCGTTCTCACCTACATCATCCGCGACCATGACCGCGCCCGCTTCGAGAGCCGCAAGCGCGAGATCGAGCATCTCTGCCGCAAGACCAATATGGAATTCCCCGGCTGCTGCTCAGCGGAGATCAAGGACCAGTATTACAACATGCGTGAGAAGATCGAGCCGGTGATGCACGTGATCGAGATTGCCGAGCAGGCCATGCGCGACTCCGGCGTCGAACCGCGTGTTCAGCCCATCCGCGGCGGTACAGACGGTGCCCAGCTCTCCTTCAAGGGACTCCCCTGCCCCAACATCTTCGCCGGCGGCGAGAACTTCCACGGGCGCTTCGAATATGTGCCAATCTCCTCAATGGAGAAGGCCACAGATGTCATTGTCAACATTTGTCGTCTCGTGTGTGAGCGTGCGAAATAAGCATTCCCCTACAAAATGAAATCATCTTCACCCCTGTCATGAAAGAGGGACGAATGATAGTGATCACAGGGCCGACTGCCTCAGGCAAGTCGGCCCTTGCCGTAAGGCTTGCTGAGCGTTTAGGCACGGAGATAATTTCGGCCGACAGCCGCCAGATATATAAAGGTTTGCCGATAGTCACCGCGCAACCCACTGCTGAAGAGCGAGCGCATGTACATCACCATCTCATCGACATTCTTCCTCTCGACGCCTACTACAGTGCTGCCGAATTTGAGCGAGATGCGCTTTCCATTGCCACGCGATTGATAGAGGAGCGTGGCACAGTCGTTGTGTGTGGAGGGTCGATGATGTATATTGATGCGCTCTGCCACGGCATTGATGATCTTCCCACAGTTCCCGATGACATCCGCCAGACACTAAAAGAGGAGCATCAGAGGCAGGGGGATGAATGGCTGCGGGCCGAGCTTGAGAGGCTCGACCCGGAATATTATGCGAAGGTGGATTTATGCAATATGAAGCGCGTGTTTCACGCCGTGGAGATAATCCGCGCGGCAGGCTGCAGCTATACGTCGTTGCGCACCGGCCGTCGCCGCGAGCTCCCCTTCCGTGTGGAGAAATACATGATAGCGATGGAGCGCCCGGAACTGTTCGACCGCATCAACCGGCGCGTGGACGCCATGGTGGCGGCGGGGCTGGAGGAGGAGGCGCGGAGTGTCTGGCCGCTGAAGGGGCTCAATTCGCTCAATACGGTGGGGCTCAAGGAGATGTTCGCCTGGTTTGAAGGTTCTATGGAGCGCATCGAGGCCATAGAGCGCATTAAGAAGAATACGCGCGTCTACGCCAAGAAGCAGTTCACCTGGTTCAAGCGCGACCCAGAAATCATTCCTCTTCGCCCGACCGACGAATTGTATTGATCGGGGTCTCCTTGTCGGGAGTCATGGGAGCAGGAGAGTCGGCGGTCATGTCGGCCACTTTCTTCTTTTTCTTCTTGCGCTTGCTGATGGGGTCGAAGCCCTTGCCATATACGCCGTTCACATTGCCCTGCGAGATAAAGGCGTTCTCATCGATCGACTTGATGATACGGAAGATGGTCACCGACTCAATCTTGCGGCACCACACCATCAGGATTTTCACGTCATGCTTCGAATACCATCCCTGCCCGTCGAGCACCGTGACGCCGCGGTGGGCGATGAGGTTCACCTGGTCGGCAATCTCTTTCCATTTCGCGGAGAAGATGATAAACTGCGTGGCCTGACGGTTGGTATTGACGATATTGTCGGCGATGTAGGAATAGATGAAGATGGTCACCCAGCCATAGATGATTCTTGGGAGAGTGGCCTGCACGCGGGCCTCGAGGTCGCCATTGAAGGGGAGGAAGAATGTGAGGGCCACGATTGTCATGTCCACAATCATCAGGATTCGGCCGATGCTCACATTTGAGACCTTTGTCACCATTGCGGCCACGATATCGGAGCCGCCGGATGTGCCGTTGTGGATATATGTGGTGCCGATTCCGAGGCCGCAGAGGATGCCTCCGAGCACGACGCTCATGGCGGTGTCGGCAAGGAGCGGCGGATGGGAAATGAAATATCCCTCGAGCAGGCCCACGAATACGGAAGCCACGGTGGCGCCATAAATGGTGCGGATGGTGAATTCGCGCCCCAGCATCTTGTAGCCGCAGATGATAAGCATCAGGTTGACGCTATACATCGTGACCGACACAGGAATAAACTGTCCGCTGGCGAAATATACCAGGGTGCCGAGACCCGCCATGCCGCCGATCACAATACTGTGAGGAAGGATGAAGGCGCAGAAGCCTAACGCATAGACAAAGAGGGCCACGAGAATCACGGCGTAGTCTTTGCCTGTGGAAATCACTTTCTGATAATTTTGCTTAGTCATTGTGTTTGAAACCCCCGCAAGGGGTCGGAGTTCGATGATATTTGATTCGTGGGCAAAATTAATGAAATATTTCAATATTACGATTCATTTCTGTAATTTTTTCTAACTTTGCAATCGAGATTGTCCGGGAAGAGGGGATTGAGGGTGATATATCTGACTGAAACGACAAAAAAGGAACGTTATGAACATAAGGATGATTGCGGCAGGTGCCGCACTGGCAGTAGGGACGCTGGCCATGCAGGGAGCGGATTTCTTCAGCACCGAGCGTTGCGCTAATTTATTTGACTTCGGGGTGCGCCTGGGGATCAACACCACCAACCGCACCATAAGCGACGATGCCTTCCCCGATGCCCATCATCATGAGAACTGGGGACTTGGCATGAACGTGGGTGTGGTGGCCTCGCTCAATATCCGCGACTACCTCGCCATCCAGCCCGGCTTTTTCTATGAGTATCGTTCCGGCACGTTCGACATCATGGGCACCCGCGCCGGCTCGGGATATGAGGACACAGGCCTCCAGATTGCCCAAGCCGGCAAGCGCACTAGCCATAACTTCACCATCCCGGTGATGGCCGTGTTCCGCTTCAACCTCACCGACAATATCCGCTGGAATGTGGAGGCTGGCCCCTATGTGTCGTTCGTTTTCTCCGACAATATGGAGAATAAATATGTGATGTCGTCGGCGCCGGCTTCCGACTATTCGCCCCTCTTCTATTCGCAGCCTGCCCCTGTGGACTTCGGCATCAAGATGGGAACGGGCTTGCAGCTCTTCAGCCACTACTGGATTGGCTTCCACTATATGGCCGGCTGCCTCGACGCCTGGGAGCGCCAGGATTTAGGCGGGTTCGACAAGACCTTCGGCGGAGTGACCAAAGGGTGGACCTTCTCCATCGGCTACGATTTCTAAGGCCGGATTTCCAATAAGTATTTCAGAAAAGCGGCTGGTTTATCCCCAGAAAAGATAGGCCACTGCCACGGCTGCCACTGCGCCGGTGATGTCGGCAAGGAGTGCGTAGCCGGCGGCATAGCGTGTGCGCGACACACCTACCGAACCGAAGTAAACGGCAAGGATATAGAAGGTGGTGTCGGTGCTTCCGCGCACTGCCGCTGCCAGTTTGCTGACGAATGCGTCGGCGCCGTTGGCCTTCATCACGTCGAGCATCATGGCGCAGCTTCCCGAACCGCTCAGGGGCTTCATCAGCATCGTGGGAAGCGCGCCCACCCATTGCGTGTCGAAACCGAGCCATGCCACGAGCGTCTCCACCCAGCCTGTGAAGGCATCGAGCGCACCGGAAGCACGGAACATCCCGATGGCCACAAGTATGGCCACAAGATAGGGGATAATCATCACGGCTGTCTTGAATCCCTCCTTGGCGCCTTCTATAAACACGTCATACACCCGGAGCTTCTTCTTCACGCCCGCGCCGATGAAGGCGATGATTACACTGAATAGCAGGAAGTTAGCCGCAAACATACTGTAAGTCTGCACCTTGTCGGCTGGAAGGGAGGCGAAAAACCAGCTGACGCCGGCCACAAAGAGGGCGATGCCGCCAAGCCATGCCCAGATCACGCGGTCCATCCTGATATGCTGCTTGATGCATAGCGCCGAGAGCCCCACGAGCGTGGCGATGGCTGTGGCGATGAGTATGGGGATGAAGATGTCGGTGGGATTGGAGGCGCCACCCTGCGCGCGATACATCATGATGCTCACCGGAATCAGGCAGAGCCCGGAACTATTGAGCACAAGGAACATAATCATGGCGTCGGTGGCGGTATCCTTCTTATCGTTGAGGGTCTGCATCTCCTGCATGGCCCGCAGGCCCATCGGGGTGGCGGCATTGTCGAGGCCGAGCATATTGGCGGAGATGTTCATGAATATTGCGCCCATTGCGGGATGCCCCTTGGGGATTCCCGGGAAAAGGCGGGAGAAGAAGGGTGAGATGAGCCGGCCGAAGAATTCAATCACTCCTCCCCGCTCCCCTACCTTCATGATGCCCATCCATAGCGTGAGGACGCCGGTAAGTCCCAGCGACACCTCGAAGGCGAAAGCCGCCTGGGAGAAGGAGGCGTTCATTACCTCGCTCCATACCTCGAGGTCGCCGAAGAAGAGCGTGCGCCCAAGTGCCATCAGGAATGCGATGGCGAAGAAGGAGATCCAGATCCAGTTGAGCACCATATTATATAGGTGTCAGGTCAGAATTTGCGGATACCCATGATTTCGCGCACGTCGCGGAGCGTGTCGGCTGCAATGGCACGGGCCTGCTCCTCGCCGCGGCGCACCACCTTCGAGAGGTATTCGTCGTTGCTGCGGATGTCGAGGATGCGCTCGCGGATGGGGAGCGTCACCTTGAGGATATCCTCGGCGAGCTGCTTCTTGAGGTCGCCGTAGCGGATGGAACAGTCGGCATAGGCATCCTTGAAATGCTGCAGGGTGTCGGGGGTGGACACGAGCTCCATCAGCGTGAAGAGGTTCTTGATCGGTTCCGACACCTCCTGATTTGGCACCTTGGGCCCCTCGTCGGTCACGGCGCGCATCACCTTCTTGCGGAGCGTCTTCTCATCGTCGATAAGATAGATGCAGTTGCCCTCGCTCTTGCCCATCTTTCCGGAGCCGTCGAGACCGGGCACCTTCACGGCCTGTCCGCCGAAGTTGAAATTCACCGGTTCGCCGAAATAATCGGTCTTATAGAAGGAGTTGAAGCGGCGGGCGAAACGGCGTGTGAGCTCGAGATGCTGTTCCTGGTCCTTGCCCACGGGCACATAGTCGGCATGGTGGATAAGGATATCCACGGCCATGAGGGTGGGATATGTGAGCAGGCCGGCGTTGACGCGCTGGTTGGTCTGGTTGCCTATGATGTCCTTCTCAATCTCGTCGGAGTCCGACTGGATGCCGAGCGCCTTGCGTGCCTTGTCCTTGAAGGAGGCGGTGCGCATGAGTTCGCCGATGCCCACATGCATGTTCATCAGCAGATACATCTCCGCGATTTCGGGCACATCGCTCTGCACATATATTATGTTCTTCTCCGGGTCGAGACCTGCGGCGAGGTATTCGGCGAGGATATCCTTCACATTCTCGTGGAGTTGCTTGGGATCGGGATGCGTGGTGAGGGCGTGGAGGTCGGCCACGAAATAGCGGCAGTCGTAATCATCCTGCATGCGCACGAATTTGCTCAGCGCGCCGAAGTAGTTGCCGAGATGGAGATTGCCTGTGGCGCGGATACCGCTGAGCACCACTTTCCGTTTATTTTCTTTATCGCTCATATCAAGTCGTGTTTAGAATACAAAATTACGAAAAAAAAGAGTGTGAATTACACTTATTTGAAAAAAAAGTTGTTTATATTTAAGGAATGTTGAATGCAAGGGGGGGGGAGCAGTTCCACGACTTTGGGTGGTGGAGTACCCTCTATGCCTTTTACTAAACTTATAAACTTCAAGTTGAGCTTGCGAAACTTGAGTAATGATTAAATATAAATGATTCGGAAAGTATCCATATTGTTGATTATGATGTTGGTGGCGCTTGCCGGCAATGCGGGCGCGCCGCAGAAGGAACAGGACCATAAAGATGAGAAAAGCAGTATAAAGAAAGTGCTTTTCATCGGGGATTCGATGACCGGCTGGCTTGCCGAGCGCCTGAACGCCTATGGTGAGGAGAATGGGTTTGAGGTAGCCACAGTAGTTTGGGATGGCAGCACGATACAGAAGTGGGGTTCAAGCCCTCGCCTCAGCAAGATCATCACGCAGCAAGATGCCGACGCTATTTTCGTAAGCCTTGGCATGAATGAACTTTTTGAGGTAAATCCGGAGAAACGACTTGCTACATCGGTCAATAAGATCATGTTGGCCGCCGGCGACACACCGGTAATTTGGGTTGGTCCCCCATCATGGCCGGGCCACAAACAGGGTAAGACTCTGACCACCTGGCTCGACAACAAATTAGGTGATGGACATTTTTTCAATAGTTTCAGTCTTGAATTGCCAAGGCAGAGCACGCGCAATCCACACCCCACGCGAGCCGGTATGGTGAAATGGATGGACGCAGTGGTAGAATGGTTGCAGCAGGAGGGCGCAGTAAAATTACCCGATACCAAAATGCCTGCAGCGGGAAAGATGTCGCGCGGCAAGACATTCATCTACAAACGAATGAAAGAGACCCTCTGACAATTTCGGACAACGAGCGCCGAAAGATGGTCAACAATATATACACATATTACCGCATACAACCCAAGTGTCGTATGCGGTAATATTGCATTTTGTGGGATGGTATCTAATTATTTGCTTTGACGGCGCGGATCTGGAGGCCGCCGGCTCGGGAGAGCCAGTCCTTGATCACGGGCTGCTCGAGTTTGTTGCCTCCACCGCGGCTGAACATCACGCCATAGATCATTCCATTGTCCTTATTGTTCTCTTCGCGGAGATTGGACGTCAGGTAATATCCGGTGCAGTACGATTCGCGGGGAAGCCCCTTGTATGTGCCCTGTCCGCAGGCACGCAGATAAATGCTGTTGCCGTTCGGGCCCTTCACAGTGAAACCGTAACTATCGGCAGTCCACTCGCAATTATTGATAAGTTCCTCCCATTCAGCCTTCGTCGGAATGCGCCAGCCCTCGCCGAGCACTGCCGTGGCGGCGTCATACTGTGTGCCGCCGATGTTCTGGCCGATGTTGGTGAAAGTGTCGTTCCAGGGATCATAGTAAACTGAATTGTAGGTGTGGTAATACTGCTTTGGAAGCACTTCACCCCAGCAATAGAAATCACCGGCACTGCTCGAACCCTTCGCGCCCACATTGCGGTCGGCCCATTTTACGCTCAGTCCGAGGTCAACCTCCTCAGCAACATTCTGCACGGGCTGCATCACAGGGACATCGCCATATACTGCGCGCACATTGAATCCGACCTCAGGATAGTCGTAACCATCAGCTGAATGGTTTTTCGAATCAAGATTAGCACGGTAGTTGCGCACCTCTTTGGAAATATCGTCCTGAATATATTCAGTGGCAGTCCAGAGAAAACATCCGCTGCCATCGTGAGTATGCTTGTCGTCCACATAATTGCCGGCAGCCGGGAAGAAGATACTGTTGCCGTTCACCTTGGACGTGGCACGTATACCTGACACGCTTCCGATTGCCTCCCATGTAAACGTACAGTTGTTGATAAGTTCTATCCACTCGGTCTGCGTAGGCATACGCCACTTGTCGCCGAGCTTCATGTGGGCCACATCATATGGCGTTCCCGTGATGGTTGCACCCAATTTATAATAGCGTTCCCACTCGTCATACTGTTCGTCGCCATAATCGAGCCAGTCCTGGTTGATCCATTTATAGTTCTGGAGCGTATATTCCGACTTGGATTCAATCTCGCCATAAGCATAGAAATTACCATACTCCTCCGGCTTTGCCGCGCCCATATTGCAGGAAGCCCATTTCACGGAGAGGCCCATGTCGACCATGGTGAGTTGCTGAGGGTCATCGGGGATATCGGTTGAGCCGGCATTGCCGAAAGTGATCTTGGCCACATTCTCTACGGGAATCGTATCCACCTCTCCATTGGGGTGATGGATATACATCTCCCTCTTCTGTGCGAAGCCTGCGGCAGCCGTAAGCAGCGCCATAGATGCAAGTAATAGTTTCTTCATCTTTGTGTGTTTGTTCATTGGTTGATTGAAAGGATTATCAGCGGATCATGAAGCGGGTAGCCGTACCGTTCACGCGCACGATATAGACGCCCGCGGCAAGGTCGCTGCTGCTGATGGTATATTCACCGGAAGCCTTGGCGGAGAAGACGGTCTTGCCATCGAGGGTATAGACAGCAAGTTGACTGTCGGAGGGGATGTTGCTGACCACTACGGCATCGCCTGAGAAGCGGAAATTGAGGAGGGCCTCAGCCTCGGGGGTGTTGATGCCTACCGGACCTGACACGAAGTCAATCATCGACACGCCGTCAAGTTCACAGGGGGAGAGGAGTTCGGTGGCACCGCTCTTCACGGTGAGTTTGCCATCGGTGAAGAGGAGTTCCGGTTTGCCGGAGAAGTCGTAAGTAGCCACATTTCCGGAGGCGAAAGTTACACGGACGGAAGACAATTCCTCGGAGTTGCTTGACGCCTGCAAAGTATCAGATGTCAAGGAAGCAGGCAGTACTGAGGCCGAAAACGCGCCCGCAGAGAACATTAAGGCGGCCAGAAGTATCATTTTTCTCATATAATACTCTTTAGAATGAATAATGTTATGGTTATAAGATTGAGGAGATTTTACAAATTTACAACAATGAGATTGTATTTGCAAATTTAGGCCAGGGAAAATTTGCAAGAAAAAGCACTTCGATTAATTTTGATTTTTGCAGCGACGCTGTATCTAATTTTGAATTTTGAGCGACGGTGATGGCGTCATAGGAGAGGTGGCAGCGGCGTCACTAAGGCGCAGGATGATGTGTTTTTGAATCCGGCGAAGTAACTTTGGAATTTTATGGAATTTTTGTAACTTTCCTCTAAAACGTATTTGTCAACATCATACAGGAATAGCATCAAAAAAG
>OGNF01002556.1_pt1 | contig 13600 bp, 11 predicted proteins | sample 1573321 | NCBI WGS metagenome assembly OGNF01 (sample SAMEA2581911, study PRJEB24529) | metagenome | biome: Human gut stool | place: China | collected 2011
CACCTTTGAAAAGGTGGACGAAACTTTTGCTTGGCTTCGCAGTTCCGACAAATTTGGTTTTTCGCTATTTCTTCGCAATTTTCAAACTTTTCGCTTGACAACAAGACATTTATGCGTTATACTATTTTTTATAAAGGCTATGACAAAGAGAGTAGCGGACTTTTTTCTCCCAAAGAGAGGGCGGATTGGTGAAAACGCTCGGAGAGCTTGTGCGCGAAGGACACTTTTGAGCCGCTGTATGAACAATGGAGCGCAGTTTTCTCCCAAAGTACAGCCGTTTCCTGCGTTAAGGGACATAAAAGTTCGGTTTTTCCGATAAAATAGGGTGGCACCACGATTTTTACAAGTCGTCCCTTGTTCTCGCAGCAAGGACGGCTTTTATTATTTCGCAAAAAAGCTGAAAAGGAGTTTTGATATGGAGCTTATCACAAAAAGACCAAAGGGTACGCAGGACGTTAAGCCTGCTGACGTTTACAAGTGGCACACGGTCGAACAGATCGCTGCCGAAACTGCCGAATGTTACGGCTTTAAGGAAATTCGTTTCCCGACCTTTGAAAACACCAAGCTTTTCAAGCGCAGTGTCGGCGATTCGACTGACGTTGTACAGAAAGAGATGTACGGCGTTACCGCCAAGAGTTCCGCCAACGGCAAGGACGATGATGATTTCACTCTCCGTCCCGAGGGTACGGCAGGTGCGGCGAGAGCCGTTCTCGAAAACGGTATGCTTTCGGACGCACTTCCGCAGAAGGTCTACTACAACATCTCCTGCTTCAGACACGAAAAGCCGCAGGCAGGCAGACTTCGTGAATTTCACCAGTTCGGTGCGGAGATGTACGGAAGTGCCTCCCCTGCCGCTGATACGGAAATGATAGCAATGGTCGATGCTTTCCTGCGCCGTCTTGGGATAAAGGGCGTTGCGCTCAACATCAACTCGATCGGCTGTCCGACCTGCCGAGGTGAATATCACAAGGCTTTAAAGAGCTATTTCGAGGGCAGAAAGGACGAGCTTTGCGGAACCTGCCGGGAACGTCTTGAAAAAAATCCTATGAGAATTCTCGACTGCAAGAGCCCGATCTGTCAGGACATTGCAAAGGGCGCTCCCGTTATCCTCGATTATCTCTGCGACGACTGCAGAAGCCACTTTGAAAAGCTTCAGAAAAATCTCAAAGCGATGAACATTGAATTCACCGTCAACCCGAAGATCGTAAGAGGTCTTGACTACTACACAAAGACGGTTTTCGAGTTCGTCACAACGAGCATCGGTGCGCAGGGCACTGTCTGCGGCGGCGGACGCTATGACGGACTTATCGAACAGCTCGGCGGCGCTCCGACACCTGCTCTCGGCTTTGCAATGGGCATTGAGCGCCTTATTATGACGATGGAAAGTCAGGGCTGTGACTTTATCGAGCCGAAGAAGTGCGCACTTTACATTGCCGCAATGGACGATGCTGCACTTGAAAAGGCTATCGTTCTTACGAAAAAGCTCCGTGACGATGGCATATGGGCAGAATATGACCTTCAAGGACGTGGCGTTAAGGCTCAGATGAAATATGCTGACAAACTTGGTGCGGATTTCACAATGGTACTTGGCAGCAACGAAATAGAAAGCGGAAAAGCGCAACTTAAAAATATGAAAACAAGTGAAAAAATCGAAATTTCCCTCGGCGACAGTTTCCTCGATGATTTTTCCAACATTTCCGTTGCTAATATGTTCAGCGGTGTGCTGAATGATATTGATATTTGATCTTGGAATATCCTAAGAGAAAACGTCTGCGTTTACCCGAATATGATTATTCCCAAAACGGTGCATATTTTATTACGATATGCACACAAAATAGGGAAACACTATTCGGTGACGTAGGGGCGGATTCAATATCCGCCCGTATGATTTCCGATATTTTTGAAAAAACGATATCGGATTATGAAGATATAAATTGCCCGATATTCGTTGTAATGCCAAATCATTTCCACGCAATAATAACCATTGAAAAAGATTATTGTCAGAACGGGTTTGAGCGGGCGGATATAGAATCCGCCCCTACGATATCGGAAATTGTTCAGACATTCAAAAGACGTTCCACAATCGAATATATCAAATTGGTAAAACAAGGTCTGGCACAACCATTTGATAAAAAGGTTTGGCAGCGTTCATATCACGATCATATTATCCGAAACGAAAGAGATTTCCGAATGATATGGAAATATATTGACGAAAACCCTTTGAATTGGAAAATTGATTGCTTTTATATATAATTAAGGAGGAATTTAATATGGCAGACACAATGGCAGGCCTCCACCGCACACATTATTGCGGCGAGGTCCTTAAAGCAGGAGAAACGGTTACGGTCGGCGGCTACGTTGACACGGTAAGAAACAAGGGCGGTATCATCTTTATCGTTCTTCGTGACAGAACGGGTGTTGTTCAGCTCACATTCAACGAAACAACGGACAAGGCAGTTTTTGAAAAGGCTGCTTCCTGCCACTCGGAATATGTTCTTATGGCAAAGGGTGAGGTTCGTGAGCGTGAGAGCGTGAACGACAAGATCGCTACGGGTCATTTTGAGATCTTCGTTGATGACCTCCGCGTTCTTGCAAAGGCACAGACACCTCCGTTCGAGATCGTTGACGATACGAACACTAACGAGGAGCTTCGCTTAAAGTACCGTTACCTTGACCTTCGCCGCAAGAAGCTTCAGGACAATATCATCAAGAGAAGCAAGATCGCTAAGGTCGCAAGAGATTACTTCGCAGAGAACGGCTTCATCGAAATTGAAACTCCTATGATGATAAAGTCAACTCCCGAGGGGGCAAGAGATTACCTCGTTCCGTCAAGAGTTCACCCCGGCAAGTTCTATGCTCTTCCGCAGTCGCCGCAGATATACAAGCAGCTCCTTATGATCGCAGGCTTCGACAGATACATCCAGCTTGCACGCTGCTTCCGTGATGAGGATCTCCGTGCGGACAGAAAACCCGAATTCACACAGATCGACCTTGAAATGTCCTTCGTTGATACCGAAGACATTATGCAGATGGCGGAGGGCTTCGTAAAGAGAGAATTCTCCGAAGTTCTCGGCATCGATATCCCAACTCCGCTCCCAAGACTTACCTATACCGAAGCTATGAACCGTTACGGCTCTGATAAGCCCGATACACGTTTCGGAATGGAGATCACAGACATCACCGATACAGTTAAGGGTACGGATTTCGTTGTATTCAGCTCCGCTATTGAAGCAGGCGGAACAGTTCGCGCTATCACAGCAAAGAACGCAGCAGCAACTCTTACAAGAAAAGAAATAGATAAGCTCATCGAACACGCAAAGGGCATCGGCGCAAAGGGTCTTGCTTATATCCGCTGGCACGATGACGCTCCGAACTGCTCGTTCGGCAAGTTCCTCAAGGACGGCGAGCTTGACGCTATCCTCAAAGCAACGGGCGCAGAAAAGGGCGATGTAGTCCTTATCGCAGCCGACAAGAACAACGTTGTTCTTCCTCTCCTCGGCGCACTCCGTCTTAAGGTTGCAAAGCAGCTTGACATTATCCCCGAGGGCAAGTTCAATTTCCTCTGGATCACAGAGTTCCCGTTCTTTGAATGGAACGAGGAAACACAGCACTGGGACGCTATGCACCACCCATTCACAATGCCTATGGACGAGTGCTTACAGTACCTCGACAGCGACCCGAGCAAGGTTTTCGCAAAGGCTTACGACCTCGTTCTCAACGGCACAGAGCTTTCGAGCGGTTCTATCCGTATCACCGACTATGAGCTTCAGCAGAAGATGTTCGAGTCGCTCGGTCTTACCGATGAAGAAATTCAGGCGAAGTTCGGCTTCCTCGTTGATGCATACAAGTACGGTGCAGCACCGCACGGCGGTATGGGAATCGGACTTGACAGACTTTCGATGATAATGTGTGGTGCGGACAATCTCCGTGATGTCCTCGCATTCCCAAAGGTACAGAACGCTTCCGAGCTTATGTCCTCCTGCCCTGCCGAAGTCGATAAGGACAGCCTTGATATCCTCGGTATTGCTGTTACAAAGACGGAAGAAGAGTAAGTTTAATGCGTAATTCGTAATTATTTTGCTCCGCAAATTTGTATTGAAAACCTATTTCTGTTGGGGACGTTTTCCCGTCCTTAGCCGCAAGGTGTTTTACGATAAAACAAATGCCCCTTTTTCATCGGATAGAACCGTTGAAAAGGGGGCATTTTTGTATAGTATAAGGACAGCATAATCAACCGGCGGTTGATTTTTGCGCCGCAGATTTAAACCAACATTCGTTTGACATCAGACCTTTTCTTATGCTACAATGTATTCAACAAAAGCTTTTGAATTTTAATAAAAGGATAGATAATATGAATATAAGTATAGGTGAAAATATCAAAATTCTCCGCAAAAATATGAGCATCGGTCAGGAAATTCTTGCGAATGCGGTCGGTGTTTCGGTTCAGGCTGTATCAAAATGGGAAACGGGACAGTCTTTGCCCGATGTCGGGATAATACCGGATATTGCGGATTTTTTCAAGGTGAGCATCGACAGCCTTTTCTTCGGAGAAAACGCAGCCGATATAAAATCAGACAAGCTTTCTCTTCCCGATGATGACAAGCTTTATATCGTTCAGGTGCGTAACAGCAAAATTCTTGACAGAAATAAATGGGACGGCAATTCACACATAAAGCTCGCCATTAAGAATTTCGAGGGTACTCTCAACGCTGAAATATGGGGCAACGCAGACATAAAGGGAGATGTCGGCGGAAATGTGAACGCAGGTAACGGCGTTGCCTGTCAGAATGTCGGCGGAAGCGTAAATGCAGGTAACGGCGTTGCCTGCGGCAATGTTGGGGGAGAAATAAACGCAGGCGGCAATGTAAACTGCGGAGATGTAAGCGGCTCTGTCAGCGCAGGCAGCAAGATCCGCTGCGGCGAAATTTCTGACTGCGAAAGACTATCCTGCGAAACGCTCTACGCCAAGGGCAGCATAAAATGCGGCTCGATAAAATGCGGAGGAGATATCCACACCGAAGAAAATCTTGACGAAAAATTCAATTAAAAAAAGCTGATAAATGCGGTGCTTCTGCTTCACATTTATACTAAACACCATTTAAAATTCGGAAAAATCAAGCCGACAATTTCGAATATATTGGATTTCGGCGCAGATTTTTTTCTGTATTTTATTGGTGTTTAGTATTACACATTAAAAAGCTCTGTCACTATTTAATAGCGAACCTGTTCACTATTAAATTTTTATCTGATTTCAAAAAAATTTTGAGGAATACGATAATTACGCATTACGAATTACGCATTACGCATTAGTGAACCCCTCGCAGGTACGTCATTTTTCGGGCCTTTGAAAAAAAGTTGAAAAAATCTCAAAAAAATTTGAAAAAACGCTTGACAAATGTATTGCTGTATGCTATAATAAATATCGTCGTCAGGGAGAGAACAAAACGCTCAGAAGCGACAACAACTTAATAAATGCGGTAGTGCTGGAATAGGCAGACAGGCACGTTTGAGGGGCGTGTGTCTTTGACGTATGGGTTCAAGTCCCATTTACCGCACCAATCAACCACTTATCTTTGATAAGTGGTTTTTTGTTTTATTCCCCCAATATACGATGATTTATTGCAGAGGACGGGTTACCCGCCCAAAATTGCGCCGGCAATTTTGGGATACGCGAAAGAAGCCTGCTTTTAAAGGAATCACATTCTTTGAAAGCAGATCTGATTTTTACTATAAAACACCTTGCGGTGCGGGACGGGCAACCCGTCCCCTACAAAAATACCGCAGCCTTGAATCACCATATAATACTAAACACCGATAAAATACAGGGAAAAATCTGCTCAAAATGACGTTTCCGACTCTAAAAGCTGCACAAATGCGGTCAAAAGTACATTATTTTTGCCCGTTTCTTAACATTTTATACCTAATTTGTACGATGTGTAAAAAAATCCTGCAAAATACAGCGTAATGTTTGAGCAATTAATCATTAGAAAACCTATTGACAAGCTATGATTTAAAGTGTATAATAAAGCCATAGTCAAAAACAAAATGATCGAAAGGAGCAAGCTGTTATGATGTCCTGCATCTCAATGTGTATGTGCATAATGTCCTGCAAAAAAAGAATATCATAAAAGCTGCTTTTGAAGATTTTTTTATATATCCGTATGAAGCAGGTTCGCCTGCTTTTTGTTTTGTAATGGGGTGAAACGAATGATAGAACTCAAAAATATATCCAAGACCTACGGCAAGGGTGAAAAAGCCGTCACAGCAATAAAGGAAGTCAACATCACGATCAACGACGGCGAGATATTCGGCATCATCGGTCTTTCGGGCGCAGGAAAAAGCACCCTCGTCCGCTGTATAAACTTCCTCGAACGTCCGACTACGGGCGATGTTGTCATCGACGGAAAGAACCTCGGTCAGCTTTCGACAAAGGAGCTTCTCGAAGCAAGACGAAACATCGGAATGATATTTCAGGGCTTCAACCTGCTTGAACAGAGGACTGTTCTCAAAAATGTCTGTTTTCCGCTTGAAATTGCAGGCGTGAAGAAAGCCGATGCCGAGAAGAGGGCAAGAGAGCTTTTACAGCTTGTTTCGCTCGCCGAAAAGGAAAAAAGCTACCCCTCGCAGCTTTCGGGCGGTCAGAAACAGCGTGTTGCGATCGCAAGGGCGCTTGCCGCAAACCCGAAATATCTGCTCTGCGATGAAGCAACGAGCGCACTCGACCCCGACACCACACGTTCCATTCTGGAGCTTATGAAAAAGATAAACAAAGAGCTTGGCATCACGATAGTTGTTATCACTCACGAAATGAGCATTATTGACAGCATTTGTGACCGTGTTGCAGTTCTTGACAAGAGCGTTGTTGCGGAAATGGGCGATGTAAAGACCGTTTTCGCAAATCCTCAGTCGGATATAGCAAAAAAGCTCGTTCTCCCCGAGATAAAGGCAGCCGCCGAGATAACCGAGGGCAAAAAGGTGCGTATCGTTTTCAACGGCGAAAGCTCGGGCAAGCCTGTTCTTGCGGCTATAGTCCTTGAATGCGGTGCGGCTGTGAACATTCTCCATGCCGACACAAAGGATATGGACGGCAAGGCTTACGGTCAGCTTATAATCCAAGTGCCGTTTGAATCATACGACCGTGTAAAGGCTTATCTCGATGCGAACAGCATTGAATATTCGGAGCTCAACTAAGGATAAGGAGTGAAAATAATGTCAGATCTTCTTTCACAGCTCATTGAAAAGGGCGTTTTGCAGAAAGGAATATGGGAAACCGTTTATTTAACGTTCATTTCCGCATTTTTCTCATATATTATCGGACTTCCGGTCGGAGTGCTTTTGAGTGTCACAAGCTCGGACGGCATAAAGCCTATCCCGTGGCTCAACAGGATCCTCGGATTTATTGTAAACATCTTCCGAAGCATTCCGTTCGTTATCCTTATGGTTGCGATGCTCCCCATTGCGAAGTTCGTTGTCGGAACGAGCCTCGGAAACAAGGCAATGATAGTAACGCTCATCATCGCGGCTGCACCCTATGTGGCTCGTATGGTGGAAAGCTCTATAAAGGAAGTTGACAAGGGCGTTATCGAAGCTGCGCAGTCAATGGGAACTTCCAACTTCAAGATAATTCGGAAGGTGCTTATCCCCGAATCAAAGCCTTCGCTTATCGTAGGCGCAGTCATATCACTCGTAACTATCCTCGGATATTCCGCAATGGCAGGAACTATCGGAGGCGGCGGACTTGGTACAATAGCTATCAACTATGGCTACCAGCGCTTTAACAATGACATAATATGGGTGTGCGTAGTGCTGACGATCATTATTGTACAGCTCATTCAGGAGCTTGGAATGATGATCGCTCACAGGACGGACAAACGTATTAATAAGTAATGACGGTTAAGGGACGTTATTGCAAAAAATTAAGGAGAAAAGGAAAAATGGAAAAGCTTTTTGACCGCCTTCTGCGTGAAAATTTCAGAAACGGTCGAATGTACGGATCACGATGCTGCCGATAATCATTCACCGAAAACTGAAACAAAGCATAATCTATTGAATAGATGATGTTTTGTTACCGGGTAGAATATTATCAATTACTGTATATTTTACCTGCGAATCTGCCGCGGGGCATCCCCGCCGTATAATGAAGGAGAAAAACTATTATGAAAAAGAATACTGTATTAACAAGCATCATCGCTGCATTCTCTGTCGCAGCACTCGCACTCACAGGCTGCTCTTCAAGCACAGCCGACACAGCATCGGATACAACTGCCGATACCTCCGCAGCTGACAACGCAGCAGCAGATACAGAAGCTGCTGACGCAAACGCTGAAACAGAAGCAGAAACAGAGGCTGCTGACACAACAGCTGCTGACGGCGACAACGTTATCAAGATCGGTGCGACCTCCACACCTCACGGTGAGATACTTGAATTCGTTAAGGATAAGCTCGCAGAGCAGGGCTATGACCTCCAGATCACAATTTATGATGACTATGTACTCCCCGACAAGGCTGTTGCTGACGGTGAGCTTGACGCTAACTACTACCAGCACACTCCTTACCTCAACAGCTTCAACGAAGCTAACGGTACTGACCTTGTTTCCGTAGCTTCCATTCACTATGAACCATTCGGACTTTATGCTAACGGCATTGCAAGCGTTGCTGATATCCCCGAGGGTGCAACAATTGTGATCCCTGCTGACGACAGCAACGAAACAAGAGCTCTTCTCCTCCTCGCACAGGAAGGTCTTATCACTCTCCCCGAGGGTGCAAACGCTCTTGACGGCGTAAAGACACTCGACATCGTTGACGACCACGGCTTCAACATCACAACCGTTCAGGCTGACACGGTTGCAGCTCAGTTCGCTAACGCAGGCGACGGTTCTCTCGCAGTTATCAACGGCAACTATGCTCTCGCAGCAGGTCTTAAGATCGCAGACGCTATCGCTTCCGAAGATGCTTCCGGTGATGCAGCTCAGACTTACGCAAACATCGTTGCAGTAAAGAGCGGCAATGAAAACCTTCCTAAGATACAGGCTCTCGTTTCCGCACTCGAAACTGACGAAGTTAAGGACTTCATCGCTGAAAACTACAACGGCGCAGTTGTAGCAATTTTCTGAAAATTCATTAAAAACCTAACTAAAACGCTGGACTTTTCAGCGTTTTCGTTGTATAATTAAGGAATTGTTGTTTAATGAGATGCAATTCCTTAGATAAATTAACATTACAGTGACCTGCCCCCTCCTTGAACAGCAAACTTAAAATAATTCTCTTGAAAGGGAGGAAACCATGGATCTGACATTTATTTCGCAGCATTATCCGCTTTATGTCAAAGCAGCGGTGCTGACGGTCGTAACGGGCGCTATAGGTATTGTGCTTTCAACGATCGTCGGACTGATATGCGCACTGACAAGGTACTACAAGATACCCGTTCTGCGCACTGTCACAGTCATTTACACCGAGCTTTCGAGAAACACGCCGCTCATCGTGCAGCTGTTTTTCCTTTATTTCGGACTTCCGAAGGCAGGAATAGTTCTCTCCTCCGAGGCCTGCGGCATAATCGGACTTACTTTTCTCGGCGGAAGCTATATGTCAGAATCATTTTTAAGCGGTTTCCAAAGCATAAAAAAAGCCCAGATAGAATCTGCGGAAAGCCTCGGACTTACAAGAGGTCAGGTAATGCGTTATGTCGTTTTTCCAAGGGCAGCGGCGGCTGCAATGCCTGCCGTGAGCGCAAATATGATCTTTCTTCTGAAAGAAACGAGCGTTTTCAGCGCAGTCGCACTCGCCGACCTTATGTACGTAGCAAAGGATCTTATCGGAATGTACTCCAGCACAACGGAGTCGCTCTTTATGCTCGTCATAGCATACCTTATCATCATTTTGCCGATATCGCTGCTGTGTTCGGTGCTTGAAAGGAGGCTTCGCCGTGGAGGGGCTTAAAATAGTATTCGAGGGCAACAATTTTTTAAGACTGCTCGGCGGACTTTGGGTCACGATACGGATCGCTCTCATATCGATAGGCTTCTCGCTTATCCTCGGCTCGCTGCTCGGTGCTGCTATGAGAATGAAGAACAAGGCTGTCAGAGCGGTTTGCAGAGCTTACCTTGAGATCGTCCGCATAATGCCGCAGCTCGTCTGGCTTTTCATCGTATTCTTCGGTATCGTCCGAACGCTCGGAATCAATCTTTCGGGCGAGACCTCGGCAATAATCGTGTTTACGATATGGGGAGCGGCTGAAATGGGCGACCTTATCCGAGGCGGCTTTGAAAGCGTCCCCGTTCATCAGTATGAATCCTCAACATCGCTCGGACTTACCAAATTTCAGGCTTATATCTACGTTATTTTTCCGCAGGCAATACGCCTGCTTATCCCGAACATTATCAATCTTTCAACAAGAATGATAAAGACCACTGCGCTCGTTTCGCTCATCGGCGTTACGGAAGTACTCAAAGTCGGCAAGCAGATAATCGATGCGAACCGCTTTGAAGCACCGAACGCTGCGCTTTGGGTCTATGGAACGATATTCGTAATGTATTTTGCAGTCTGCTTCCCGCTCTCGATGCTTTCGACAGCTATCGATAAGAAGCAGAAAAAGCTTTCGGCATAAGGAGTTTGTATAATGGCGGAAACAATAATCGAGGTAAAAAACCTGCATAAGCAGTTCGGCGACAACGTCATACTCAAAGATATTTCGATCTCGGTCGAAAAGGGCGAGGTCATCGTACTTATCGGACCGTCAGGCTGCGGAAAGAGCACATTCCTGCGCTGTCTGAACGGACTTGAACCTATACAGGGCGGAAGCGTTGCGCTCCACGGTGAACCTGTACTTTACGGCAAAAAAAGCCTTACAAAAATTCGTCAGCATATCGGAATGGTCTTTCAGAGCTATGACCTTTTCCCGCACATGACGATCGCACAGAATATTGCACTCGCACCGCTCAAGGTCCAGAAGCGTGACAAAAAAGAGGTCGAGGAAGAAACCCTGAAGCTCCTCGACAGAGTAGGTCTTGCAGGAAAAGCGGATTCTTACCCGAATGAGCTTTCGGGCGGACAGAAACAGCGTGCTGCCATCGTCCGCAGTCTTATAATCCACCCCGATATTATTCTTCTCGACGAGATAACGGCGGCTCTTGACCCCGAAATGGTGCATGAAGTGCTCAAAGTTGTTCTTGACCTTGCAAAGAGCGGAACAACGATGATGATAGTTACCCATGAAATGGCGTTCGCAAAGGCAGTCGCAGACAGGATAATCTTCCTTGACGGCGGCGAGATAGTCGAAGAGGGAACGCCCGAACAGTTCTTTGACGCTCCGAAAACGGAACGTGCAAAGCAGTTCCTTAAAACATTCACATATTCGGAATAAAAGGTTTAGATACAGAAAGGGAGAAATTTATGAAAAAGTTTGGTTTCAGGAAAATTCTTGCAGCTTTATCCGCAGCAGCTATCGCAGTTTCCTTTACAGCTTGCGGAAACAAGGCAGCAGACACAAACACAGACTCAGCATCAACAGATGCAAACACAAAGGTTTACCGCACAGTTGACGAGATCAAGGAAAGCGGCACACTCAAGATCGGAGTATTCTCCGACAAGAACCCATTCGGTTATGTTGACAACAACGGCGAATATCAGGGCTACGATGTTTACTTTGCAAAAAGACTTGCGCAGGATCTCGGAACAGAGCTTGAACTCGTTTCCGTTGAAGCTGCAAACAGAGCGGAATACCTCATCACAGGCAAGGTAGACATTATCCTCGCAAACTTTACAGTAACGGAGGAAAGAGCAGAAAAGGTTGACTTCGCACTTCCTTATATGAAGGTCGCACTCGGCGTAGTTTCCCCCGAAAGCGCACCTATCAACTCCGAAGCAGACCTCGAAAACAAGAAGCTCATCGTTGTAAAGGGCACAACAGCAGAGCAGTTCTTCACAGAAAACCAGTACAACGGCCTTGAACTCGTAAAGTTCGATGAATACAACGAAGCTTACTCCGCACTTCAGGACGGCAGAGGCGATGCATTCTCTACAGACAACACAGAAGTCCTCGCATGGGCAATGCAGAACCCCGGCTTTACAGTAGGCATCGAGTCCCTCGGCAGCCTTGATACGATCGCACCTGCAGTTACAAAGGGCAACGAAACACTCCTCACCTACATCAACGATGAGATCACCTCTCTTGCAGGCGAAAACTTCTTCCACAACGACTATGATGCGACACTCGCAGATGTTTACGGCCCGGCAGTAGACAAGGAAAACCTTGTTGTTGAAGGCGGTATTGTTGAATAATTCGGAATGCGGAATGCGGAATGCGGAATTATTTTGCTCTGCCAGTTTATGGTAAAAACAGTGTTTCCGTAGGGGCGGATTCTATATCCGCCCGATGCAGACCCTATATTTACAGCAATTTTCTGTAGGGGACGGGGTTTCCGTCCTGCGCCGCAAGGCGTTTCGCAATAAATGAACAGACCTATTTCAAAGGAATTTCCGATGAAATAGGTCTGTTTTTGTTATATTTGCGTTATTTGAAATGCACCGAAAATTGCTGTTGCAATCGGGACGGGAAACCCGTCCCCTACATTGTTATCCGTATTATACGTTTATCGGAATTGTGCGTTTCATCGGGCGGATATGGAATCTGCCCCTACAAAAATTCACTGTAAATCCGTATATTCTATCGGAACAGCGAAGCTAAATTCCGAATTCCGAATTCCGCATTCCGAATTAAAAATCCCCCTCCGAGTATGGGTTTATCGGCGTGATATAAACCGTGCGGTTGTTCGTAAAGATGACCTTGCCCGGTTTTGCGCCCGAAGGCTTTTTCACAAATTTAATATTGACATAATCGACGGGGACTTGTGAGGAGTTCTTTGCCTTGCTGTGAAAAGCCGCAAGACCTGCCGCATATAAAATAGTATCATCGGGCGGAACTGTGCCGTTCGTGCGGATAATAACGTGCGAGCCCGGGATATTCTTCGTGTGAAGCCAGATATCCGTCTTGTCGGCAAGCTTTGTGGTGAGCCTGTCGTTCTGAATGTTGTTTCGTCCTATCAATATAGTATAGCCATCGGGCGAGGTGAATTCTATCGGCGGTTTTGTCTTGGGCGGCTTGCCTTTGAGCTTGTTCGCACGGAGATAACCCTGCTCCGCAAGCTCCATTCGCAGCTCGTTTACCTCGTCCTCGCTCTTGGTTCGTGTTAAAGCGTCAAAAACGCTGTCGATGTAAGCAAGCTCGTCCTCGCCCTGAGCGATACGCTCGGTGAGGATTTTCTCCGCAGTGTCAAGCTTTCTATACTCTGCGTAGTATTTCTGCATATTTTTACTTGGAGTAAGACGCTTATCAAGCTCGATCTCAACGGTCGGGCAATTTTCGTCATAGAAATTCTCAACTGTGATCTTGTCCATACCCTTTTCGATGCGGTAAAGGTTTGCCGAGATAAGGTCGCCTTTCAGCTTCAATTCATCACGCTTTGCGGATTCGGCAAGTTCAAGCTTCTGCGCCTCTATCCTTCGCGCGATACGATCGGTAGTATTCAGCAGAAGCTTATAAAGGTCTGCCGAACGCTGCTTCATACGGGAAACGTTGTCGCGCTCGGAGTAAAAATAGTCGAGT